>ENA-OPAW01001846-OPAW01001846.1-human-gut-metagenome-genome-assembly--contig:-NODE-1846-length-9830-cov-2.236624_pt1 | contig 9830 bp, 8 predicted proteins | sample MGYA00241060_ERZ501436 | MGnify/ENA primary metagenome ERZ501436 (study PRJEB25962, sample SAMEA2042619) | human gut metagenome | biome: human gut; feature: human-associated habitat; material: faeces... | reverse complement strand
AAGCCAGGCACGTAGAACGATAACGGCCACCTTCAGAAACGGTCAGGAAACGATTGCGGATTCAAAGGCCGTCTATCTTTGGAAAGTCCGCGACAGTACTACATGCCAGCTTCGCGCCATAACTACGAATGACCTTTTCTATGTGTCAGGACAGGGTACGAAGTCCCTTGTCATAGACCGTCGTTTCGTGGATAAAGAGCTGATACAGGTAGAGGCTTACCATACGTCAGACTCCACACGAAAAGTTTACACCCAAACCAAGATGTTTCGGTGGTACGGCCAATGGGATGAGCGGGAAGTCATCACGCGCGGAAAGTTCATTCGTCCGGACACAAACGAAATCGAAGTGCGTACTTATGTCGATACCCCGAAAGGACAGGTTTCAACCCCTCAGGATTACTTTGATATCACCCATATCTTTACCACTAACGAGAAGGGTGCCCCGGAGAGAGTCATCGGTTACGGAGAAAGTGTGGTGGTTCCTGCCTCCATTGCCGGTAAAGACCCGAATGTTATCCCGGTATTCGGCACGGAAGTAAAAGAGCGTACCGCCTTGCGCTCGTGCCTTGTGTCCGGTAAAAAGGCCCTGATAAATGGAAAAATAATGTGCATCCAAATACCCAAAGAAAAATGAATGTAAAAATGTACGCAGTTCCCGATGCGATAGCGTCGGAACTGAACCTGACAGACTACCGTCAAACCGACGGCAAAGGTAACTACCTCCTTTCCCAGCGTGATTTGCGCTGTTACGGTATAGAGAAGGCACTGGAGGAAGGTGCCGTGGAACTAACAGCAGATGAAGCGAAAATAATGTTTAATCTTTAAAATAGATGAGTTATGGATATTAGCGCAATTGATACCCTTGAAGCCATTGTGGACGGTGATACCATCACAATCGGAATTGAGAACGGTGATATTACCGGATGCGGTGCAGATTTTGCCGCCGGTGAATTTATAACCGTATCTGTAAGACCGGAGAAGATGAAATACTCATATGAACCGGTCGAAGGATTTACAATAGCTGCCAGAATAGTGGATTACATATATGTAGGAAATATCGTGAAATGTGTGGCTGAACTTCCTAATAAGACACAGGTAAAAATAGAACGTCTTGCCGGCGAGGAAGTACCGGCAATCGGAGATGTTGTATGTCTGTATTGGAATAAGGAAGATGCAGTGCTCATTCACAATCTTGATAACAGATTTTATCAGGCTGTTGAAAATGCAGTATTTGCGTAAGGGAGGCGGTTTGTATGACAAAGCACAGATTTAAATCCAAAACGCTGCCGGCCATTTCAATGGTCGGACCTGTGACAATATGGCTTCTGGTGTTTGTAGCAGCACCGCTTGTGTATGTTTTTATCATGAGCTTCTGCGGACTTGATGAATTTTACAATGTAAGTTATCATTTTACGCTTAACAATTATAAGAGACTTGCAGATTCCAACTATGTGGATATATATCTTCATTCGCTTATAATTGCACTTACGACAACAGTTGTGTGCATCCTTTTGGCGTATCCGTTTGCATATATAATAGCCAGAACCAAAAGCAAAAGGAAAAATCTTCTGTATATGCTTGTAATTATACCGTTCTGGACGAACTCTCTCATCAGAATTTACGGATGGAGATCACTTCTTGGTACAAACGGCTGGATCAATACCTTCCTTATGAATTTACATCTTATAAGCGAACCGATTGACTTCCTTTACAAGCAGGGCACCACAATTTTTGGTATGGTTTACTGTCTGTTCCCATTCATGGTTCTGCCGCTTTATACGGCAATTGAGAAACTGGACGGAAGCCTTCTCGAAGCTTCGGCGGATCTCGGAGCCAAAGGACCGAAAACATTTTTCAATGTAATACTTCCGCTTACATCAGGAGGAATTTTTTCGGGAAGCATTATGGTATTTATACCGTGTCTCGGATATTTCTTCGTAGCAGACATACTTGGCGGCGGCAATTCAGATGTAATCGGCAACCTCGTAGAACGTCAGTTCCAGAGCGGTAACAACTGGCCGTTAGGAGCAGCACTTTCGATTATACTTATCCTCGTAACGCTGATTCTGGTAAAGATTTATCAGAAGCTTGGCGGCGATATGGACAGTCTGGGGGTATAGCATATGAAAAAAAGAACCAAGAGAAAATTAAAAAAGATATTCAGTATAATTTTTTGTTCATTAATATATTTGTTTTTGTTCGCACCCATTATATACATAGTGGCCAATTCGTTTAATGCGACCAGATCCAAACCATACCTGAGCTGGAAAGGCTTTTCGTTAGACTGGTATGTCAAACTGTTTGATAACCAGACGCTTTTACAGTCATTCGGAAACACAATGATTATTGCAATAACAAGCATGATACTTGCAACGGTCATAGGAACGCTGGCCTCGGTAGGAATGTACAAATTTAAATTTAAAGGCAAAGCAGCTATTGACGGGCTCTTGTATATACCGGTTGTTATTCCGGAAATCGTCCTCGGAATTGCGCTTCTTACGCTTTTTTCCAACATCAATATTCCGAGAGGCATGCTTACACTTATAATTGCCCACACGACATTCTGTGTACCGTTTGTAATTTTTAACGTGCGTGCACGACTTGGCGGTTACGATATGTCAATAGAAGAGGCAAGCATGGACCTGGGAGCGGGAAGAATAAGAACATTCTTCGAGATAACGCTTCCGGTTCTGGCACCGGGAATTGGCGGAGGTGCACTTCTTGCATTTACGCTTTCCATAGATGATGTTATCATCAGTTACTTCGTCAACGGACAGACCAAGACATTTCCTCTCAAAGTATATGAGAGCATAAGAAGTGGTGTTGCACCGGACGTAAATGCGTTATCAACCCTTATTCTTATCGGCACAACCGTTCTTGTCATACTGACACAGAGCGGACTTATAAAAAAGTTGCTTAAGAAGGCATAGTGGTTGGAAAGGAGAGATATTATGAAAAGAAAGAGAATTGTATGCGTAGCACTTTCACTGATGCTTGTATTATCACTTGCAGGATTTACCGGATGCGGTAAAAAATCAGCATCAAACGGGGAACTTAATATTTTTACATGGACAGAATACGTTCCGGAATCAGTTATCGAAGATTTTGAAAAGGAATACGGAATCAAGGTTAACTGGACGACTTTCTCAAGCAATGAGGATATGCTTGCAAAGGTAAAAACCGAATCTGCCGGAACATATGATATAGTACAGCCTTCGGATTATATGGTTGAACAGATGATAGCACAGGATATGCTGATGGAACTTGATAAAGATGTAATTACCAATATTGAGAACATCGACAGCGCATTTCTTGATCCATCATATGACCCGGGCAACAAATATTCCGTACCTTATCAGGGCGGTGTCGCAGCAATCGCGGTCAACACGGATAAAGTTTCCAAAGAGATAACAAGTTATGACGATCTGTTCAGCGAAGATCTGAAAGGAAGCATTGTATCTCTTGATGATTACAGAGCCGTAATCGGTATGACAGCGAGAAGCATGGGATACTCAATGAATGAGACTGACACTGACAAGCTTGCCAAGATAGAGGAGAAGCTTCTTAAACTTAAGGACAATGTTAAAGTATACGATTCAGATTCACCGAAGAACTCGCTTATCTCAGGTGACTGTACAGTAGGCTACTGCTGGGCAGCAGAGATCGCACTTGCACAGGAAGAAAATCCGGCAATCAAAATCGTATTTCCAAAAGAAGGACCTTATGTATTCATGGATAACTGGGCAGTACTTAAGACAGCCAAGAATTCAGAGAATGCGATGAAATTCATAAATTATATGCTTGATTCAGAGACATCACAGAAAGTATCGGAGGAATTTCCGTACCTTAACCCGAATGCCAAGGCAGTTGAAGAACTCGGAGATGAGTATAAGAGCAACGAGGCAAAGAATCCTCCGGCAGATGTAATTGCTTCAGGTGAATATGTATCCAACCTCGATACGGACACACTTGCTATATATGATGCAATGTGGACCAAGTTAAAGAAATAACACCAACAGGAGGAATGTTACATAATGGAAATTAAGAAAATGTATATTGATGGAGAATGGACAGAAGGAACCTCCGGTAAGTTAATTGATTCAATAAATCCTGCAACGGGAGAGGTTATTGCTCAGGTTTACGAAAGCAGCCTTGAGGATACCAACCGTGCCATTGCCGCGGCCAAGAAATCATTCTACGTTACAAGAGAATGGCGTGACATGGATTCACAGCAGAGAGGTGATATTCTCCTTAAGATAGCAGATACCATAGAAAAATACCTTCCGGAGCTTGCAAAACTTGATGCCATCGATAACGGCAAGCCGCTTAGAGAGGCAGAGGGTGACGTTGATGACGGACTCCACACCTTCAGATATTACGCGAGCCTTATCAAAGCTCCGTGCGGAGGCGTATATGAGGTAAACAGCAACTTCGGTACAATGCACTCGTATATGGTTCACGAACCGGTCGGCGTATGCGCCCAGATAACACCTTGGAATTATCCGTTCCTTATGGCCATCTGGAAACTCGCTCCGGCACTTGCGGCAGGCAACAGTATCGTGTTCAAACCAAGTTCCGACACAATGCTTTCAACAATTAAACTTTTTGAGATATTTGAGGAAGTCGGTCTTCCAAAAGGAACCGTCAATCTCGTAGTAGGACCGGGAAGTACGGTTGGCGACCTTTTGGCTTCATCACCTGATGTGGATATGGTAACATTTACCGGAAGCACCGCAGTCGGACAGTCCATAATGCGTGCGGCAGCCGGCAACGTTAAGAAAATCGGCCTCGAACTCGGCGGTAAATCCCCTAACGTCATCTTTGCGGATGCTGATTTTGAAGGCGCTGTTGAGTGGGCAATGATAGGTATTTTCTTCAATCAGGGCGAGGTATGCTCCGCCGGTTCAAGAATTATTATTGAGGAATCCATCAAGGATAAATTCGTAGCGCGGCTTGCAGAACGTGCCAACGCAATGACACTTGGCAATCCACTCGGCAATCCGGACATGGGACCGCTTATCTCCGAGAAACACATGAACCGTGTTCTTTCCTATATAGAGAAAGGTAAAGCAGAGGGCGCAACTTGTGTATGCGGCGGATTCCGTTACACTGAGGGAGAGTGTGCAAAGGGTTATTTCGTAAGACCTACTATTTTTGATAACTGTACATCGGATATGACGATTGTAAAAGAGGAAATCTTCGGACCTGTAGTTACAATCCAGACCTTTAAGACGGAAGAGGAGGCTATTGCTCTTGCCAACGACACTCCTTACGGTCTGGCAGGCGGGGTATTTACCTCCGATGCAACCCGTGCAATCCGTGTTATCAAGGAAATCCGCGCCGGAATTACCTGGATCAACTGTTACAATCCGACATTCAACGAGGCTCCTTGGGGAGGATACAAGATGAGCGGCATCGGTCGTGAACTTGGTGTCCATGGCCTTGAGGAATACCAGGAGGTTAAGCAGATCAATATGAATCTCACACCGGGCGTACTCGGCTGGTATGAACATTAATCACATATGATAAGAGACTCTCCGGAAGGGATAACCTGCCGGAGAGCTTTTTTATTTGGTTAACTTGTCCGGTTGCATTGCCAAAATCATCCTCTTGTTGTATTATGAGGGTGCGATAAATTTCAGGAGGAAGTTTAAGCTATGAAGAATATACTGGCAATTTTTAAAGCGGATGTCAGGGGTCTTGTAAAGAATGTGCTGGCATTGATAATAATAATCGGATTATGTATTCTGCCATCGCTGTATGCGTGGTTCAATATATATTCTAACTGGGATCCGTACGCCAATACGGGTAATATTAAGATTGCGGCGTACTCGGAGGATGAGGGATATACAGGTGAGGACGGTACGGTGCAGAATATGGGCGGGAAAATCCTCGACAACCTTAAAGAGAATACGGCAATAGGGTGGACGATGGTAAATTCAGGGGAAGAAGCCATCGAAGGCGTGAAAAGCGGCGATTATTACGCGGCTGTTGTTATAGAGAAGGATTTCTCATATAAAATGTTTAATATGTTTGCGGAAGGTTTTGCCAACCCGGGAATTACCTATTATGAGAATGAGAAGAAGAATGCCGTAGCCACGAAAATAACCGATACGGCGGTATCGACACTGCAACAGAGTATCGACGCACAGTTTGTTGATGTAGTGATACGTACGGTTTTTGAACAGACCAACAATGTATCGGGAGAGATTGAAACCAATAATAAAATAAAGGAATTTACGGACAAGCTTACAGCAGTCAATAATAATCTTATAACATATGAGACTACGATAGAAAGCCTGATATCAGCCAATAAAGAGCTTACCACGTCGGTGGGAAAGGCACAGGACGAGATTGACAGCCTTAAAGGACAGGTTGATACCGGAATTGATGATGTGACCGGAGTGAAGAACGGAATAAGCACCACGAGGACAAGTCTCAGTGATTTTAACGCCAAGGTAAAAGAAAGCGTGGCGCAGATAGAGTCATCACTCGATAAAGTGGTATCGGAACTGGAGAATACAACGGTTACCGATGATGTCCGGAAAATGGCGGACGATATGATACAGACGATGAAGGATGTCAATACACTTAAGAAAGAGGCGCTTAAGCTTGAGGCGGCCATTAAGGGAATAAAGCTTCCGTCGGATTATGATAAAGAGACGCAGGATGCGTTGAATGCCATCGGGTCTGTAATCGGAAATGCAGATGACATAAGAGAAGTTATCAATGGACTGGGTATTACGGATGCGGCAGATAAAGTAACTTCCCGGATAGAGGCGGAGCTTGCCAAAAAGACAGACAGTGTTGAGGATGCGGTAAGGACATGCAAAGATTATGCTTCCAATATGCGTAATATGTTCACCAACAGTCTCATGCCGCAGATTGACGGAATACTTGCCAATACGGAACAGATACTTGCCACTGTTAATACATTGCTTGAAAGCATTAATACAACACTTGAAAATACAGGAACGATTTTTGACGGAATGGTATCGACGATTGGTAGTACCAATCAGAGCCTTGAGCAGATGCAGGTGATCATTCAGGGCGTGAGTGAGAAACTTAAGTCTGTGACAGAACTTTTTAATGGCACGACAGAAGATGAAAGGGTGCAGGCACTTAGGAAGCTTATGAGCGGTGACCCGGATACTTATGGGGAATTTTTCTCCGAACCGGTGAAAATAGATACCGTGGAAGTATATCCGATAGCCAATTACGGTTCGGCGATGACACCGTTTTATACCGTGCTTGCGCTGTGGGTAGGTGCACTTTTGTTAACTGCACTCGTTAAGGTTAAAGCCGAACCTAAGAATCTTCAAGGCGTTAAGCTGCATCAGCTGTATTTCGGAAGATATCTGCTGTTTTTCGTACTCGGGCAGATACAGGCGTTGGTAGTTGTATTAGGCGATATATATCTGCTGCACTGCCAGATCCTTGACAAGGGTTTGTTCTGGTTTACCGCTTCACTTACAAGTTTCGTATTTACATTGCTGGTGTACTCGCTGACGCTTTCGTTCGGAGACATAGGCAAGGCAGTCGCGGTGGTAATAATGGTTATCCAGATTGCGGGTTCGGGCGGAACATTCCCGATAGAACTTCTGCCGTCCGTATATCGTAATATATATATTTTCTTCCCGTTCCCATATGCGATCAATGCGATGCGTGAGACAATCGGAGGAATGTACGGCAATATGTATGTAAAATCGTTGCTGCAGCTGATGATTTTTGCGGTGGCGGCGCTTGTGCTCGGACTGGTCATAAGAAAACCTTTTATTAAGTGGAACCACTTCGTTGAGAAGCGAATGGAAGACACGAAGATGATGTAGGAGGGACTTGAGATGAGTAATGACAAATATCGTAAAGCATACAATATGGTAATTGAATATGAAAAAGAGGCACATAGAAAGAATCAGAGAAGAATTGCGGTGGGTCTGAAACTGATAATCATAATTCCGCTTATATTCCTGGCACTGCTTTTTTTTACCGGCAGTTCCAAAGTGATATTTTTGATATTGTGGATTGTATCTCTTTTTATACTTGCGGCATATCTGATCACAGTTGAGTATATGGATTACAACCTTATGGAGCGTATGGCGAAACTGCGCGGACAGGATGAAGATATGGAGAATTATGATCTTATAGGCAATGATGCCATAGAAAACAGGATTCGTGATGTACTTGATAAAATAGATGGAACGGAGGCCGGACATGAAGAACATAATTAGGATTTTTCTGGCGGATATGCGAAGACTCAGCAAAAATGTGGTGGCTGTTGTGGTAATTATGGGTTTGTGCATAATACCGTCTTTGTATGCATGGTTCAATATTTTTTCCAACTGGGACCCGTACGGACCGGATTCAACGTCCAATCTTAAAGTTGCGGTTGTGTCACTTGATGCGGGATGCAAGGTTGCGTCGATTGATCTGAACGTTGGTGACAGCGTTATTTCCGGACTCAAATCCAACAAAACGATCGGATGGGTTTTTACGGACACTGATAAAGAGGCGGTTGAAGGCGTTGATAACGGAGATTACTATGCGGCACTTGTTATTCCGGAAGATTTCAGCGAAGATATGATAAGTTTCCTGGGCGGCGATGTTGAACACCCTGAGATTACATATTATGAGAATGATAAGAAAAACGCCATTGCTCCTAAGATTACCGGTAAAGCCAAAACTGCCGTTCAGGAGCAGGTCAACTCAACTTTTGTGAGCACGCTGGCACAGAGCCTTATGGAAGTAAGTAATATTATCGGGCAGCAGGGCACGGATAATAACGTGCTTTCGTCAGCCACGGACAAACTCACACAGTTAAGGGATAATCTGAAATTGTGCTCGGGACTTCTGGGATCTTTTACGGGCATAACCGACTCGGTATCGGAACTTATGTCCGCAGGACAGGCAGTACTGCCCAATCTTGAGGATATGATCAATAATGGTAAGGATACGCTTAATTCCATACAGGGAGCCGCAATTGATAATTCAAGCAATGCCCAGGCAGTTCTTGATATGATAAAATACAGCTTCAAAGTGGTGGACGGTGCGCTGGATGATTTTGAAAATCAGCTTGATATAGCAATTGACTCGGTTACTGACCGCATTGATGATATGGATAAGATGGACTCACTTAAAGAAGTTCTTCCTTATATAAGAAAGCTTTATGACAATGCGGTATTGGGACTGACCGGGGATGAGATTAAAGCGCAGGCGGAAGTGGTTGATAAATGTTTTGATGCCATTGAAGATGATCTGAAAAACATCGGGAACGATAAGGAAACAGTGGATGCAGGGATTACGGCATTGTATAATGATATCAAGGCGCAGATACAATCATGCCGTGATGCTTTGTCGGCAGCCGGAAACAGCCTTGAAAGTTCGGTTATACCTGATATCAGGCAGACAATGACATCCGTGCAGAAATCAATGCTTGATGTACAGACGATGCTTGGAGGTGTAAATGGGGATTTCTCTGATGTAAGCAGTGTTATGGATGAATATCAGGATATTCTTAAAGACGGCACTGCAGGTGTCACTGAGTCCAAGACGCAGGTTGATAATGTAATTGCAGGACTCGATAGTGTGATAGAAGCACTTGATAAAATTGCCGATTCGGACGAATACGGTGAGATGCTGGATATGCTCATGACCGATCCGGCGAAACTGGCATCGTTTATCGCATCACCTATACAGGTTGACACCCGGGAAATATATCCGATAGCCAATTACGGCTCGGCTATGGCACCTTTTTACACGATACTGGCACTCTGGGTCGGTGCCAAAGTCCGATCATTTTTACCCAACAGCTCGGACGAGGACTTCGCAAAGCT
>ENA-OPAW01001841-OPAW01001841.1-human-gut-metagenome-genome-assembly--contig:-NODE-1841-length-9845-cov-3.428192_pt1 | contig 9845 bp, 8 predicted proteins | sample MGYA00241060_ERZ501436 | MGnify/ENA primary metagenome ERZ501436 (study PRJEB25962, sample SAMEA2042619) | human gut metagenome | biome: human gut; feature: human-associated habitat; material: faeces... | reverse complement strand
CCTGCCGATGACCTGACTGACCCGGCTCCTGCAACTACATTTGCTCATCTGGATGCAACAACCGTTCTTTCCAGAAAGATCGTAGAGCAGGGTATTTATCCGGCCGTTGACCCGCTGGAATCTACTTCCCGTATCCTGGAGCCGGATGTTGTAGGTGAAGAACATTATGAAGTAGCACGTAAAGTACAGGAAATCCTTCAGAAATATAAAGAACTTCAGGACATCATTGCTATTCTTGGTATGGAAGAGCTTTCTGAAGAGGATAAGAGCACTGTATTCCGTGCAAGAAAGATCCAGAAGTTCCTTTCTCAGCCGTTCCATGTAGCTGAGAACTTCACAGGTATCAAGGGTAAATATGTTCCTCTGAAAGAAACCATCCGTGGATTCAAGGCAATCGTTGATGGTGAGATGGATCAGTATCCGGAAAATGCTTTCTTCAATGTTGGTACAATTGAGGATGTCATCGAGAAAGCAAAGACTGAGATGGGTCAGGAATAAGGAGCGGATTTTATGGCAGATACATTTGGTCTTGAGATTTATGCCAGTAATAAGCTGGCGTTTGCAGGACGTGCCAAAACCCTGACAATCCCGGCTGTTGACGGTGAGCAGGCCTTTCTGGCACAGCATGAGAATATTGTTGCTGCTATCATTCCGGGAGAAATGCGTTTCGAGGAAGCTGATGGCACAAAGCATGTTCTGGCTGTGAGCAGTGGGTTTGTGGAGATGATCAATAACCGTGTGAAGCTGTTCTGTCTGACGGCAGAGAGTCCTGAGGAGATTGATATCCGCAGGGCACAGGAAGCGAAGGAGAGAGCAGAAGAGCAGATGAGACAGAAGCAGAGTATTCAGGAGTATCATATGAATCAGTTGGCTCTGTCCAGAGCTATGGCACGACTTAGGGTTACGAGTCATAAAGAAATTTAAAGAAACAAAATATATCAATAAAAAGCATCTTTGGATGGTCTGATGAAGGCTTTCCGTAGATGCTTTTATTGCTTTGTACCATGTTCTGACTTATTTCTTGGCTGGTGAAAATTATTTTTGCAGAGTCCATTTTCTGTTTGAATTATTTCCAATTGGAGATACATCAGGTATTTCTTTTAAAATAGCCCGGGTTCGCGGAAGACTTAATCCAATATATTCAGCAATATCACTGGTTTTTGAGATATTGTTTTTAGATAAATACTCTCTGATTTTTTCTATATTTTCCAAAGTTTTTTGGTTTTGTTTTTTATGACAGGATTTATTCGCTTGTTTTTTATCGCTTGTTTTTATCGCTTGTTTTTTATCGCTTGTTTTTATCGCTTGTTTTTTATCGAAGCTAAGAATCAGAAGAGTTCTATCTGGATCAAATTGTTCTTCTATAACTGGTTCAACCCAGCCTTGATCCTCCCATGTGTTAAAAATGTTGGGTACTCCGCTGCCGGCACGCTCGCCGATATTGATCAGATTAAACATTTTCATGAGTACTTTGTTGCGAGGATCAGAAATTCCCCCTTTTTTCATTTGTTGTTTTCCTGTTCTGGAATATCCTGGATTTTCAAATACTATTCTGTCAGCTTCTTTTCGGACTACAATGCCTCGAACACCATAAAAGTCTGCATTTATCAAACAGTTTGCGAGGGCTTCCCTCAATGCTTCATGTACGGGAGTATCATCAATACGGTTTCCATCGATTGTTTTAAAAGGTACCTTGATATCTTTAACAAGTTTATTATATACTCGGAAGTAAAAATCACATATATTACCGGACCATTCACCGGAACTTGACTGTAAGCGATCGGTCCAGCGTATAGTTGGATCCAGAATTTCACGATAATCTAAAAAATATTCAGGGAAATGTCGTACAATGTTATATTCATCTCCAAACATTAGCATTCCTGCAGCTGTTGGATGAAGGCATTTATCAATATTGGAAATGGCAGCAGCTCCTATGCTGCGTAAATATTCAGAATCATTTAAACGGCCAAATGGATGTGCAGGTTTAAGGGCTCGATGTCTGTTGCGATATCCCTGAATGGTTTCATAATTTAGGTCGCTTATTGGAACATCATCCAGTACATCCATATCCATAGTGTTGTCTGTCTGGTCGCGGAGCATGGCTTTCACCTGAAGTTTGGTACAATGATAGTCTCCTTCGTGATTTCTTCGAAATGTTCCGCCAAATATATCATCATTAATATACACAGGTTTTTGTTCTCTGTTTGCCATAGGAACATAAATCACGATGATAGTATCTTCATCCTTCTCATATATCTCTACATCCTGATCAGATAGAAGATTTACGTTGACCTTTTTTCGATTATTGATTGTATCCCAGAAATGTTTTAACAGCTTGTCCCTGTCTGTACTTTTTAAACCTGTAGTTCTCCAGGTTCCATCTTTGTTTTCGGCAACTCCCAGAATAATTACGCCGCCATAACAATTTGCAAAAGCAGAGTAAGTCTCCCATAAAGAAGAAGGAAGGCCGCCATTTGCTTTTTTTACTTCGCGCCGGTTATCTTCTTTATATAAGTTGAACTTTGTAATATCAAAAAAATGTACCATTGTTATTACCTCTTTTTGAAACCAATAATTTGTCTTTATTATACCGTACAGAACTGAAAAATGGCAATGGCTATAATTAAAGAATATTTGTCGAAATTGCCACAGGTATAGAGTGCTTCACATTAATTCTGGAAACAGATATTCTGTTTTGCGAGTACAGGATATCGGATTAGGACTGTTGTATCCAGATTTTCACGATGCATATCGACAGCATTGATCTGATGATTTTCATAGGTGGTATAATAATAAATTCCCTTTGTTGTGTTGCAGCAGGAAGTGTAGAGAGTGATCTCATATTTGCCTTTTGCTACTTCGCAGCAGCCACGCTGTTGATCTACGGAGCCGAGGATGTGGAAGAACTGGCTGACGCTTTCGAGTTCGGAGTCGCCGGATCTGGAGTTCATTTTTGTGAAGGCAACTTTGGCAAAGCGGGAGGCGGAGGAAAGGTCTCCCGGGAGGCCGAGGGCGCCCATACCGCGGCTGTAGGATTGGAGTTCTAATCCTGGAGCGAAGGTGTTTTCTGGTTGGCGAGGGGAGAGAGACTGGTAGTTGTTAAGCTGGAACATCTGCTGTGGGAAGGGTGGGTTATTGGTTAGTACCCCTACAGGATTTTCGTAGATATGGAGGCCGTCCTGCATGGATTCGATAACGAGGCAGCCGGAAGCATCTGCGAGGATCCAGTGGAGCTGAGCACATGGGAAGTTCTCACTGAACTGTGTGTTGGTGAGATTCATAGTTGAGAGTCTCTGGCGGGCTTCTTTTAAGGTGGCACACTGGCTGAGAATCCATGGGATGAATTCGAACTGGGCTACGTTTTCTTTGTCCGATACTGGTTCTGCATAGACTGCATTTCCTACGAAATTCAGACCTGCCATGCCGAGACCTTTTTCATTAATGGCATCATAGTAGAGTGGATAGTCTCCGGCCACATGAGCCATTCCGATGATGGCATAGTGAGAGTCAGGGGCTTTATCAGAATGACGGAAATGGAATGGGTAGTTTCGTGGTGTGATGGTGATTTCATCACCGTAGGAAAATTCATAATCAAGGGTTCTGCCGAAATAGAAATCTTTTGTTTTATAAGTTGCTGCTGTGCACATATTTTCTTACCTCCTGGTGCAAAAATAGATATACTTGTAGAACGTGTATATTTTGAAGAATATTACCACAATCTTTTGTTTTTATGCAATATACAGATTTTGTTTTTTGCACAGATAAAATTTGGGTTATATTGCTGGTAAGAAAAAAAATCATGATGTATACTGGTATCAGATAACTATTCAGCAGTCCGTTATCCCGCAAGGTACTGAAAGAGTTTCAATTTCGGAAAATAAGCAAATCATAAGATTAAAAGCAAGGAGGATCAGGAATGAAGTTCACAGAAGGTTACTGGGAGAAAAATGAACGCGCAAACGCATCCTATGCGATGCAGGCTTTTACTGCGGAAGCAATTCCGGGAGGAATGAGAATTGTTTCTCCATTCCGCCAGATCACAGACAGAGGCGGTGCTCTGGATGTCGGAACTATCACTACAGAATTTATTTCTGTACGTAAAGATATCATAAGTGTAAGAAGTTATCATTATGAAGGTTATGTAAAAGGTGAGCCAAGGTATGAGCTGAATGAGGATCCACAGGAAACAGAGGTTGAGATTACAGAAGATGAAGCTGTGATGAAAGCCGGAAGAATGACAGTAAGAGTGGACTTGAAAGACTTTAAGATTACATATGAAGCAGGCGGAAAAGTTCTCACAAACATCGGATTCCGCAATCTTGGCTATATGCAATATGACAGAGCTACGCTGACAAAATTCCCGGAACCGAACTATATGGCAGCACAGTATCAGCCATATATGGTGACAGAGCTTTCTCTTGCACCTGGAGAATGTGTATATGGTCTGGGTGAGAGATTTACAGCGTTTGTAAAGAACGGTCAGGTTGTTGATATCTGGAATGAAGATGGCGGTACAGCTTCTCAGATTTCTTATAAAAATATTCCATTCTATGTAACAAGCAAACATTATGGCGTATTCGTAGACCACAGTGATCATGTTTCCTTCGAAGTTGCAAGTGAAAAGGTTGAGAATGTGGGATTCTCTGTGAAAGGTGAAGAGATCAGATATCATATTATTTACGGAGATGACATTAAGGGTGTAATTGAGAACTACACAGATCTTACAGGAAAACCGGCATTGCCGCCTGCATGGTCCTTTGGATTATGGCTTTCCACATCCTTTACAACAAACTATGATGAAGAGACGACCAATTCCTTTATCCAGGGAATGGCAGACAGAGATATTCCATTGAGTGTATTCCATTTTGACTGCTTCTGGATGAAAGAGTTCCACTGGTGTGATTTTGAATGGGATTCCAGAATCTTCCCGGATGTACCGGGAATGCTGAAACGTTATAAGGATAAAGGACTTAAGATCTGTGTATGGATTAATCCATATATTGCACAGGGAACTAACTTCTTTAAAGAGGGTCTGAAGAACGGATACCTGGTACAGCGTGCAGACGGAAGAGGAATCAAGCAAATCGACAACTGGCAGCCTGGCATGGGCCTGGTTGACTTTACAAATCCGGATGCAGTGAAGTGGTATCAGAATAAGCTGAAAACTTTGCTTGATATGGGTGTTGACTGTTTCAAGACAGACTTTGGCGAGAGAATTCCGGTCGATGTGAAATATTATGACGGTTCAGATCCGGTTTCTATGCATAATTATTATACGTACCTTTACAACAAGGCAGTATTTGATCTGCTGAAGGAAGTAAAAGGTGAAGGTGAAGCAATCCTTTTTGCAAGAAGTGCGACAGCAGGCGGACAGCAGTTCCCGGTTCACTGGGGCGGTGACTGTTCTGCAACCTATGCCTCCATGGCTGAGAGCTTAAGAGGTGGTCTGTCCTTTACTTTATCAGGATTTTCCTTCTGGAGTCATGATATGGGCGGATTTGAAATGACAGCAGCACCGGATGTATACAAACGCTGGCTGCAGTTTGGTCTTCTTTCCACACACAGCCGTCTCCATGGTTCCAAGAGTTATCGTGTACCGTGGCTGTTTGATGAAGAAGCTGTAGATGTATGCCGTAAGTTTACAAAGCTGAAATTAAGATTACTCCCATATCTGTATTCTATGGCCGTAAAATCACACAAGACAGGTATTCCGTCCATGCGTGCAATGATCATGGAATTTAACGATGATCCTGCAACCAAATATCTGGATATGCAGTATATGTTAGGTGACAGTATTCTGGTTGCACCAATCTTCAACAAAGAAGGTCATGCAGAATATTATCTGCCGGCAGGAAAATGGACTCATCTTTTAAGCGGAGAAGTCAAAGAAGGCGGAAGATGGTATGAAGAAGATTATGATTTTTTTTCACTGCCTGTATTTGTAAGAGAGAATACTCTGCTTCCGATTGGTGCTGTAGATACTACCGTTGATTATGAACTGGAGAAAGATGTACAGATTCAGGTTTATGAAGTAAATGAAACTGCATCCTGTGAGGTAGTGACGCGTAAAGGAGAGACAGCTTTTACAGTAAAAGCTGTAAGAGAGGGAAATAAACTCACTCTGGAAGCTTCAGCAGAAAATGGAGGTATGACCTATCTGCTGAGAAATATTCATGAAATAGCCGATGTTACTGGTGGAAGCATAGTGAAAGATACAGAAAATGGTATTATCATTGTACCGGAAGGATGCAGACAGGAAATCGAACTCTAATTGACAGGTGCATGATATTCTTTCTGTGAAGTGCATTATAGCCGGGTTTATGTTACTGTTCAATTTGTTCTCAGTAATACACTTCGCATAGTATATTTCGGGATAGCAGCGTGTGGACAGGTAACAAGTTTATAAATATTTTAGAAATTCGACAAAAAATAGGACTGGACAAATGGATTGTCCGGTCCTATAATAATACTCACCAGAGTTCTTCTGGTGATTCAATCCCGTCAGTTCGGCGGTTAATTCCACTTTTATTTTTTTAAAATACCAAAGAAGAGACTGACTGTTTCCTATTGTATGAACAGTATCGAAACAGTTGCGAAAAATATAAGACTGGAGGTGATGCAATATGCATTTTTTCACCTTTTTCCTGTAACGGTTGCCGGGACTGCCATGATCATGGATATCCGTACAGCAAAAGTTGATAACGGATGGATTATTTTTTCCATGTCTGTGGGACTGTTTGTCTGTATATGGCAAAAGAATATTACGGGAATTGGATTTTTTATAATGGGAAGCGTAATGCCGTTATTTCTTATGATCCTCTTTGCTTTTGGGATGATAGGTGCCGGAGATATTAAACTATTCTGCGCACTGGGAGGGATAATGGGCTGTGAATCTATCATAAAATGCATCTTTATTTCTTTTCTGACAGGTGCAGGCATTTCGGCCGCACTTCTGATCTTTAACCACAATTTCTGTGAACGTATCCTTTATTTTATTGAATATGTGAAATGTACAGTCAGTACGGGAAAGATTAGTTCCTATCGGAGAAAAAGTATTGCTGCTCCTGAAAATTTCCATTTTACGATTCCTGTTTTTATAAGTGTGTTGTTATATGCAGGAGGTATCTATTGAAAAGAAATATTTTTGCAGTATGCGATCTGGAAGTGGATTATGCGCTGAACTTTATGGACTATATGAACCGGAAGAAGAATATTCCCTTTGAGATACAGGCATTTACATCTGTAGAGAACCTGATCGCCTATGGGAAACAAACACATATAGAGTTGCTGTTGATCTCCGGGCGGGCTATGTGCCGGGAAGTCCGGGATCTGGATATCGGGAAGATCATCATTTTGTCGGAAGGGGTACACCCTCCGGAACTTGACCAGTATCCAAGTGTGTATAAATATCAGTCTTCTTCTGATGTTCTCCGGGAAGTGATGGCATGTTATGGCGCCGAAAAAAAGACAGTGGCAGATCAGATTGCTGTATTAAAAAAGACAACAGAAATTATTGGAATATTTTCACCTCTGGGACGTTGTCTGAAAACCTCTTTTGCATTGACACTTGGACAGATACTTGCCAAAGAACGAGCCGTTCTTTATCTGAATATGGAAGAATATTCCGGATTTGAAGAATTGATGGGAAAAGGTTTTGCCCACAATCTGAGTGATCTTCTTTATTATGTGAGACAGGATAACCAGAATCTTCTCTATAAGATGAACAGTATGATACAGACGATCAATAATCTGGATTATGTTCCACCTGTGCAGATGCCGGCAGATATCCGTACAACAGCCTGGCAGGACTGGGAACGGCTTTTTCAGATGCTTATACTTGACAGTTCTTATGAAGTGATTGTGCTGGATATTGGATGTGGGATTGATGAAAATTTCCAGCTGCTGGATATGTGTAAGAAGATTTATATGCCTGTATTGTCTGATGCTGTTTCACAGTGTAAGATTGCGCAGTTTGAGAATCTGGTCCGAATCTGGGATTATCCTCAGATTCTGGAAAAGACGGAAAAGATAAATCCACCGTTTCATATGGCAACCTGTCTGTCACCTGCGTATGTTGAACAGCTGATGTGGAGTGAACTGGGAGATTATGTGCGGAACCTTCTGAGGAAAGAAAGCCAGAAAAAAGAAAATTAAAAAAGTTCCGGAAAGATGCTGTAAAGGGAAAAAGGATGAACAAAGATGTATTTAGAAAGCTGCGGCAGATGCTGATGGAAGAACTGGATCTGTCCAGAGAATTATCGGATAAAGAAATCCTTGATGTGATTGATGAGCTGATTCTGAACCAGATAAAAGATGTCCGTCTTGCGCTGAAAGAAAAGGTACAGCTTCGTCAGGAACTGTTTTATTCTGTCCGCAAACTGGATGTGCTTCAGGAACTGGTGGATGATGAGACAGTGACTGAGATCATGGTAAACGGGCCGGATACTATTTTTGTAGAACGGGCCGGCAAGCTTATGAAATGGCATAAAAGTTTTACTTCTGCTGAGAAACTGGAGGATGTGATCCAGCAGATTGTTGGAAAATGTAATCGTGTGATCAATGAATCCATGCCGATCGTGGATGCAAGACTGGAAAATGGTTCCAGGGTAAATGCTGTAATTTATCCGGTTGCATTAAATGGTCCGATTCTCACTATAAGGCGTTTTCCTGAACACCCCATTACAATGGAAAAGCTGATCGCACTGGGAAGTATCACACAGGAATGTGCAGAATTTCTGGAGAAGCTTGTGAAGGCCAGATATTCCATGGTCATAGGAGGCGGAACCGGAAGCGGAAAGACTACATTTCTTGCAGCAATGTCGGAATATATCCCCAGGGACGAAAGACTGATCACAATAGAAGATAATGCAGAACTTCGCATCAGGGGAATTGACAATCTGGTCCGGCTGGAAGCAAAGATGGCAAACATGGAAGGAGCAGTTTCCGTTACGATCAGAGATCTGATCAAATCTGCATTACGAATGCGTCCAGACAGAATCATAGTGGGAGAAGTCCGCGGCGGAGAGGCAATGGATATGCTTCAGGCAATGAATACAGGACATGATGGTTCTATGTCAACAGGACATGGAAATTCTCCATCAGATATGATGACAAGATTGGAAACAATGGTTCTTATAGGAATTGATATGCCATTGGCGGCTATAAGAGCACAGATTGCAACAGCAATAGATATAGTTATTCATTTAGGAAGAATGAGAGACAAAACAAGAAAAGTATTGGAAATTAATGAAGTGGTTGGGATAAGAAATGGTCAGATAGAACTAAACAGGTTGTATGTTTTTAAGGAAGAACCTGAATCTGACAAAAATAAAGTTGTGGGACAATTGGAAAGAACTGAAAATCCACTAATTAATAAGCAAAAGTTGGAAAGAAAAGGTTTGGCTTAAGATAATTGTCCGGTAAGGGGGAATATGAATTATTGTATGTCAGGAAAGAAGAAGACTGTAAGCCTGATAATAATAGGTCTGTTGGTGATTTTAATGGGAAGAATGTTTTATGGAAGTTTTAAGGCGGGAATTATAATTCTGCCATTAGTAATACCAATATACAGGCAATATTCAACGAAATACAAAGACAGGGCAAAGGCAGAATTTGAACATCAATATAAAGAAATGCTTGTAGCCTTAAAGGATGGAATTGTTACAGGATATTCCGTTGAGAACGGATTAAAAGAAAGCTATCGTGAGATGGTTAATATTTATGGATATGATGGATTAATATGTTCTAGGATCGGTTTAACCGCGAGTACAACAAAAAAGTGGGAGTGGATTAACAGAAATGGCCCCGTACGGAAGTGCGGGGCTGATTAAGAAATAAACACACAT
>ENA-OPAW01001825-OPAW01001825.1-human-gut-metagenome-genome-assembly--contig:-NODE-1825-length-9907-cov-2.917276_pt1 | contig 9907 bp, 9 predicted proteins | sample MGYA00241060_ERZ501436 | MGnify/ENA primary metagenome ERZ501436 (study PRJEB25962, sample SAMEA2042619) | human gut metagenome | biome: human gut; feature: human-associated habitat; material: faeces... | reverse complement strand
TTATATATATTGTATAAACTATATATTAATATAAATTTTCGATAAAGGAGAACTTAATTAATGATTTGTTCAGAATGTAAAAAGAATACTGCAATCATATTTATAAATTCAATAGATAAAGACGGTAAAGAGTCTTTAAAGGGTTTATGTTATGATTGTGCCAAGAAAAAAGGAATTGATCCATTAGATGTTATTGCAAAACAAAATAACATTTTAAATAATAATATAAATAATAACAATAATATGTCTAACCAAATAGAATCTTTATTTAAAGATTTATCAAAAAATTTAAATTTAGAATCTTTAAATTTGGTTAATTTAGGAAATGATCCAACAGATTCAGACGATGATGACTCTGCTGATAAAAATATTAATGGTATGCCACTAGAATCACTATTTGCAGGTTTTATAACCCCTAATAATGATTCAAATGATTCAGAAAATACTAATACTAAACAACAAAGAAAAACTACTAAAAATAAGAAGAAGAAAAGAAAGTTTTTAGATTCATATGGTACCAATTTAACACAAAAAGCTAAAAACAATGAGTTAGATAACGTAATCGGTAGAAATAAAGAAATCGAAAGAATGATTCAAATTTTAAATAGAAGATCTAAAAATAACCCTTGTTTAATTGGTGAACCTGGTGTTGGTAAAACAGCTTTAGCACAAGGACTTGCTATAAAAATTGCTAATAAAGAAGTTCCACCCAAATTATTAGATAAAGAAGTCTATTTAATAGACATGACAGCTTTAATTGCAGGTACTCAATTTAGAGGCCAATTCGAAGCTAGAATAAAATCTTTAGTAGATGAATGTAAAGATTTAGGTAATATTATATTAGTAATAGACGAAATTCATAATATTATTGGTGCTGGTGATGCAGATCATTCTATGAACGCTGCTAACATATTAAAGCCATCTTTAGCAAATGGTGAAATTCAATTAATTGGAACAACCACTTTAAAGGAATATAGAAAATATATAGAAAAAGATTCAGCTTTAGAAAGAAGATTCCAACCAATTATTGTTCAAGAACCTAATATTCAAGACACTGTAGAAATTCTTGAAGGAATTAAACAATATTATGAAAAATTTCATGGTGTAAAAATTTCTAAAGAAGTTATAGAAAAAACTGTTTCTATGTCAGAAAAATATATTCACGATAGATTCTTACCAGATAAAGCAATCGATATCTTAGATGAAGCTTGCTCTAGAATTAATTTAAATAATCAAGACCTATTTAAATTACAAGTATTAAAAAAGAGATTACAAGAAGTAAAAGATGAACAGGAAGAAATTGCTGCTGAAAGTGTAAAAGCTACTAACGAAAATGATTCTAATCAAGACTATGAAAAAGCTGCAAAATTAAAAGCAACAGAATGCTCAATTACTAAAGAAATAGATGACATTCAAAAAAATATTACTGTTCCAAACTTAACTGTTCAGGATATTGCGCAAGTTATAGAAAGTTGGACTAAAATTCCTGTAACAAAAATAACAGAGGCTGAAACAGATAAATTACTAAATTTGGAAAAAAATCTTCATACTAGAATAATTGGGCAAAACGAAGCTGTAAATAGTGTTTCTCGTGCAATAAGAAGAAATCGTGCAGGACTAAAAAGTACTAAAAGACCACCATCTTTCATCTTTGTTGGACCTACAGGTGTTGGTAAAACAGAACTTGCTAAATCTTTAGCATATGAAATGTTTGGAAATGAAGACATGATTATAAGAATTGATATGTCCGAATATATGGAAAGCAATTCTACATCAAAATTGATCGGTTCTCCCCCAGGATATGTTGGTTATGATGATGCTGGTCAATTGACAGAAAAAGTTAAAAGACAACCATACTCAATTGTTCTTTTTGATGAAATAGAAAAAGCTCATCCAGATGTATTTAATTTATTATTGCAAATATTAGATGATGGAAGACTTACAGATTCACAAGGTAATACCGTAAGTTTTGAAAATACAATTATTATAATGACTTCTAACGTTGGCTCTAATGCTAATGTAAACTCAATTGGATTCAATTCATCTAAAACATTTAATAAAGAAAAAATAGAATCTAGTCTAAGAGAAACATTTAGACCAGAATTTTTAAATAGAGTAGATGAAATTGTTATTTTTGATAGTTTAACTGAGAATGAATTAATTCAAATTGTTGATATAATGCTTGCAGATACAAGTAAAGCCCTTGCAGATAAAAATATTAGCTTAATCGTAAGCGATGAAGCTAAAAAATATTTAATGAAAAAAGGTACAGATTTAAAATATGGTGCAAGACCTTTAAGAAGAGCTATACAACGTTATGTTGAAGATGAATTATCTGAAAAGGTATTAAGGCAAGAAATAAATAATGGTAATACCGTAAAATTAGATTTGGAAAATGATGAATTAACATTTACAATATTATAATGGAGGATTATAGATGAAAAAAATTGCTAAACAAATTCCTAATATATTAACAATATTTAGATTTATACTTATACCTTTTATTGTATTAAACTTAGTTTATGATTCATATATTGCAGCCTTTATTATTTTTACAATATCAGGCTTAACAGATATATTAGATGGGTTCATTGCAAGGAAATTTAATTTTATTACTAATTTTGGAAAACTAATTGATCCCTTAGCAGATAAATGTACACAGATAATAACTTTAGGAACATTAGCTATAAAAGATATAATACCTATGTGGATAATTATTATAGTTATTTTAAAGGAATTTATAATGGTTGCAGGCGCTTCCTTCCTATATGGAAAAGAATTGGTTGTTTCTAGTAGATGGTATGGAAAGCTTGCTACAGTCTTATTCTATATAGCTATTGTATGTTCATTGTTTATAAAACAATTTGATTTTTCATTTGACTTTAGTATATACATTTATTACTTAGCATTAATTTCTACAATCTTTTCTTTAATTATGTATATAAAAGCTTTTTATATGCAAGGATATTTAAAGAAAGAAAATTTGAAAATAAATGAACAATTTGTAGATAAAACAAAAGACAGTTCTAAAAAATAGAACTGTCTTTTGTTACTTAATTTTAGTATATACTATTATTCACAACTAATTTTATTCGAAATCTTCTATAATACTATTCAAATTCTCTCGTCCAAAAACCTTTATTCCATCTCTTAAACTTATTTTATCTGTTTCTGGCAAATATTCTGTTGATATACCTGTATTTTGATATATTTCTTCTTTCCCGTCACTAAGGATCTTATAAATCATAATATTGCTATTTTCATCTCTTACAATATAATGTTCGTCACATTGTCCTTCTTCTTCTTTTATTAAAACTATTTTATTATTAAAAAAACTCTCTACTTTATAATCAGGATATAATTTTTCAATTTCTTCTTGTGTTTTGTTTACCATGTCATTTGCTACATTTCTTTTTTCTTCTGTAGTATGACCACATTCTTTATAATATTTTTTTATAACTAGTTCTGCATTTGGCGATACCTTAGTTTCTGTCTCACTTACTTTTATTTCGTCTATATCATTCTCAATCTCGTTGTTTTCATAAATGCATTCATCTGTCACTTTCTCTTCTTCTTTTGCCAATTTATCATATTTTATATTTTGATATACTACAGCACTTGTTAATATTATCAATGCTATTGTAAATATTGATATTAAAACTATTTTAAATTTGCTCATATAAATCTCCTGCCTTCTAATTGTTTTATATTATTATGTAGAATTATTAGCAAATTTATACATAAAAAGTTTTAAGCACACTATCTTAGTACTACTAAAGACAGTGTGCTTTTGGGTACGATTTAAATCGCAAAAACGATGATTGCAAGTAAGATTAGTAAGAACCATAATGCTTCTGTTCTTATATCTCCTCTTCTCATCATACCGATGTCATCATCCCAATGATGATCAAAAATCAGCTCTTCAATAAATCTAAACACCCGATTGTTAAAATTTCTGATTTTTTTCATGTCACATACCCTCCTCATTTTGTTCAACCTATGATTACACCTCTATTATATCATATTTATGAGTTTTTATCAAAAGAGATGAACTTATGAAGATTTAATCCATTCTTTTATTTTTACTATTTTTCCTCTTCTATTAATAGTAATACATATTTCTCCACTATCATCTGTTCTAAATATTTTACAGCCTATTTCTTCCAAATTATTTAAAGTGCTTATACTTGGATGACCAAACTTATTATTTTTTCCTACTCCAATTAATGCTATTTTAGGCTTAATACATTTTAATAATTCCTTTTTAGAAGACGTTTTAGACCCATGATGTGCTACTTTAATAATATCCGATTTTAGTATTTGTAAACTTTTTTCATATTTATTTAAAATTGCTTCCTCTGCAATCTCTTCTATATCTCCTGTAAATAACATTGTTGTTTCCTTATAATTCACCTTACATACTAAGGAATTATTATTTAATATATTATTTGTAATAACATTAGCACTATCTGGCCATAAAATATCTATATATGTATCTTTATCAATATTAATTCTTTGACCTGCTTCTACATTATATATTTTCATTTTTTTATCTTGAATTACCTTTATAAATTCTTCATAATTTTCCGATTTTTCAAATTGTTTTCCAATTATTATATTTTTTACGTTCAATTTTTCTAAAATAGTTAAAATACCACCCACATGATCTGAATCAAAGTGAGAAATAATAACATAATCTAATTTATGAATTTTTTTCTTTAATAAATATGGTAATAATGTTTTCTCTCCTACATCAAAAGTTGAACCAAATTCACTTCCTCCACCATCTATTAATATTTTTTTATTATACTGTGTCGTTATAAGTGTAGAATCCCCTTGGCCAACATCTATGAAATTAATGCAAAAATCCTTTGGTGTATTTTTATAAATAGTTATTACAATACTACTTATGACCATAAATATTAGCATTATTTTTTTATATTTTCTAAAAAAGTGTTTAATTTTATACATGTCCCCTCTTCTTATCATGTAATATAAATATATATTCATTACATAATAAATTATTATCTCCTGAATGTTAGGAATAACACAATAAATTTTAGAAATACCTATATTAGCAAAAAAGCTAACTACTCTTATTTCTATTTCAATCATTGGCTCTACTATTGCAAATATTTGTAATGGGCATATCATAATAAAAAATCCAATAACAGTAATTATGGTTGATAATGGAATAATTAATAAATTCGAAAAAATAAATGTTAATGAAATTGTACCAAAAATATATAGAATTATTGGGAAAATAAAAATTTGTGCAGCCACAGAACTAATTATAATATTAAGAATATATCTTATAATATTATTTTTTACTACTTTGTTAACTTTTTCAATTGTAAAACTACCTAAAACTATAATTCCTAAAAATCCAAAATATGATAATAATACACTTAAACTGTTTATTGAAAAAGGATTGTTTAACAAGATTATAAGTAATGATATTCCTAAACTATTAGCTATATCATATCTTCTAAGAATTAAGCCACTAATTAAACTTATAATACACATTATACATGCTCTAATAATAGAAGGACTTAATCCTGTTAGAAACATAAATACCATAAGTATTATTATTAAAACAGTATCTTTTATTTTTTTATGTATTTTAAAAGCCTTAGTAATTATTGTGATCCCTATTATTATATTTGCAACTTGTCCTCCAGATACAGACAAAATATGATATAAATTACTATTTAAAAAATCTTCTTTTAAATTTTCTGTTAAATTCTCTGTATCACCCAAAATCATAGCAATAAGTAAATTTTTATTTTCTTCTTTTTTAATTACTTGTTCTATATTACTTTTTAGCCTCTGTTTTAGACCATTGGTATACATTAAAAATTTATCTATTTTTTCTTTTCCAATAACATCATATTTATCAACTTCTACTGTTCCGTATATGCCTATACTCTTCAAGTATTCTTTATAATTAAATCCCCTCTCATTTCTATCTACATCAGGTTCAATATATGAGCCTTTAACAAATAACATATCTCCTAATTCAATATCAGTTTTCTTATCTACCCTTAAATACAATCTTGTTCCATTTCTTTTTTTATTCTTACTATTAACAATTTTTACTTTATATAAATTTTTATATTCTTTTTCCTCTTTTCCTCCAATAACAATACAATATTCTTGTATTTCCTCTTCAGAAAAATACATGGTATCATACTTGTACTCTAAAATATTTGTATACACATATCCAAAAATCAAACTAATAAAAACTAGCAATTCTACATATTTTGTTAGTAGCTTTCTAATAAATCTGCAATATTTATTATTTATTTTTCTTATACAAACAAAACCTATTTCAATAATCATTATAAAGCAAAAGAAGGCTATACTATTTACGTATAAGCCCCCTAATATACCTACAATATATGAAATTAATATTATTATAATTGGTCTTTTCAAATTACCTCATTTCTATATTTGCCCCCAATTATAATACTCTTTTAGCTGTTTTATAATTACTAGTGTAATATCCATCAGCTAATGATGTTATTACGACTCCTTTTTGTGGATTTGCTGCATGTATAAAGCTATTATTTCCTACAAATATTCCTACATGTCCTATAGAACTCCCACCTTGTGAAAAGAATACCATATCTCCTAATTGTAAATTTGCTTTTGAAACTGTAGTTCCTATATTAGCCTGTGCTGATGCTGAATGTGATAAATTTACACCAAATTTACTATATACATATTGAGTAAATCCTGAACAATCAAAAGAATTTGGACCTACTCCGCCATAAACATATGCTTTTCCTAGTAATGTTTTTGCATAATTAACTACTTCTTCACCTTTGCTTACAACTGTATTTATATCTTCTGATTCTGTTACATCAACTGTAGTATTTGGTAAATCTACAATTTTTTGAGTTCTTTCACTATTACTTCTGTTTGTTGATTGGACTTGCTCAGCTGAAATGTATTCACTTGAGACATATCCACTAATACCTGTACTTGTTGTTATTCTTGTCCACCCATTTTCTTGTCCTTCTATAGTAACTGCTGTATTTCTTGTTAATGTTGTAACAACATTTGCAGAAGTGCTTGCACTTGCTCTAACATTAACACTACTTGCACTAATATAACCTGTTTGTGGTTCTGTAGTAGCTGGTGTTTGTTCAGCTGGCTCTGTATTATTAGTTTGTTCTGTAGAAGTTTGATTTGCTTCTTCAGCAGTTAATTTATCTGCTCTTATCCATCCAGAAACTGTATCAGTTGATATGAAAGCCCAACCATTTATCTCATCATCTACAGTTACTGTTGTATCTTTAACTAACATTTGTACCGTCTCAGCATTTATTAGCGGTAATATTTTTAATTCATAATCTTCTAATAATTTTTGACTTGTTCCAATAATGCTATTTTGTGTTTCAGAGTTTGTTGTATTCGTTGTCGTATTAGTTACTGTATTATTTGCAACTACATTTTCCTGTGGAATAGTCTCATTTGAAACAACATTTACTACAGAATTAATTGTATTTTCTACACTATTGTTGGTAACTTGATTAGTAGTAGCTGTATTATCTACGACTTCACCTTCTACATCTATATAGTCTGCATATACATAGCCTTCATACTCTTTATATTTTACCTGATACCAGTCTCCCTCTTTTCCCAATACTTCAACTTTATTATCAACTGAAAGTAATGTAACAAGTCCAGCATCTAAACTTGGTCCTTCACGTAATTTTACAGTTTCACCTGTAATTACTCCATTTGTTGCAGCGTTTGAAATAACTGTCATTACAGATAATATTGCAATAATAATTAAAATTATTAATAATTTCTTTTTGTACATCCTAATTCTTCTCCTTAGAAATATAGTTTAAATTCTTATTTTTCATAGGTATTAGTATATAATGAATCCATTAAAAAGTCAATTAGTTTGCATTCATTAAGTTCTCTATAAAAATAGCACATCTATCTGCAGCCATCTTTAAATATTTGTTAAAATCAATTTGGTTCTCTTCATTTGGACTATCTGAAATTGACCTTATGATTATAAAAGGAGTATCAGATAAATATGCAGTCTGTGCAATAGCTGCTCCTTCCATCTCGACACAATCAGCATCAAATTTTGTGCGTATTTTATCCTTCATCTTTCTGCTTGTACAGAATATATCTCCAGTTGCTATTGTTCCAATTACACATTTATAATTGTTCTCTTTCATGTTTTTTATTACATATTCGCATCTCTTAATTAATTTTGTATTACTCTCTAACTTAACACCAATATTGCTTATATATCCTTTTTCATGTCCAAAAGCTGTAATGTCAAAATCGTGTTGTAATACATATTTACCAATTACGATATCTCCATATTCTACATCATCATTAATGCTTCCAGCAGAACCTATATTTATAATATAATCTATATCAAATTTATCTATCATTATTTGTGTAGTCCTTGCAGCATTTACTTTTCCAACACCACATTTTACTAATATTATTTTTTGATTTTTTATTTTTCCTTCAAAGAATTTTAAATTAAAAATATCTAGTTCTTTAGTGTTTATCATTTTACTTTTTATTGCTTCCATTTCTTCTGGCATTGCAGCAATAATTCCAACATATTTTCCCATAATCATGCCTCCTTTTGCAAAGATTATAACATAAAAAAAAGAAATTGCATATAAAATACAATTTCTTTTTTATTATAAAATTATTCTTATACAAATAATTTACTAAGCTAATTCGATAACAGCTCCAGCTGCTGTAAATTTTTCTTTAATTTCTTCAGCTTCGTCTTTAGAAACTCCTTCTTTAACTGTTTTTGGTGCTCCATCAACTAAATCTTTAGCTTCTTTTAATCCTAATCCTGTTACATCTCTAACAACTTTGATTACTTGGATTTTGTTAGCTCCAACTTCTTTTAATACAACATTGAATGATGTTTTTTCTTCAGCTGCTGCTGCTCCAGCTGCTGCTGGTGCTGCTGCTGGTTTTCGCAGCGGCCGCATCGTGCTTCGAATGGCTGTTCCCGTGGGCCGCGTCGACTATTCCGATGTTGCAGGAGATGTCGAACTACACGGCCATCTAAAGGCTGCCGCTGCGTGAGACGCGGACGTTGCTGCGGCACGGAACGCACGTACACTGCTGTTCAAACGTTGATTGGAGCATGATGACCGATTCCGCACGCATTCTGGTGGTAGATAATTACGATTCGTTCGTCTATACGATCGTCGGCTATCTCAAGACGCTCGGCGCCACGGTGACTGTGGTGCGCAACGACGCGATCGACCCGTCCCAGCCGGGCGTGATCGACGAATACGACGGCGTGCTGATTTCTCCTGGCCCCGGCGCTCCGGCCGAATCCGGCGCCAGCGAGGACATGATCCGCCTGTGCGCGAAGCTCGACAAGCCGATGTTCGGCGTATGCCTCGGCATGCAGGCGCTCGCCGAAGTGTTCGGTGCCATCGTGAGCCACGCGCCGACCATCATGCATGGCAAAACCAGCCAGGTTGAGCATATCGACGATGAGATCTTCGACGGCGTGGCCAATCCGATGACCGCCACGCGCTACCATTCCCTGGCAGTGGAACCGGAGTCCGTGCCGGACGATCTGGTGGTGACCGCGTGGACGCAGGACGATCATATCGTGCAGGGCATCAAGCATCGCAGCAAGCCGATGTACGCGGTGCAGTTCCATCCGGAAGCGTGTCCGGGACCGCAGGATTCTGCATACCTGTTTGATCGTTTTATTTCGATGATGTAGAAAAATTCTTACGTTATTGTTTAACAAATTTTAGGAGGAAGAATTAATGCCAAGAAATCATGACATAAAAAAAGTTTTAGTAATTGGTTCCGGTCCGATCGTAATCGGACAGGCTGCAGAGTTTGACTATGCAGGAACACAGGCATGCCGCTCATTAAA
>ENA-OPAW01001812-OPAW01001812.1-human-gut-metagenome-genome-assembly--contig:-NODE-1812-length-9935-cov-6.508401_pt1 | contig 9935 bp, 9 predicted proteins | sample MGYA00241060_ERZ501436 | MGnify/ENA primary metagenome ERZ501436 (study PRJEB25962, sample SAMEA2042619) | human gut metagenome | biome: human gut; feature: human-associated habitat; material: faeces... | reverse complement strand
GTAGTTGTTCACCGCATTACTCAGGTAGGTCGTATTCGTGCCGGAAACGAAAGAAGATTTATATCGTTATAAATCAGTGATGTAACTACCAAACTAGAAACTATTCCGTCCATTAGTTATCTGTAGAAGGTCTAAATAGATTTTTATATGTTATCAACGGAGGACAGTTTGCACGAATGATTACATTTATGAAGGAGAAAGCAGACTTTCAAGGTCTTGTATTACACTTAAAATGCACTATAACAGTGCAAAATAAACAAATAGATGCACTATTATAGTGCAAATTCGCTATATTTGCATCTTAGATTCAATATAGCATGGAAAAGTTACAAGAACATTTCGAAAAATTATTAAGAGAAACAAATACGAGTTTCCATCGTTATCTATATTCCAAAATAAATTGGAACAGCCGTATGATAGGTCTTACCGGTCCTAGAGGGGTTGGCAAAACCACTTTGGTACTTCAACATATAAAAGAAGAACTGGATAGGAATAAGGCTTTGTATGTAACGGCCGAAGATTTTTATTTTGCCAGCCACAAATTGGTGGACTTGGCAGACAGTTTTGCCAAACTAGGAGGAAAATATCTTTTCATTGATGAAATTCATAAATATAAAGACTGGTCTAAAGAACTCAAACTCATTTATGATTACCATCCGGAACTGAACGTTATCTTCACAGGCTCTTCGGTACTCGATATCAATAAGGGGGCTTCCGATTTAAGCCGCCGTGCCGTTATGTATCAAATGCAGGGCCTCTCTTTCAGGGAATATCTCCAACTATTTCACCATATCTCTATCAATACTTACTCTTTATCAGATATCCTGCAACACAAAATTGAATTGCCGAAAGATTTCCGCCCCTTGGTATATTTTACTAATTATTTAAAGAGAGGTTATTATCCTTTCGTTTTGGAAGATGATTTCGATGTGCGATTGCAACAGATTATCAACCATACTTTGGAATCTGAAATTGCCGCCATATTGAGCGCCAGCCGTAATAATATTGAAGATTATAGCCTGTACATTGAAGAAGCCGGATAAATGAATGTCATACCCTTGTGGCAATTAGGTTTGGGTTATTAAAAAGCCGGTCAATGAGGAATTTCAGTAACAAATGCCCATTGGTGAACTGTACCTGTCGTTATAAAGGGAAAGCGGCATGAAGCTTCCCCAGGGTAAGATTTCTTATTCCGGAAGGTTCCTGAAAAAAGCGATGGAACTGATATACAATTCCAAACATGTCATGTTGTAATCCATTGTGTATCTCCCAGCTGATAGGCGTACCATAAAATAGGGGTGTGAATGCCTTTATTCCGTATCTTACATATCCTCCAATGAGTAGCCTGTATATTCTATCTGATATCTTTTTAACTCGCCTATAAGTTTTTGGGATTTTTCTTTCAAGACCGGCATAGATATTTTATTCCGGTTAATCTTTACCTCTGCTATCCGGGCTGTACGGTCAATACGGTTTACAGCTACGATATCAATTTCATTTTCTCCTTTTGAATCCCACCAGTTTCCTATAATCGTGAAACGCTCCTCTTCCCATAACTTTTGTTGGAAATATCGCTCCAATACCAAACCGGAATAAACATCATATCCTTTCTTTACAATATCCAATAATAAATCCGACCGGTGATTCTCCACCAAATCAAGGTTAGGATAGATAAAGCGGAACCAGAACTGCAGAAAATTGTCATTCAGCTTGTACTTGACTCCCTTGCTCCGTTCAGACGCAAAGATGGGACGCATTTTCTTCAAAAGGGTATAATTGATTTCAAGGTTGCGCAGATAGGCACTTGTGGTGATACCTAAAACTGAGTCGATCTCACCGGATGTATTTTTCCCGTCAGCTATCAGGCTCAAGATAGAATAATAAACGGCTCCCTCTTTTCTAAATTCCATATTGATCAAATCATTCCCTTCTGTAAGAAAAGGCATGTATTCATTGGTAAAGCAAGTAAGCATTCGTTCTTTCTTGAAAGCACCTTCGTCCATCAATGTTTCTATATATTTTGCCACCCCACCGGTCAGCATATAAAGACAAAGTAAATCCGCCGGAGTATAAGCAGGATGATAATGCCTTAGAATCTGTTTCTGTGTTGCTATGCTGAACGGCTGCAAGTCCAGACGCTTGGTCATCCGTCCATACATGGCCGATTTTTTATCCTCAAACAGTTCTTTCATCAGTGAATAAATGGAGCCGCAAGTAATGAAGTTTATTTTCATATCCGACTTGTATTTATCCCATAATTCTTGCATGTCGGCAAAAATACTCTTGCGTACATAAAAGAACTCCTGTACTTCATCTATCACTAGATTCAGCTGGTTCTGAGTGGCATACGAAAAAAGAATATCCAAAATATCACGCATAGAACGTACCGAGCCATAAACGGATATACCAAGTTCCCTCTGTATCTGTCTTTGTATAGAACTGCAGAAGGTAGCTTCCGCCTCGTTTTTCGCCAATATATAAAGGCATTGCCTACCTTGAAAATTCCGTCTTATCAGACTGGTTTTGCCGATGCGGCGTCTGCCCATGACTATGGTGAACCGTGCCGATGATGCGGACAATTCTTCCTCTCTTCTGAGAATTTCTAATTCTTTTTCTCTGCCAAAGAAATTCATATATTGTTAACATTTAGATGTTTATAAAAATAATAACGGTTATAATAACCATGGTTATTTTTGCAAATATACTTTTGTTTATTTGGAGCAGCAAGAATTGTGATATAATTTATCTGAAAAAAAAACTGAAAAGAATTATCGGACCTGATAAACTGGAAGAAGAAGCTATCCGGAATCTCATTTTCATCTGTATGAAGCAACAATGTATCCTGAGAATGGAAAGGCTGGGAGGATTATTGTTACATAGTCTGAAAAATATAAATCTTTCATACCGATCATAAATCAGGCTCAAAACATTGATGATTATCTGTTTATTAGCATGTCGGGATTCTGAGATTCTCTTAATCTTGAATGGCTCAGCGATAAAAGCCGGTTGTTTCTTTCTTCCTTTCATCTACCGTCGAAACACCCTGCCGATAGGCGTTCCGGCTATGAAGGGACATCCTGTCATTGCCTTTTCATTCTCCTTTCCTACCGTTCTTTCACACCTTTCCGTAAAAGGGTACAAACATACGGCTGAAACGGGAGTGAGAGGAAGTAATTTCAACCTTAACCAGCTGATCGTCTGTATGTCTTAAATAAAATGACAGGATGAATGGAGAAGGAAGCATATCGGCTTAACAAGGAAGTAATGCGATGAACAAGCTTGGCTGGCACACGGAACATGATAGGCCTGTACGCAGAACACGGCAACTTTGTACACGGAACATGCTGACGTTTTTTTTAAACGTATTGTTGTTTTTTAAAAACCTGAAGATGTATATTTAAAACCTGAAGGTATATTTTAAAAACATGTCGGCTTATTCAACAATAAACATTAGTAACGTGCAAGCCTCAACATTAGTAACGTATGAACCGTAACGTTAGTAATGTGTAGGCCTGTACGTATATATTGTATCAAGTTTCACCATATCTTGTACCAAGTTTCATTGAACTTTGCACCAAGATCTGCCATATTTCCGCCCCCTCTTGACAAACGCCTTTTTATGTTGTATATTTGTAGTTTGCCAAACTTAAAAAAGTAACTCATGAATGTATTCGCTACTCTCAAAACAGTCTTCTTCGGAAGCAAATTCCTGTCAAGCCCTGTTCCTATTGACGGAACACCGCGTCGTGATCTCGTATCCGCTCTCAACGGGCTGATGCCGCTTTGCCGGACTATACCCGGCGTGCGTCTGGCGCTGGATATCCGCGAGGGCCAAGTAGTTCTGGCATTGAACTGGACTCCGCGCACCGACGGGAATGCTTCCACGGGCAGTTACCACTACATCGTGTCGGACGAAGAAGGAGTAAGAGAGATGGCCGACTCACAGGTTCTTCTCACTGAAAACGGTAAGGATAACCTGCCGGGGAGTATGGACGATTCTCGGATACATCCGATAGTCTCAACTGAAAAAACAGAGAAGGATTCCGCTCACTTGAAAAAAGATGTTCAGAAAAAAGCAGGACCAACCTCCCCAGAAGATACTGGCAAGAAAGCGAAATCACATACCCTGATGCAGGAAGTGACCGCTTTCCTCACCTCCCGCTACCGCTTCCGGTTCAATGTGCTTACTGAAGAAACTGAAGTGGCAAGTGTAGAAAACAACATTCCCGATACTCATCTGCGTTACACCAAGGTGGACGAACGATGGATGAACTCACTAAGTCTGGAGGCTATTGAAACGGGCATAGACTGTTGGGACAGGGACATTCAACGCTTTGTGCGCTCACGCCGCATCAGTGAATACCATCCCTTTACTGCCTATTTTGAGCAGCTTCCCGAATGGGACGGCACGGACCGGGTGTCCGCGTTGGCACGCAGGGTGTCCGACGACCCGGTATGGGTGAACGGTTTCCACCGTTGGATGCTGGGACTCTCTGCCCAATGGATGCAGCTCAATCCGGATAACAACCGCGCCAACAGTGTGGCTCCCCTGCTGGTGAGCAGTCGCCAGGGATTGGGGAAAAGTACGTTCTGCCGTCTGCTGATGCCCGATACGCTGAAATCCTACTACACGGAAAGTTATGACCTAAGTTCCCCGGCATTCGCCGAAGCCAAGCTGGCCGCCTACGGATTAATCAACTTGGATGAATTCGACAAACTAGGTGCATCCAAAATGCCTTTGCTGAAGAACTTGATGCAAGCCTCCGCACTGAATATCCGCAAGGCTTACAAACACAGCGCTTCATCGCTTCCCCGTATTGCCTCGTTCATCGGCACCAGCAACCGGGAGGATTTGCTGGTAGACCGCACCGGCTCACGCCGCTTTCTTTGCGTCAGTCTGAAACATGCCATAGACTGCACCACGTCCGTAGAGCATAAGCAATTGTACGCCCAGCTTAAAACAGAACTTCTATCCGGTGAACGAAGCTGGTTCAATAAAGAAGAGGAACAGACTATACAGCAACATAATGCCCTATTCTACAAGCATGTACCCGAAGAAGAGGTGTTCCGCCTTTGCTTTCGCTTTGCTACAGAAGAGGACAATCCGCAGGAAGTGCTTAGCCTCTCCGCCACCCAGCTGTTTGAACGTATGAAGGCAGCCCATCCTTCGATCATGAGAGGGATGACCGCTTACAGCCTGAGCCGTATCCTGCCCCAGCTGGGCGAACGGGTACATACCACCAAAGGAAATGTATACCGGGTGGTAGAATGTTAACTTTCAATTAATTGAGAATTTATCTATGGAAATGAGATTCCCGGTATGGAAGTCGATTAGACGCATTCACACTCTCAAGCATATATTGTCAAGAAGTGTGAATGCCCTTTTCTAGTATATGAATGGGTCATCCGGCATCATAATGAGCGCTGCATACCAAACGTATTTTGTATTTCACCGTACTCCCCGCCTGTAAAAATTTGGATGAGGTTTTAAATCCGAATGCATATATGCTTCCGTTATGATCATATACATACCGTTTCTCAATATCCAATAACGGGTCTCCGTTTCTTAATCCCTCTATGGTTTCATTCAGTTCATCCAGTGATGATCCGCTGAACGTCTTATGCAATACTTTTGCCTCCTCTTCAGTCGGAAGATGCCATCCGTCTGCTTCCTCCTCCTGTATGATATTCCGCACATCGGAAGCGAATCCACTCCACTCATCCAGACTCATCAACAAAATATCCGCCCCTGTGGAACTTGCATTCTCTATGCCAGCTACAATACCGCCGTTCCAGATACCGCCAATTTCGGGTAGCCCGGAAAGATCCGGATTAATGGGAGGCGGCTCACTACCGCCATTACCTTCATCAGCACCGCCAAAATTGAATTTGATGTCTACCGGAGCCTTCCATTCACCTGATATCAAACTGCCCCCTACCGTGACATCACCCGAATAGCTACCCCCGATATTCAATGGCACGTTCGCTTCCGGCTTTCCTTTGAAAGTGTATCCAAACGTCTTTGTCTGACTATTATCTTCCAAGGTTATGGAAAAAACAGTCTGAGAGCCGCTCCCCGGAAAAATATAAAAAGGCTTTGCACTCCAAATTCCACCCGGCTCAGACTCACAAATAATTTCCGTACTCTTGTCTTTGCCGGAATACTCCCTTGTAAACGACAGGGAAGAATATAAAGGCGAAATCTGCAAACTCACCTTTTTAACGTTTGCCGGTATATCTTCCAAACTGATATTGACTAAAGATACAGCATAATAGAGGGTTACAGAAACAGATATATTTTTCTTATTGGCAATTGTCACAGTTGAAGTGCCCATCATTAGCGCGCGTGAGCTTCTGTTATTTTCTTTCATAACAATTACATCATCAAGGCTAGGATCTTTCGGAACGATATATTCCTCTCCCAAACCGGCTATTGCAACAATAGTATATCGGGCAGGAGGTAACTTCATTTCAATCTGGGCGTTATCTGTCATTTTCAGACTGGCAGAACAGCTGCCGTCCTCTGCAAACGCATAGATATAGGCCGGATAATTAATTGGGGACTCTCCGCTAGATCTGGCAGATATCTTTAGAGGAAGATTTGTTTGCGAGACTCCGTCTTCATCGTCTTCTTCATCGTACATCGGGCGTTGGCAAGAAACAGCAGGCAGCAGCAATAGAAACAGAAGCACCTTTAATTCGGTTAATCTATAATTCATAACATATTATTTGTTTGTGGGTTTATTTCTTCTCCATTTATAACTATATCCTCTTCTTCATTTCCCGGAGTCCAACCCGAAATACTTCCTCCCGTTATAATTACATTTCCGTCTTTTACTACAATATTGTATTTATGAATACATCCGGACAATAAGCCCGGAGACAGGTCGTCTCGTCGTGTTATGTAATATTTGTTGTTACGGGTATATTCAATGGTGAGATTAACAGAATGGTTTTTCACGGCTTTCGGATCAATGTTTCCGTCATTCTCGCCCCCGTTCAGGATAAAATAAAAAGAAGCATCCTGATTGTTCATGGTGTGTGACGGAGTAATCTGGAAGGTTTCCTTGGGAGTTTCGCTGATGGTGATGCTGTTCGTTTCAAAGGAGTAGTATCCTTGGGTCGTCAACCCATTTCCTTCAAGTCTGATTTTGTCAATAACGGCCTGTGCCATATCTCCTTCACCCTTTATGTTTATCTTTAATAGTGACAAAACGTGCTTAAATGAATAATCGCCCGAAAAGGCCACATTGCCAAGGTCGGTATCGTAGGAAAGCTTCCTGGATGTTACTAGAAAGTCATATTGGTCAATATTTTCCCAAGTCCCGTTCTGGCTGTCGAGAGAAGGCATTTTTATATTTTCCTTACTTTCGGCTTTGGAACCGGAGTGGGGATAATATGCGTAAAAAGTATGTTCCTGGTTTTTATCTTTCCAAAAGACACTCTTTTCTGTAGTCCAGGAAGTTCCATCGAATATCCAGCGGACGGCACTGTCATTGTCCATAAAAACACCTATATCATCGGTTTTACTAAAACTAGCGATGGCATTTTCATGATCTTGCAAGTAGCGTGCTCCGGAAACTGTTTTCCCGATTCTTGCCATAATGGATACCGTGTACTCTTTTTCTTGTGATTGCTCTAATTCCTCACTACCTTGGCAGGCAGAGAAGTACATGATCGTCAATAGCGATACATACAGTGATCTTTTCATTCTTTTATTTTATAATAGTGAGGGACAAAACATCAGCTTATCCGTTAAAATTAAAATGAGGACAAGTTGAATTGGTCGAGGATTAAAGCATGTCTGCTTATTGTCGGTAAGAAATTAAACTTGTGTTCGGCTGCGAAAATAATTCATTCTTAGCAAAAAGAAAAATAAAATGATAAAAAGATGAAAATTAAATGTGTTATGCCGGCAACAGCATGAACATTCTTACCGGTATATTCCCATAAAAAATAGTGGAAGGCAATCTTTTGTTTAACGCTTTAGGCTGACTATGACTAAATCTTACCTGTAAATTATCTCCTTCCATTCTTCTACAGTACGTGTAAGGGAAGAAAAATTCACCCCGATACAGACTATTTTACGGTTATCGGTCAAATAAGATCGGGCATAGCCTTTCTCTGCTATTTGCTGTAAAGCCTCCTCTGCTGTTCCATCCATCTTGAATTCGAAAATGTAAACATATTCGTCCATTTCCAATATGCAGTCCACTCGTCCGAAGCTCTGGCGGTTCTCACAATGGATTGCACGGCAATAAACTCCTATCAAACGGAGAATCAGATAAAAAGTGTATTGGAAATGTTTCTCAGTCATATCCAATTCCTTCAAGGAAGCGTGAGAGTCATACGGGATGCTTGCAAGAAAGGCGGTCAGAGAATCACAAAAAGCGGAGGTGTTCCCTTGCTCAAGGCAAGTAACAGCATCGATAATCCAACTGTTGACCTCTCCACCTCCGGGTTTCAAATAATGTGCTGCCAATACGGACAAGAACCCTTTACGCACCTCATTATTGGGAAAATCGAGCAGATAAGTTCCCATACGTCTATTATATTCTTTAATAGTGAGATATCCGCTCTGATAAATCATGGGTAGAGGCTGTTCCACATCAGCCTTATAATCCACAAACAAAGAGGGAACATAATAACGTCCGGCAAGTTCGTTTATCTGCTCGCGGCTGTGTTGCAGCAGACGAACCAAATAGGTGGGAGTACCTGTAGAGAACCAGTAATCACGAATTGCCATACTGTCAAAAGCATTAAGAATGCTGAACGGATTGTAAATGTCGGTCATCCTCTCTCCAAAATGATATCCGTCATATTGCCGTCTGAGAAGTTCCTTCATTTCTTTCACTGTGTACTGATATTTAGCAGCCAACTGTATGGTGGGTTCTTCGAAAAATGCTTCCAGCTCATTCTGGGTGATACCGCACAAGGCTTCGTACCGTTCATCCATACTGATATCCTTAGGCTGGTTAAATCCACTGAAAACACTTACTTGGGAAAACTTTGTTACTCCGGTCAACAATACGAATCTCAAGTATTGATCGGCTCCTTTAAAGGTAGAATAAAAGGATTTCAATATTTCCCGGTTATGGTTCTCCAACAGAACTTGCTTTCCATAATCATCATAAAAACAAGCTTCCGTATCTAATACATCCAAAATAGGTTTGTCATATTCATCAATCAGAACCACCGCACGCCGCCCTGTCTGTTCATAAGCCCGGCGAAGTATTTCAATGAAACGGGTTCCTATGGTTGTATAATTGGGATTCTTGCCATAAATATCTTCCCAGTTCCCTAAATAGCCTTCAATGGTAGCCTCCAGAATTCCGGGTTGTGTATACAGTCCTCCATTAAAGTCTATACGGAAGATAGGATACTCATACCAGTCCTTTTCCAATCCGTCGATTTCCAGTCCGGCAAACAAATCTTTGCGTCCCTGGAAATAACAGGCAAGGGTACTTACCAGCAGGCTTTTGCCAAAACGGCGTGGACGGCTCAAGAAATAAGTCTTGCCTTGTGTTACCAAGTTGTAAATCAAACCGGTCTTATCCACATATACATAGCCATCTTCACGGATTTGGTCAAAACTCTGTATTCCAATAGGGTATTTCATATTTTGTTGCGGTTCTAGAATGAATGATAAAACAAAGATATTAGTAAATGACAAACAAAGCAAATAAAGGATTTGTTTTTTCTGCTTATGACAAGTTTTTCCGTTTCTTATTAATGGATAATCACCTGTTTCTGTCCATATATATTGGCATTCTGTCCTTTAAAGGATACTTTGAAAAGTATTTAGAATCTATCTATTTTGCAATAAGATATATTTCTTCTACTGAATTTGCTATATTATTGTTTATCAGCATTATACATATTCTTTCGTTTCCGGCACGAATACGACCTACCTGAGTAATGCGGTGAACAACTAC
>ENA-OPAW01001807-OPAW01001807.1-human-gut-metagenome-genome-assembly--contig:-NODE-1807-length-9951-cov-3.263743_pt1 | contig 9951 bp, 8 predicted proteins | sample MGYA00241060_ERZ501436 | MGnify/ENA primary metagenome ERZ501436 (study PRJEB25962, sample SAMEA2042619) | human gut metagenome | biome: human gut; feature: human-associated habitat; material: faeces... | reverse complement strand
ATAATGAGGATAATGATGCATCTATTATTGGTGTAATTAATATTACGATGACATATGGCAAGGTTGTTGATATGACAACATATATCAAGGGCATTATAGTAACGATAATACTTGTTGCAGCAATGATTGCCATCGTATGCGCTTTTCTTGTATCCAATGTAATCGTAAGACCATTAGGAAAACTTAGCGGTTCGATTGATTTTGTCACAGATGGAGCCAAAGCCAGACAGATTGAAGAGAAGAGTTTCTATGAATATAGAAAAATAGCCTGTTCTGTAAACCGGATGCTGGACAAGATTAAGGTGGTGGATGATTCAAGGGAAGAATTTGTGGCAAATGTTTCACATGAGTTAAAGACACCTATGGCATCAATGCGTGTACTTGCCGAGGCGTTACTTTCCATGGATGATGCACCGGTTGAGACATACAGGGAATTTATGGATGATATCGTAAGCGAAATAGACAGGGAGAACGAGATAATAAATGATCTGCTGACACTTGTCAAAGCTGACAGAGCGGATGCTGAACTGAATATTTCAACCGTGAATGTCAATGAGCTTGTCGAACATGTCCTCAAAAGACTGAATCCGATTGCGGAATCGAAAGACGTTGAGCTTATTATGGAGAGCTTCAGGCCGTTTGCCGCAGAAATAGACGAAGTCAAAATGACACTTGCAATTACTAATATAATTGAAAATGCCATTAAGTATAACCGCACAAACGGTTCTGTACGTGTTTCGGTCAATGCTGACCATAAGTATTTTTATATTACGGTAACAGATACCGGAATAGGAATTCCGAAAGAATATATTGACCGTGTTTTCGACAGATTCTACAGAGTTGACAAGGCTAGATCGAGAGAAACCGGTGGAACAGGACTGGGATTATCTATAACCAGAAGTATAATAATTATGCATAAGGGAAGTATTAAACTTTACAGTAAGGAAAATGAAGGAACAACATTTACGATACGTGTTCCGCTTAACCATGGACAGACCGGAGGTGATTTACTGTGAGCAGGCTTAAGAGAGCGTTTGTTATTTGTATGGCTGTTATGCTTGGAACTATCTGCGCGGCAGGCTGTGCATCCGATGAGAAAAAGGAAGACAGTAAACTTCCGGGATATGTGGTGTATACTGCGAACAGCAGCGGAACCGGACTTGATTCCGAGAGATACGAGATAATAGAGACGGAAGTGGATGATGTAATTAACAGATTATATAAGCTTGTGTCAAGATCTACCGACCGTGGAGTTTCAGGTATATATGCGCAGCTGTCAAGGCGACCGGATTTTACTGTCAGCAGCAGAGTCCTTTATGTTGATTTACCCGAAAGCTATAATAACATGAATAATGTTGACAGAATCCTTTTAAGGGCATCAATTGTCAAAACAATGATTCAGCTGGAAGAGATAGATTATGTGACATTTAACATAGACAATAAGCCTTTGACCATGTATGCCGGAATAGGTAATGACATTAACACTGCTGCCGGTTACACCCTTCTTAACGAGAATAATTTTGTAGATTCGGAGTTAAATGCATATGACATGCTTGAACGAAGAGAAATGGTTCTGTATTATGCGGATGCAGATGGCACCGGTCTTGTCGGAGAGCGTGGGTATGTATCATATAACAAGAATATGCCGATTGAACAGGTGATAGTTGAGAAACTCATTGAAGGTCCGGATATAAGTGCCGCACAGCGTTCTCTTCCGAACGGAATAAAGCTATTAGGCATTTCGACAAAGGAAGGCGTATGTTATGTGAATCTGAGTGAAACATTTCTGGATACAATGACCGATGTATCAGCAGAGGCAACATTGTTTTCAATAGTGAATTCCTTGTGTGGAGTTGATAGTATCAAGAAGGTGCAGATACTGGTCAACGGAAATAAAACGGATAATTTCAGGGAAAAATATCCTCTTTCCAACTTATATGAAAGAAATTTGGATTTGGTATCTGCTGTTTATATCAATTAAACAGGAAGTGATTATATTAAAAGACCGTTAACAGGCGCGCTTGTTTTCATGCTGGCAGGAATATTGCTGTATGAAACAGGCGTAGCCGTATTTCCTGCGGTTTTCGTTACCGCAGCATTTCTGTACTTTATTCTTAAAGTCAAATCAGGAAAAATGCATTATTTATATCTTGTTTTTCCAATTATAACTATTATATCGTTTATGATGCGCAAATCATTTGACTCAGAGAGTCTGTTCCTTGAGAATTTGAAAGCGGACGGTGGTAAAATTTTATGTCAGCTTGAAGGGAGTGTTGATTTAGTTAAGGAGAGCAGCAACGGATATAAAATCTTTCTTCAGGATGTGACGGTGACGTTAGATGGGACTGAGTGCCGGACAGAAAATTGTATTGTGTATTCGGAAGATAAATATCTGAAACGTGACAGGCTAAAAATATCAGGTAAAGCGGCTGCATTTAAAAGCGCATCTAATCCGGGTGAATTTGATCTGGAGAAATATTACGCCACCTTAAAAATAAAATATGCTGTATATGCATCACGGATAACCAAATCAGCCGGGTCAGATGTATTTATATACAGTCTTGCGGATTGTATATCCGATAAAGCCGACAACATTTTACATAATATAACAGACACTGCGACAGCATCGGTCTTTGGAGCGATGATTCTTGGACGCAGGGAGTCAATTGATACGGATATGTCGGATTTATTTACGGCATGTGGGATAGGCCATATTCTTGCAATATCCGGACTTCATATATCACTGCTTGGAATGGGACTGTATAAATTACTGAGAAGATGCGGGGCCGGTGATGTTGCTTCAATGGCCGGCGGAGCTGCTTTCATAATTTTTTACGGTCTTATGACCGGAGGCGGCGTATCACAGACCCGAGCCTTAATAATGTTTATTACGGCGGTATATGCCAATGTCGCAAACCGAAGTTATGATATGATGTCCGGTGCATCTCTTTCGGCTGTAATAATGCTGGCAGACTGTCCGTATCTCGTTCATAACAGCGGTTTTCAGCTTTCTTTTGCTGCTGTATTCGGAATTACCTGCATCTCATCAACTTTGTGTAAAGCATTTGATTCGCGTAATAAAATTTTGAACTCGCTTCTCTCCGGAATAGGAATCCAGCTTGCTACAATTCCGTTAATAATGTATTACTATTATCGGATTCCTGTTCTGTCTGTCCTATTAAATATGATAGTTGTACCTCTTATGACAATCGTGATGATTTCCGGTATCTCCGGTATTATAGCCGGGAGCATAAATACGGCTTTTGGTACTATTGCTATAGGTCCCGGAGCCATGATACTAAAATTATACGAGAAAATGTGTGAAGGAAATCTTAAAATAAACGGTTCAGTATACACTTGCGGACAGCCGGCAGCCTGGCGCATTATAGTCTATTACATAGTACTCGGATTAATTATATACTATATCAGTCAAAAACCGCACCGCCTTAAAACCTTGCTCGCACTCATTCCGCTTATTTTTATTCTTATTAAACCGCGTCCTCATTTTGAGATGGACTTTCTGGATGTCGGACAAGGCGATGGAATTTTTATAAGAATGGAAGATGGAACAACAATTCTTGTGGACAGCGGAAGTACGGATAATTCCAGATTATATGAATACACACTGGAACCATTTTTGCTATCGCGGGGAGTGGATGAACTTGATTATGTTATCGTAACTCATTGTGATAATGACCACATAAGTGCATTAAAGGCGCTCCTTAATGAATCGGTAATACATGTAACGAATTTTTGCATGCCATCGACAACATGCATTGATGACGCCTACGAAGATCTGTGGGAACTTGCGTCAGAATCGGCATCAAATATTATGGAAATATATGCCGGTATGCGTATACAAACCGCTGACGGTACGGTAACATGCATACATCCTTCGTATCAATATAAATGCGACGACAGAAATGATTACTCTACCACATTGGTAGTTCAGTATGGCGAATTTACCGCACTATTGACGGGCGATATTTCATCGGAACAGGAAAAAGAAATATTGCCGTATGTGCAGCCTTATGCTCCGTTTGATTTGCTTAAGGCGGCGCATCATGGCTCAAAATATTCATCATGTACAGAATTTCTTGATGAGGTTTCGCCGTTGGCATGCATCATCTCATGTGGTATTGACAATTCATATGGACACCCGCATACAGAAACAATGGATAGAATTAACGCTGCCGGGTCCGAAATTTACAGAACGGATGAAATAGGGGCGGTGCTTGTGAACCTCCGGGATGGAAAAGTAAATATCAACGGGTACAGGTAAAGATTCCTCGCGGATATACCCGTGACCGGCCGGAAAAGCGTCGCCGCGCGGATGTACTTGAAACCATATTTTGTTTGTGCTATCATAGTTTATATGAAAGAGCTGATTAAACATATTAAAGAAGGTACTTTTAAGCCGGCTTACCTATTGTGCGGCGAGGAGGATTACCTTAAGAAAATATATAAATATAAGTTAAAAGAAGCCATTTGTGGTGATGATACGATGAATTTTTCATATTATCAGGGAAAAGATATTCCGGTGGCGGAAATCATTGATTTGAGCAGAACTATGCCTTTTTTTGCTGAAAAGCGCCTGATAATGATAGAAGATTGCGGGCTTTTTAAAGCTACATCGGAGGAAATGGCAGAAGCTGTGAAAAATGCACCGGACACGACGGTTTTTCTGTTTGTGGAAAGTGAAGTCGATAAAAGGAACAGATTGTATAAGGCAGTTAATGATGTCGGATATGTGTGCGAAATGAAGACACAGAAAGAATCTGATTTGATGTCATGGTGCGCTAAGCAGTTTGGAGCAGCCGGCAAAAAAATAACACAGAACGATATGACATATTTTCTCAACCGTGTTGGGACGGATATGAATAATATATATAATGAGAGTTGTAAGCTTATTGCATACATTGGCAGTGCAGATATAATAGACAGGGAAGCGATTGATGCAGTCATAGAGCCGCAGCCTGAAGATAGGGTGTTTGATATGATAAATGCCATGTCCGAAGGTAATGTCGATACAGTTATGAAGTTGTATGCCAATCTTGTGGAACTCAAAGAACCGCCACTTAAGATACTTGCATTATTGGGAAGACAGTTTGCACAGCTGTATGCGGTTAATTATATGAAATCAGATGGTGCATCGAATCAGGAGATAGCAGCCAGACTTGGGATAAGACCGTATTTTATAGGAAGATATGTGGCTGGTGCATCACATTACGGTGCTGCAGAACTCAGACGGGCTATGGAAGACTGTGTACGCGTCGATAATGATATAAAGACCGGCAGGATTGAAGATAAATATGCAGTTGAATTGCTTGTGATCAGGTACACTACAGGAGGAAGCGGGAATGGACGAAAAGGATCAGAAAGAAGAACTTGAACAGAAAGAAGAAGTGGCAAAAAAGCCTTTTTTTACCAAAACGAGGATAATAATAGCAGCCATTACAGTAATTGTAATTCTGGCTGCGGTTGTAAGCATTCTCTTTGTTAAAGGAGCTTTCAGGGCAGGTCATACGGATTCACCGGCTGGGACAACAGGGAATATTGATATGACAAAAGAACTTTCTGAAACAGAAACTGTGACAGAGACAGAAAAAGAGTCGGTTACAGAGATAGAAGAGCCGGTTGCTGAAAAAGAAACAGAGACCAGGAAACAGGAAGAAAGTAAGCCGCAGACTACCGTTAAGTATAAAGCTGATTTTAAAGTTGTAAACAGCTGGGAAGAAGGCGGTAAGAAATGTTACCAGCTGTCGGGAACGTTAACCAATCTTTCATCATCTGAAATATCTTCGTTTATCCAAACCAAAATAAAATCCAAACCTTTGTAATAATGGCAGAACAAATCAGTTGATTGCTAATAAAAGGTTTGGATTTTAAATGATGATGATTAGCTTAAACCACAAAGATTAAGAAGCGAACCATCTGTGTTTTTCCACTTTGGTGTTACCTTTTTGCAGGTTTCATCATCCAGGGTTGCTAATGCAGCTGCTTTTTCGTCATTTGTGATATCCAGATACACCATTGTGGTCTGTAGATGCTCATGCCCAAGCAGGAGTGATATTTGAACTATGTTCATACCATCTTCAAGCCAATGTGATGCTTTAGCATGTCGTATCTGATGCGCATGAAGATTCTTCGGAACCTCATCACAGATTTCATGTGCACATGCGGCATGCTTTTTAAGCATCTTACCAATAGCCGGTTGTGTGAGCTTTCCATATATTCCTGTATTTCTGGAATAGAACACGTAGGCTTCAGGATCAGGAGCAGAACCATGAAACTCTGCTAAATACTTTTTAAGATGTGCTACAGCCTTGGGTAAAAGTCCTATCGTTCTAATCTTTGTTCCTTTGCCAATGATAGTGATATATGGCTTCTCAGCATCCAGATACAGCTGCTTGTTTTTTAGCGACAGAACTTCATCTATTCTACAGGCAGTCGCATAAAGCAGGATAATAAGTGCAAGATCCCTTCTGCCTGTTTTATTGGTAACATCAGGTACTGACATCAAGGCTTTGACAGCATTTTTGCTCATGCCTTTTACCTTGGTTTTTGGTTCCTTTAATCGTGGAATTAACGTCGCATCATGGTATAAATATAGATAATCGATTTCTTTACTTCCAAGATATTTTAGGAATACCCGCAAACATGCGAGGCGGTTATTGCAGGTTGCAGCACAGCAGTTACGGTCATTTTTTAACCATAGAATCCATTCTTCTATGACTGATCTGCTAAAACAGTCTGAGCTTAAACTATTGATAGTGATTCCCCTTTTCTCATCTAAGTACATGATGTAAAGGGTAAGTGTGTATCTATAGGCTTTAATTGTGTGTTCGCTCTCTGTTAAAAAGGATGACACATAATCGTTCACAAAGAACGATATGTGACGGGCGATGCATACGCCTTGGTTAGTAGATTTCTTCATCTGTATTTACCTCCGGGACAATCCAATCAAAAGTTTCGTTTGTTTGATTCATCATAATACTGCTTAGATTAGGAACAATTGAGTAATAGTATTTTGTACTTTCTAATGTGACATGCCCCATACTCTTACTTAAATATGCGATTTTATCATAGAAATTGAACCCTTCATTGGTCCATCTGTTGATATTTTCTATTGCATAGTTATGTCGTAAATCATAGGCAGTTGCATGGGAACTGTTAACAGAATCCCATATAATACGAAAATTAGCACTTAACCAGCTGCTGTTAAAGCGGACATTATCTCTTGACACGAAAAAGTATTCTCTGTCTGGAAAAATACAATCCATTTTCTGATTGAATTGCTGCATAAGTTCCAGCATGGAATCATGCAATACAATATAGTGCTCATTGTATCCTTTTGTGCCTACTATACTGATAACTCCTTCAGTGAGATCAACATGTTCACACCTTAAAGACAGGGCTTCGATTGTTCTCATTCCTGTGCTATAAAGTAACCGAAAAATCACAGGAGCTGTCATGCTGCGTATTTTCATATCAATCCGGTTTGGTAAATATCTCAGATTATCGCAGGCTTCGAAGAAATCAGATAATTCCTCATGCGAAAATGCATGTGGTATATACGTGTTTCTTCTTTTACGGGGTCTTTCAGGAACAATAACATTTGTCTGTTCTCTTTCCTGAAGATATTTGATAAATTCAGAAACCAGGTAGCAGCGTTGCCGGCAAGAGTTTATGGTTTCAGTAGGTCTTTTCACAAAAAAGCTGTCAACCATTTCCTGGGTGAGTTTATCATTTTCCGGATATAATTCATTGCAGTGACGATCAAATGCACGCATTTTGTAATGAGAATCTCTGCTCCACTTTTGAGAAGCTTTTCGATATTTTTTAAACTGCTCCATAAGCGGAGAGAGTTTTGATATAAACTCAGTCAATATCAAACACCCCCTTTCGCACAGGATAAGATTCTATGCTTAGGGCACATTCTTTCAAATGATGAAAATCCGTATGCAGATATGGGTCTACTGACTTCGGTGAAGTGTGTCCAAGGATATTTGATATGACTGGTAAAGCAGTATCTTTTTCTAACAGTTTAACAGTCAGATGATGGCGGAATAAATGAGTGCCTATCCTATCACCTTTATTCATGCGGATATTGGCAAGACCAAACACCTTACGAACAATCCAACGTATTGTTTGTACTTTCAGTGGTTCATATGGTACAACTGCTGAGATAAATACAGCATCGAATGAACACTTAGGTCTCTCTATAGTGATATAGTCATATAAAGCATTTCCTACAGATGGTAACAGTGGCAGTTCAAGTTCTTTCTTCGTCTTTGATTGAATAAGTCGGATAACATCAGAATTCCAGTCAATCGACTGTAACTTTAAATTGATGATATCTACTCCTCTTATTCCGGTGTGCAACAAAAGATTTATAATGGCTTTATCCCGCAGTGACAGTGTATCTGTATCCAATAATTGATTGATTTTACAGATTTCATCATCTGTGAGCATTTGGATATTTTTTCGATGTTCTGTCAGATGTGGCAGAAAAAGTAATACTTTTTTACAACCAATGGGATCAACCTCTGAGCCTGCTTTTAGAACTGCTCTAACACTTTTACAACAAGCGGCGGAGCGGATTAAATTACCCGATTCATCAAGGAAGTAAGACAAAACATCATCTTCTTCCGTTGATTCCAGATTACAACAGCCTCTTTGCTGTAAATGATAAAAGAACACAGAACCACTATGACTTTCGCTGTCTATTGTTGTGTCTTTTGTTTTACCAATTCTCTCAGCATAGGTCTTGTAGTAATCTATTAGTTGTTGATAAACATGATTCAGAGAGTGATATGCACCTCTTGGTTCAATAAAAGAGCAAATTCTGCGTCTGTCCGGAAACAGACCATAAATATCAAAATATTCAATGCTGCCAATTACTGAGCGTCTCCACTTTAGGTCTTTTTGATTTGAGGAGATGCTCACAAAATATTGGTAAATGTCCTGATACGAAGTCCATGATTCCAAATCCAAATCAAGAATTTCACGGATTTGGCGCTTGTACATATAGATGCAACTCATGGAATATCCAGAGTTCTTCATATGGTTGACAAGTTCTTCATGGTGTTGTCGTAAATTTGTTAAATCCATGGTATGTTAACCTCCTTTTTTCTTTTGGTTTATCATACCATGGAAAATAAAATCCAAACCTTTAGACTTAATGTCGCTATAATTAATGTCGTTTTTGAAACAAAGTTTAGATAATATTAAGGTTTGGATAAATGAGAAGATAGCGATGATGAAAAAGGAAAAACTACCGGAAAAAGTAATTGAGAGGAGTGGAGAATCTTGATATAATTAAATATAGTGATTTAAAAAAGTTTATAATTTCTCGCTAATTAGGAAAAGATTTCACGTTTATTGATGAAGAATATAAGGTACAGGTTGGTGGAGATGATTTTCGAATTGATTTATTGTTTTACCATAGAGGATTACAGTGCCTTGTAGCAATAGAACTTAAAATAGGCAAGTTCAAGCCTGAATATATATCTAAGTTGGATTTTTATCTTGAAGCATTGGATAGACAGGTGAAAAAAGAGAATGAAAATCCTAGTGTAGGGTTGCTTCTGTGTGCAGCTAAGAATGATGAGGTGGTAGAGTATGCTATGAGCAGAACTATGTCACTGCTGTTGGTATCACAATATCAGCTACAGTTACCAGATAAGGCAGTTCTTGAAAAGAAATTGCAACAACTGGTTAATATTCCACAGATTGAGGATTAAGAGAAATTTATAAAATAATAAGTTAAGAAGCCGTTAGGTCGTTGGAAATTTATGTAAATTTATAGACATTTTCTTATCGTGAAGCTATAATATTAAAATCATATAGAACAGATAGACATTGATTTTAGAAAGTGATACAAATGAAAAAGCTAAAAAAGAGATTCATTGTTCCGGCAGTGGTATTTATATTGGGTATGTGTGCGTT
>ENA-OPAW01001790-OPAW01001790.1-human-gut-metagenome-genome-assembly--contig:-NODE-1790-length-10010-cov-2.201205_pt1 | contig 10010 bp, 9 predicted proteins | sample MGYA00241060_ERZ501436 | MGnify/ENA primary metagenome ERZ501436 (study PRJEB25962, sample SAMEA2042619) | human gut metagenome | biome: human gut; feature: human-associated habitat; material: faeces... | reverse complement strand
TTCTTGTAAATAAAAAGAATAAGGCAATTGTCCAGAGCATGGTGGATTTTGCCAATGCAGCCAATATCAAGAGTTGTCTGGAGGGCGTGGAAAATGAGGCATTAGAAGATTATCTCCGGACTGTGGGAGCCACATGGTTTCAAGGATATTATTATTCCAAACCGGTTGGAGCAGATGAACTGGAGATACTTCTTTCTGCTAAGAAATGACCTCTTTAAGGATATAATAAATGCGATAAAGTTAATTGTAATAGGGAACTTTATCGCATTTGCTATTAGATGAGCCGCATTGGAAATGGTGTAAATTGTAACTAAATAATAAACTGGAACTTATCACCGATACATAGCTGTTTGCAAAGATTCGTGATAGTGTTGTCAACATCGTGGATGGTGCTTGATATCCGGAGCAGAGGATATCCCTTACTGATGTTTAAAGACTTAGCCTCTTGGGCATTAGCGAAAACAATATCAAGTGTTTTGCGTGAATGATCCAGAATGATATTGTGTTTTCTTAGTATTTCATACAAAGATGAGTCGTTTAAATCTTCTCCAAATAAAAAAGAAAAGGATTCAGGAAATTTATTGAACTCTAAGATGTACACGAGATCAAGGAAAGGACGGACAAACCTTTCGGAATCAATATCATGCTTATGAGTCCGTATGCTGATGAAGTTGCTGCTCTTGCGGCAGAAGAACATGTGGCAGCTGTTACAACCGGAGCAGGTAATCCGGGACGGTTTATGGAGATGTGGAAGAACGCCGGAGTTAAGGTGATACCGGTCGTGGCCTCTGTTGCCATGGCGAAGATGCTAGAAAGAGCCGGAGCTGATGCAGTGGTTGCTGAAGGCTGTGAATCAGGCGGACATATCGGAAACATAACTACGATGGCACTGCTGCCGCAGGTAGTTGATGCGGTTGATATACCGGTAATCGGTGCAGGCGGAATTGCGGATGGCAGAGGAGCCGCCGCCGCGTTTATGCTTGGAGCTGAGGCTGTACAGATGGGAACACGGTTTGTTGTTGCGGATGAATCAATTGTGCATGACAATTATAAGAACAGAATAATTGCAGCCAGGGATATTGATTCCGAGGTCACGGGAAGAAGTACGGGACATCCGGTGCGTGTACTCAGAAACAAGATGTCCAAGGAATATTTAAAGCTTGAAGGCAGTGGAATATCCATAGAGGAACTTGAGAAAATGACAGCCGGATCCTTGAGGGCTGCCGTGGTTGACGGAGATGTCACGAACGGAAGTGTCATGGCCGGAGAAATTGCCGGACTTATTAAGCAGAGACAGAGCTGCGCAGAAATAATCAATGACGTCATGTCGGAGATGGAAGCTCTTTTTAAGAGCGCACCGGACAGGCTGTAAGGAGACAAGTTTATGTTAATGGGAATTAAGGAAATCAAAGAAATACTTCCGCACAGACATCCTTTTTTGCTGGTTGACTGTATAGAAGAACTGACACCGGGAGTCAGAGCGGTGTGATATAAGAATCTTACATATGACGAGGCTTTTTTTGCCGGTCATTTCCCGGACGAGCCGGTAATGCCGGGCGTATTGATGGTAGAGGCACTTGCGCAGACAGGTGCGGTTGCTGTGCTTTCACTCCCGGAGAACAAGGGAAAAACAGCATATTTTGCAGCAATCAATTCATGCAAATTTAAGAGAAAAGTTGTTCCGGGCGACAGACTCCGCCTGGAATGTGAAATTATTAAGAGCAAAGGACCGGTCGGAATAGGAAAAGCTACGGCAACGGTTGACGGTGAGACTGCAGTGGTGGCAGAACTTACTTTTTCAATAGGATAAGACAGAGAGGAACAGAAAAATGAGAGATTTTCAGATTATCACAGATACTAACAGCGATTTACCTAAGGAATATGTTATAGAGAAAGGCTTGTTACAGGTACCGCAGTACACACTTCTTCAAGGAGTGACTTATGAGGGCGCAGAGGGGATAGACCCGGCGGACTTCTATAATAAGATGAAAGCCGGAGAAGAACCGCAGTCACAGGCTATAAACCCGGCAGTTACAGAAGAAAAATTCCGTGAAGCACTTGATGCGGGCAAGGATGTGCTTTACATAAGTTTCGCATCAACACTCAGCGGAAGTTATAATACGGCAGCTATGACAGCACAGAATTTATCGGAGGAATATCCGGATGCCAAGATTATAACAGTTGATACACTTGCGGCATCGGTCGCAGAAGGACTTCTGGTTATGAAAGCAGTTGAACTTAAAGAAGAGGGCAAGTCAATCGAGGAAGTGTCAGAATGGCTTGAAGACAATAAGCTTCATGTTGCAATGACACTCACGGTTGATGATCTTCACCATCTTCAGAGAGGCGGACGTATATCGAAGACAACGGCGATTGTAGGCAGCATTATCAATATAAAACCGCTCCTTAAGGTTACGGCGGAAGGCAAGCTTGAGGCAGCAGGAAGCGTACGCGGACGTAAGAAATCAATCGCTACACTTGTAAGCCAGATGGAAAGTAATATGACAGAAGAGTGGAAGCCGCTTAATACAACAATTGCAATTGCACATGCCAACTGCCCTGATGAAGCCGCATCTCTTGCACAGACAATCAAAGATAAATTCGGAATAAAGAATGTTGTGATTAATGATATTAATCCGAGCATAGGTGTTCATTCGGGACCGGGAGCAATACTTATAGCATATTTTGGAAAAGAACGTTAATAATGACAAACGCCTGCAGGTTTACCGATGCAGGCGTTTGTGTGTTATTAACCGTATAAAAATAATCTGAAAGGTATTTTGATGTATTTTGTAAATAATGTGATGTTCCTACTTTACAAATGGAGAAAATTATTGTATTATTTGCAATATCAAAAGATGGAGGACAAAATCAAATGAAAATGAAAAAGCTTTTAAGCACAATTTTGGTTTTCGCAATGATCTTTGCATTAACAGGATGCGGATCAAAAGGCACAAGCAGTTCAAACGGATCTGTTGCAGGTGAAAAGAAATCAGACATTATTGTCGGAGCAGTACTTATCGGTGATGATAACGAAGGTTATACATACGCTCACATCAAAGGTATCAAGGATGCTGCCAAGGAACTTGGTCTTTCAGATGACCAGATCAAATGGAAATATACAATTCCGGAAGATAACTCATGCTATGATGCATGTGTTGACCTTGTAGGACAGGGATGTTCAATCATTTTCTCCAACAGTTACGGACATCAGACATATACACAGCAGGCAGCCAAGGATTATCCGGATGTAACATTTGTTGCCATGACAGGTGATACGGCTGCTAATTCAGGACTTTCAAATTTCAAGAATGCATTTACTTCAATTTACCAGGCACGTTATGTATCAGGCGTTGTTGCAGGTATGAAGATTGCTGAACTTGTTAAGGACAATAAGCTTGAAGATAAGAATTTCGATAAAGACGGTAACGTTAAGATTGGTTACGTAGGTGCTTACCCATACGCAGAGGTTGTATCAGGATATACAGCATTCTATCTTGGTGCTAAATCAGTATATGATAAGGTTTCAATGGAAGTACAGTATACAAACAGCTGGTTTGATATAACAGGCGAAGGAACAGCAGCAGAGGCTCTTATTGCTGACGGATGTGTAATCATCGGACAGCATGCCGACTCTACAGGTGCTCCAAGTGCATGTGAAGCAGCATTTAAGAAAGGTACTACTGTTTACAGTGTAGGTTACAATATTGATATGCTCAGTGTTGCTCCTGATGCAGCTCTTACATCAGCTACCAATAACTGGGAAGTGTACTACAAATATGCAATCGGAGCAGCCATGAATGGTGATGACGTTGTTACAGACTGGTGCAAAGGATTCGAGGAAGATGCAGTTGCAATCACAGAACTCGGAACGGCTGCAGCAGAGGGAACAGCTGATAAGGTTGCCGAAGTTGAGAAGGCCATCAAGGATGGAACACTCAAGGTATTTGATACAAGCAAATTTACCGTAGGCGGCAAGACTGTTACAGAATGTGTAGTAGATCTTACAGGTAATTTTGAGACTACTGATGAAGGCGATAAGAACGCAATCTGGGATGGATACTTCCATGAGTCAGAACTCCGTGCAGCTCCTTCATTCAGCCTTAGAATTGATGGAATTACAGAGTTGAACTAATCACAAATAAGTGATAAAATGACAAGGAAGTCTGCTAATGACTTCCTTGTTTTGTTTTATGTAACATAATCACAGGTAAGGAGGATCTCCTTTGGAAACGAATTATGCAGTGGAGATGAAGAATGTCACGAAGACATTCGGGTCAACGGTGGCGAATAATAATGTATCGCTTACCATTAAGAAAGGTGAGATTTTGTCACTTCTGGGAGAAAACGGAAGCGGTAAGACCACAATAATGAATATGTTGGCCGGAATTTATTTTCCGGATTCAGGCCAGATTTATATTAACGGAAAGGAAGAATCAATCCGCTCCCCTAAGGATGCATACGATCTGGGAATCGGAATGATTCATCAGCATTTTAAGCTGGTAGATATTTTTTCGGCAACGGAGAATGTCATCCTCGGCCAGGAGGGCAAGGGAAGACTGAATAAGAAGGCCGTTGCAGCCAGAATCAGGGAAATATGTGATAAATATGGATTTGATGTAGACCCGGATAAGAAGGTCTATAATATGTCAGTTTCCGAAAAGCAGACTCTTGAGATTGTAAAAGTTATTTACAGAGGTGCAGATATTCTTATATTGGACGAGCCGACAGCGGTACTCACACCACAGGAGACGGAGAAACTTTTTACCGTTATAAGAAATATGAGAGCAGCCGGAAAGGCGATAGTAATTATTACACATAAGCTCCATGAGGTCCTTTCAGTCAGTGACAGGGTAACCATTTTAAGAAAAGGTGAGTATGTCGGTACGGTTGACACGAAGGATGCCGATGAGATGATTCTTACAGAGATGATGGTAGGCAAGAAGGTCGAGCTTAACATCGACCGTAAGGAGCCGGAGAATGTGGTAAGGCGTCTCGAGGTTAAGAATCTTTCATGTTACAACAAAGAGGGCAGACTTGCACTTGATAATATTTCTTTTACTGCCAATGGCGGAGAGATACTCGGAATAGCAGGTATTTCGGGATGTGGTGAGAAAGAACTTCTTGAGTCGATTGCGGGACTCCAGAAAACAGCGAGAGGTTCGGTAATATTCAGTGATCCCGAATCCGGTAATGACATAGAACTTATTGGCAAGAATCCTAAAGCAATCAAGAATCTTGGTATAGCACTTTCGTTTGTTCCGGAGGACAGACTGGGAATGGGACTTATAGGTTCCATGGGTATGATAGAGAATATGATGCTCCGTGATTACAATAAAGAAGGCATTATTTTCCTCAACAAGTCCAAGCCTAAGCAGATAGCGGAGACTATTAAGGATGAACTCGGAGTGGTAACACCAAGCATTAACACACCGGTAAGCAGGCTGAGCGGCGGGAATGTACAGAAGGTACTTGTAGGCCGTGAGATCAGTTCAGCACCGGCGGTTCTTATGACAGCTTATGCGGTTCGTGGACTGGATATTAATACTTCATATTCGATATATAACCTGCTTAATAAACAGAAAGAAAACGGCGTTGCTGTTTTGTATGTCGGAGAGGATCTGGATGTTCTTCTTGCGCTTTGTGACAGAATACTTGTTTTGTGCGGTGGTAAGATGAGTGGTATTGTTGATGCGAGAACCACCACGAAGGAAGAGGTCGGACTTATGATGACCAGCATAAGGAAAGGAGATACGGAGGATGAGTAAAGCGGCAGCGGTCAGGGAACCGTTTATAAGAATTACCAAGCGTGATAAGATGCCGGTATGGAAGAAAATCGCCATTTATGTAGTGGCAATAATTCTTGCACTTGCGGTATCGGCATTGTTTATTTTCTTTGTAACCAAGCTTAATCCTATTGATGTATATAAGACCATGTGGCAGGGTGCGTTCGGAGGAATTACCGATACGGTAAAGAAGCTTCACCGCAGCGTAACTATAAGGGATATATGTACATTGCTTCTTCTTGGAGTTGCGCTTGCACCGGCATTTAAGATGAAGTTCTGGAATTGCGGTGCCGAAGGACAGATGCTCATGGGCGGAGTAGCAACTGCATTTATGATGATCAATCTTGCAGATGCGGGACTTCCGAACTGGCTTCTTCTCGTTATTATGTGTGTTTCGGCGATTATATTCGGAGCTGTATGGGGACTCATCCCTGCTATATTTAAGGCAGTATGGAATACCAATGAGACACTTTTTACACTTATGATGAACTATGTTGCGATACAGATAACTTCTTTCTGCGTTGCCAAATGGGAGAATCCGTTTGGTTCCAATTCAGTCGGAATTATCAATCAGGCGACACAGACAGGATGGTTTCCGACCTGGTTCGGACAGAAATATGCACTTAATATTATCATTGCGGTTATAGCGACAGTTGCAATGTTTGTATACCTTAAGAAAACGAAACAGGGATATGAAATAGCTGTTGTCGGTGAATCCAAGAATACCGCCAAATATGCCGGAATAAGTGTCAAGAAAGTAATTATCCGTACTATGATAATATCCGGTGCGGTATGCGGACTTGCCGGATTTGTCGGAGTTGCGGGTGTTGACCACACGATTTCAACAAGTACGGCGGGTGGCCGCGGTTTTACGGCAATCATTGTTGCCTGGCTTGCCAAGTTTAACACATTTTTCATGGTTGCCATAACTTTGCTTATTATTTTCCTCAACAGAGGTGCATCGGAAATCGCATCAAAGTTTGCGCTTAACGAATATGCATCAAATATTATAACAGGAATAATACTTTTCTTCATACTCGGATGTGAATTCTTTATAACATATAAGTTAAACTTCCGTAAATCTGCAAAGGAGGCATAGGATATGGATTCAGTAATTTCATTAATTCAGGCTGCGGTTGTATTCGGAACCGTTATTATGTTTGGATGTATCGGAGAGATAATGTCAGAGAAAGCCGGTAATCTTAATCTTGGTGTGCCGGGTATTATGTACATCGGAGCCATTGCTTCACTTGCAAGTGTATTTATGTATGAAAGCCATGTTGCCGAACCTAATAAGGCATTGTGCGTAATAATAGCACTTGTATCCTGCTTTGCGGCATCTGCATTGGCCGGACTTATATACAGTTTCCTGACCATTACATTAAGAGCTAACCAGAATGTTACAGGTCTTACATTGACAATATTCGGATCCGGTATTGCCAATTTCTTCGGCGGTTCGCTGAATAAGATGGCCGGCGGTGTAGGACAGATTTCAGTTGCTGCCACAAGTGAGACTTTCAGGGCAAGAATCCCGGGACTGAGTTCCCTCGGAGCATTCGGACAGATATTTTTCTCATACGGATTTATGGTTTATGTAGCTATAATTCTGGCAATTCTTGTAAATTATTTTCTTAAGAGAACCCGCAAGGGACTTAACTTAAGAGCTGTGGGTGAGAATCCTGCCACTGCTGATGCAGCGGGTGTTAACGTAACGAAATACAAATACTTCGCAACTGTAATCGGAGCCGGAATCAGCGGACTTGGCGGAGTATATTATGTAATGGATTATATTAAGGGAACATGGGCGAATGACGGAACAATAGAAAAACTCGGATGGCTGGCGGTTGCTCTTGTAATATTTGCAACATGGAAATCAGTTAATGCAATCTGGGGAGCTTATCTCTTCGGAATACTCTATTGGGCTTATTTCTATATACCGAACCTTACCAGAGCCTCACAGGAGTTGTTCAAGATGATACCTTATGTGGTAACTATCGTTGTGCTTCTCTTCGTAAGCCTGCGTAAAAAGAAAGAAAATCAGGCACCGGCACATCTGGGCCTATCATACTTTAGAGAAGAACGATGAGGTAATATTGATGAAAATTCTTGAAGACAGAATTAGGAAAGACGGTGTTGTCAAGCCGGGAAATGTACTTAAGGTTGACAGTTTCTTAAATCACAGGATGGATGTAGGCCTGTTCAGGGAAATGGGTAAAGAGTGGAAAAGACTTTTTGCAGACTGTCCGATTAATAAAATACTTACAATAGAGGCTTCCGGAATAGGCATCGCGTGTATTGTGGCAGAGCAGTTTGATGTTCCGGTTGTATTTGCCAAGAAGTCACAGAGTATTAATCTCGACGGCGAAATGTATAGCACCAAGATAGAGTCATTTACGCATAAGAAGACATATGATGTCATTGTAAGCAAGAAGTTTTTATCTGCAGACGACCATGTGCTCGTAATTGATGATTTTCTTGCTAACGGATGTGCAATAAACGGCTTAATCGAACTTATAGATGAAGCCGGTGCAACACTTGAGGGTGTCGGAATCGCTATAGAAAAGGGATTCCAGCAGGGAGGAAAGGTTATCCGTGACAAGGGAATAAGACTTGAATCACTGGCAATCGTTGAAAGCATGAACGACGAAACAGGTGAAATAGTATTCAGATAATACGGTAATATAAACAGCGGCAGTGCTTTCAGCTTGAAGCATTGCCGCTTTTATGGTATAGGAGTCAAATAGTATTTAAAAAACTCTACATAAATAATATTTTATTTTTTTAACTTAGTCAATATGACTGCAAAAATTTAACATTTTCGTAACAATTATAAAATATTATATAATCATCGAAAGCTGTATTCTTTTTTTGGCAATGTCAACGTTAAGAACCTTAACCCGGACAATGTCACCAACACTTACAATCTCCATAGGGTGTTTTACAAATTTCTTGTCCGACATCTGCGATACATGTACAAGACCGTCCTGATGTACCCCGATATCAACAAAAGCTCCGAAATCAATAACATTACGCACTGTTCCTGTGAGGAGCATACCCGGCTTCAGGTCTTCCATGGATAGAACATCGCTCTTTAGAATCGGTTTAGGCATCTCATCACGAGGATCCCGTCCCGGTTTCTCAAGCTCCTTCACTATATCTTTCAATGTAAATTCCCCGACTCCGAGTTCATCGGAAAGTTTCTTGTAATCACTAATAATAAGCGATAAACCTTTAATGTTGCCAGAGGTTATGTCTTCCGGGGTGAAACCGGTTTTCTTAAGTATTGCTGTTGCCGCTTCATAGCTTTCCGGATGGACACTTGTTGCATCAAGCGGATTCTTTCCTCCGGTAATTCTCATAAAACCGGCACACTGTTCATATGCCTTCGGTCCTAATTTTGCCACTTTCAAAAGCTGGCTTCTGGATGCAAATTTTCCATTTTCTTCCCGGTATGCCACGATATTTTTCGCAATCACTTTGCTGATACCGGAAATGTATTCCAGCAGGGATACGGATGCGGTGTTTAAATCTACACCAACTTTATTTACGCAGTCTTCTACCACGCCGCCTAATGCTTCACTTAATTTTTTCTGGTTCATGTCATGCTGATACTGACCGACTCCGATGGATTTCGGATCAATTTTAACCAGCTCTGCCAGCGGATCCTGCAACCGTCTTGCCATGGAAGTGGCACTTCTTTGTCCCACATCAAAGTTTGGGAATTCCTCTGTTGCAAGTTTACTTGCAGAATATACGGAAGCACCTGCCTCGTTGGTGATCACATACTGTACCTTCTTCTCCGGAATCTCCAGCTGGGGCACCAGTCCCCTGCCGGGGACATAGTTCACCGCCTGCCATTCGGGATGCCCGTCGTAGATCAGGCCGCGGCGGAATACGCCGTTGCCTTCGGCAAAGGTGTTGAACGAACCGTAAATCTCCAGTCCGGCATCGTGCGCGGCTTCGACGAACGTGCCCACGAAATCGAAATCGGGGCGGACAAACCCTTTCCACTCCCGGACTTGGGGCGCATGCTCGCTGGGATATACCACTTCGCTCGAAGTGCCCTTGACGTCGAGCACCAGCGCCGTCATGCCGGCCTCCCGGCACTTGTTCACATAATAACGGATCGAATCGGGACCGGGCGGCGCAGTTTGCCTCGTTTGCAGCACTGAATGGCTATGAGGAGGCGGTAGAGGATGAATTCGGCTTCCATATTATCCAGTT
>ENA-OPAW01001786-OPAW01001786.1-human-gut-metagenome-genome-assembly--contig:-NODE-1786-length-10017-cov-2.492672_pt1 | contig 10017 bp, 9 predicted proteins | sample MGYA00241060_ERZ501436 | MGnify/ENA primary metagenome ERZ501436 (study PRJEB25962, sample SAMEA2042619) | human gut metagenome | biome: human gut; feature: human-associated habitat; material: faeces... | reverse complement strand
CTGGGAAGGGACTGGGGAATGAGACTAGTAATGAGGCAGAGAATGGGGCAGTAGGTGAAGAAAAGATCGCTGAACTGCAGCCTGACATTGTCATTACCGACATTACCATGCCGGTAAAAAGCGGTCTTGAGATGATTGCCGACACCCGGGAGAAATTCAACTATATCGCCATCATCCTGACAGGCTACTCGGAGTTCGAGTACGCCCAGCAGGCCATTCGGAACGGCGTATCGGATTATGTGCTCAAACCCCTCGACATGGACGAGATGCGTACTGCGCTGGAGAAGGCTGTCCGCCTTGCGGGGGATAACCAGTACCTCCAACAGCGGGAGGACAAGGCAGAGGCCGTCCGCAGCCGGACAGCTCTGCCGCCATTAAGCGAAGATAAGGTCACTGACCCGCTGGTGTTACGCATCGTAGCCTATCTGAAAGAGAATTACCAGAGCAAGATAACGCTTGCTGACCTTCAGGAACAGTTCCACTACTCGGAACGGTACATCAACCAGAAGTTTCAAAAAGAGCTTGGCACAACGGTTATTGACTACCTCAACCGCTGCCGTATTCAGAACGCTCTGGAACTTATCCGGAAAGGAAAACTGCCCATCTCCCAAATCGGCTGGGAGTGCGGCATTGGTGAGTACAAATATTTTAACCACGTTTTCAAAAAATATATAGGCTGCTCGGTGCGGGAGTACCAGAGCACCTTGAAATAAGTGTCTATGAAAAAATACTGAACAGCCGCTGTTCGGTATTTTTTCCATTTGTTCTGCAATTTGAGTATTATTTTTGTGCTAGAAGCATTAAAATGGGACTATCGAAAGGTTTCAGGTAAAAAATGGAGGTTTTTACTATGAAAAAGATTTCTCGTCGTTCGTTCCTGATGGCTACCGGTGTTATCGCAGCTTCTGCTGCTCTGAGCGCTTGCGGCGGCTCCTCCGCCAGCACCTCTTCTGCCGGTTCTACCGCTGCTTCCACTGCCGCTTCTGGTACTGCTGCACAGGGCGGCGGCGACCTCGTGATCTACTCGCCCAACTCTGAGGGCCTGCTGAACGCCACCATTCCTCTGTTTGAGGAGAAATACGGCGTCAATGTCGAGCTGATTCAGGCCGGCACCGGCGAACTGGTCAAGCGTATCCAGTCCGAGAAGAACGATCCCTACGCAGATGTCCTGTTCGGCGGCTCCTGGTCGCAGATGTACACCAACGAGGACCTGTGGGAGCCGTATGTTTCCGCCAACGATGCAAACGTCATCGACGCCTACAAGAACAAGTGCGGCTTCATCACCGGCAATGTGCTGGACGGCAGCGTCCTCATCGTCAACACCGACCTCATCGGTGACATCAAGATCGAGGGCTACGAGGATCTGCTGAACCCGGCCCTGAAGGGTAAAATCGCCACTGCCGATCCCGCCAACTCCTCTTCCGCTTTCGCACACCTGACCAATATGCTGCTTGCAATGGGCGGCTACGAGGACGATAAGGCATGGCAGTACGTCCACGACCTGTTTGAGAATGTGGACGGCAAGATCTGCGAAAGCTCCAGCGGCGTTTACAAGGGAGTTGCCGATGGCGAGTATGTGGTGGGTCTGTCCTATGAGGATCCCTGTGCTCAGCTGGTTCTGGACGGCGCACCTGTCAAGATCGTTTACATGAAGGAAGGTACTGTCTTCCTTCCTGCTTCCGCCACCATCATCAAGGGCGCAAAGAACATGGACAATGCCAAGCTGTTCATTGACTTCATCCTGAGTGAGGAAGTCCAGAACATCTGGGGCAGCACCCTGACCAACCGTCCTGTTATGAAGGATGCTGCCACCAACGATGCCATGACCCCGATGGCAGACATCAATGTCATCGAGGAGGACATTCCCTACGTCAGCGCCCACAAGTCGGAGCTGGTAGACAAGTACACTGAGATCTTCACTGATCTGCAGAGCAAGTAATTCAAAGGGCAGCAGGAGGCTAGTATGAGCAGAATATCAGTCAAAGACGCAGTAAAGCGCTACGGGAATAATACGGTCATCCCGGACCTGAATCTGGAGATCGGAGATGGTGAGCTGTTCACCCTGCTGGGTCCCTCCGGCTGCGGCAAGACCACTCTTCTCCGTATGATCGCAGGCTTCAACTCCATTGAGGGCGGCGACATCTTCTTCAACGAGAAGCGCATCAACGATATGGACCCCAGCAAGCGCAACATCGGCATGGTGTTCCAGAACTATGCCATCTTCCCGAACCTCTCCGTCCGGGACAATGTGGCATTCGGTCTGAAAAACCGCAAGGTGGACAAGGCCGAGATCAAGAAGCGGACAGATGAGTTTCTGAACCTGATGCAGATCATGCAGTATGCCGACCGTATGCCCAACCAGCTGTCCGGCGGCCAGCAGCAGCGCATCGCCATTGCACGCGCCCTCTGCGCACAGACCAAGATCATCCTGTTCGACGAGCCGACTTCGGCCCTCGACCCTGAGACCATCCAGGAAGTGCTGGATGTCATGGTAAAGCTGGCACACGAGAAGAACATCACGATGGTGGTCGTCACCCACGAGATGGGCTTTGCACGAAACGTGGCCGACCGTATCGTCTTTATGGCGGACGGCCAGATCATTGAGGAAGGCACGCCGGAGCACTTCTTCACCAACCCCAAGAGCGAGCGTGTCCGCCAGTTCCTGAGCAAGATCGTCCGCTGAGAGGACGAACAACAAAGGTTGACACGGCAGGGACTCACAAGTTGTGGTGAGACGCCGTTGTTGATAGCAGGCCGTTTTCGGAGCGGACAGGGAAAGCCGCTCGGGCCGAAAAAAACAAAGAGGAGTGGTTTATTATGAAAAAGATCTCGCGTCGTGATTTTCTGAAAGTCACTGGTTTGGTGGGCGCTGCTGCTGCCCTGACCGCCTGCGGCGGCTCTGCAAGCTCCACCGCAGCCTCCACGGCATCTTCTGCCGCCGGCAGCGCAGCCGCTTCCACCGCAGCGCTGGGCGCTGACACCCAGGCCATCGTGGACCGCGGTGTCCTGAAAGTGGGCGTCAAGAACGCAGTTCAGGGCTTCAGCTTCCAGGATACCCTCACCGGCGAGTACAAGGGCCTCGAGGACAGCCTCGCAGAGATGATCGCAGAGCACCTCGGCGTGGACGTTGAGTTCACCACAGTTACCGCCGCCACCCGCGGCGAGCTGCTGGACTCCGGCGACATCGACGCCGTTCTGGCTACCTTCACCATCACCGAAGAGCGCAAGAAGACCTGGGACTTCTCCACCCCCTACTATACCGACTACGTTTCCGTTCTGGTGGAGGACTCCACCGGCATCAAGGGTCTGGCTGACCTGAAGGACAAGGTCGTGGGCGTCTCCTCCGGCTCCACCTCCGCTCGTGCTCTGGTCAAGGCCATGATCGACGAGGGCGTGCTGGACGGCGCAAACTTCGACGCCGACACCTTCAACGCCGACACCTGGAAGGATGGCATCTCCTTCCGTCAGTACGACGACTATCCCGCCATCAGCACCGCACTGAGCGCAGGCGAAGTGCAGGGCTTCTGCGTCGATAAGTCCATCCTCGCCATCTACAAGACCGAGGGCCGCAGCTACGTTGACGCTGAGTTCAGCCCGCAGGAGTATGGCGTCGCCACCAAGAAGGGCAGCGACTTCTCCACCCTGTGCGACGACCTCGTCAAGGGCTGGCTGGCAGATGGCACCATCGAGCAGCTCATCAAAGACAACGGTCTGGATTAAGCCCAGACTTTTCAGAACCAAGAGAGCGTAGGGAAAGGGGAGTTTGCCATGTCTGGCTTGTTTTCGTTAGAGTCCTGGTCCACCGTCTGGACGCATCGTGAAAGTTTTCTGCTGGGTCTGGGCAACACGCTGCAGACCGCCGTCTGCGCACTGGCGCTGGCCTTCATCATTGGCGCTGCGCTGGGCCTGATGTCCACCAGCGGCAGTAAGCTGCTGCGCATCATCGCCCGCATTTACGTCGAGTTCGTCCAGAACACCCCGCTGCTGCTGCAGCTGTGCTTCCTGTATTATGCGCTGGCATTTGCAGGCGTGAGCCTCGGCGTCATCCGCACCGGCATCATTGCACTGGGCGTTTACACCGGCGCTTACATGGGCGAGGTCGTCCGCGCCGCCATCGAGTCTGTGCCGAAGGGCCAGTTCGAGGCTGCACAGGCTCAGGGCTTCAACTATCTGCAGCGGATGGGCTACATCATCCTGCCCCAGAGCATCCCCGTGATGCTCCCTCCGATGGTCAACCAGGTGGTCAACCTCTTCAAGAACACCTCCTGCCTCTACATTGTGGGCGGCGCTGACCTCATCAGCGTGACCTACAGCTTCGTCACCGGTGCTTCCACCGGCGGCGCATACGCCCCCGCTTATATCGTCTGCGGCCTCATCTTCTTTGTGGTCTGCTTCCCGCTGTCCACGCTGGCAGCCCGCTGGGAGGCTTCCCTCAAGGAGCGCAAAGGCCGTGTGAACACGAGTCTCAAGACCGCTGCCAAGAAAGTAGAGCTGAAGGAGGCTGCCTGATATGAAGACACTTGCTGCAAGTCTTTCCATCCTGACAAGAGAAGGCGTCATGCTCTACCTGCTGCGCGGCGTGGCCTTCACCTGCATCATCTCGGTGCTGGGCGTCATCATGGGCCTCATCGTGGGCTCTCTGCTGGCGCTGGCCCGCACCTACTGCAAAAAGGGTCCGGCCCGCATCCTCGGCTGGTTTGCTACCGCCTACATCGAGCTGTTCCGCAACACGCCCTACCTGCTCTGGATCTTCATCTGTGTGGTGTTCTGCCCCTGCCCGGGCTTCTTCGCCCGCAAGATGTTCGGCCTGACCAGCGTGGAGATGAAGCTTCTGTTCAAGGCCGCTCTGGCCCTCATCCTCTTCAACTCCTCCGTCATCGCGGAGATCGTCCGCGGCGGCCTGAACGGCGTGTCCAAGGGCCAGTTCGAGGCCGGCTATGCACAGGGCTTCAACACCGCTGAGGTGCTGCTCTACATCGTCCTGCCGCAGGCTTACCGCAACATCGTGCCGACCCTGCTCAGCCAGGTCATCACCACCATCAAGGACTCCTCCTATCTGGCAAACGTGGCCACCATCGAGCTGATGGCCCGCATCCGCCAGCTGCTGAGCGCCGCCGGTACTTACAACGGTCTCGGCACGGTGAACGTCTCCGACGTCATGGTGCTGTTCGGCACGGCCTGCGTCATGTCGTTTTTCAGGATGTCCGGGGTCTCGTATTTTTTAGCATTCAAGTCCAGATGCAGTACCGGAAATTGCCTCCATTCTTTTTCCATCTGTTCGATGGCCAGTCCTTCGAACAGCTCTTTCTTACCTTTAAAGTAAGCTTCAAAAGTAGAAAGCAACAGGCTTTTTCCAAATCGACGCGGGCGACTCAAGAAGTAAGGTTTTCCTGTATTCGCTATTCTCCACACGAAAGCGGTCTTGTCTACATACAGATAATTATCTCTGCGGATGTTCTCAAAAGTCTGTATCCCGATCGGGAGTTTGCGTAATACACTGTTCATTGTTACTTTTTATTTATTGACCATTCAAAGATACTTATTATTTCCATAAACCGTTTCGTACCTTGATGAATTTTGAAATATAACACGAGTGAAAATAACTCAAAGTGTTGATAACCAGTGTCTATGGAACTCTATACTTTTGCAGGACAAGAGTATGGACTTTTATATAAGAAGAGTGTACACTCTTGCATGTGAAAAGTGTACACTCTTGAAATTCCTGATTGGTTTTACCTTTAGCCCGTCTTATTTGTATTACCAGGAACGTCCTTTGAATACATCCGATTGGTCTAACGGTACGATGTTACCACTCAATGTGAGGGTATTGTTGTTGAAGTTCGGGTTTACGGTCACGGTAGCATTGTTACCTCCATTGGTCAATGAGATAAATATCTGGGCCGAAATACCGATGCCCTGTACACTGAATGAGCAGTTTACATTTCCTTTTTTATCAGTAGTAATTTTCATATCCGATGCACTACCGTCTACTGTTACACCACCGATTCCGTTAGGGCCGGGATATGGAGTGTTGAAAGCGACCTGCACGGTAGAGCGTTGACCGTTCATCATTACAAAGTTTGTTGTGGATGACACGAACGCACTTTGTCCGTTACGGAAGATTACTTGATCTGCTTCAAGTACGAACTGTTTGTTCTTCAGTGCTTGTACTGCTTGCTGGTAGGCCACTGCATCAGCCGCCTGTTCTTCTGCTTTCAGTCTTGCTCTTTCTGCATCTCTTTGTGCTTTACGGTCGGCACGGCGTACTGCTCTTTCTGATTCTTGTGCATACATCATGGTAGATGCACTTACCAATACTAATGCTAATAATGCAATTAACTTTTTCATAACTTGTTTTTGTTTAGGTTTAATAACGTTGTTCGTTTATTGCAAGAACAAGATATTTTTGATATTGTTCATCTGCACGCCACAATTTTATATCTGATCCTATCAATCGTTATATTCATTAACAGACTGATAATGTTGATGAAGCGGCAGGAAGTGCGTGCTTACATACGTGACTTTTGCAATAAAATTTATTAAAAGTTTATCTCTCCTTAGATTTTTGATACTACCTTTGGATATTTAATGAATCTATTGAAACATTATGAAGAAGATCGTTACTTTCGGAGAAGTGCTTCTCCGCCTTACTGCTCCCGGAAATCTCCGTTTTTCACAAGCTCGTGACTATGTGGCCGCTTTTGGTGGTAGTGAAACCAATGTAGCTGTATCTCTTGCCAACTTTGGCATTCCTACAGAATTTGTGACCCGGCTACCGGACAATGAAATAGCCCGTGCCTGTGTCAGTGATTTACGTTCCCACGGACTTCGTACAGACGGAATAATTTATGGAGGTGATCGTATGGGCATTTACTTCCTTGAAAACGGAGCTTCTTTTCGCAATTCGAAAGTGGTGTACGATCGTGCCGGTTCTTCTTTTTCCACACTTCGTCCCGGGATGATTGATTGGGAAACTGTTTTTGCCGATGCAGGTTGGTTTCATTGGTCGGGAGTTGCTGCTGCTTTGTCTCAAAGTGGAGCTGATACCTGTTTGGAAGCATTGCAAACGGCAGATCGTATGGGATTGACTATTTCATGTGATTTGAATTTCCGTAAGAATTTGTGGCAATATGGACGTACGGCTGCTGATGTCATGTATCCGTTGGTGCAGTATAGTGATGTGATTTTTGGTGCGGAGCCGGAATATAAAGAGATATTAGGCATTTCTCCTGTCGGTTTCAAGGCGATAAATACGGATTACCAACTCGATTTGCAGGGATTTGAGAAGGTCGGCAGGCAGGTGGAGACATTGGTGCCCCGTTGTAAAAAGATGTTCCTTGAATTACGGAATTCTTTGTCGGCCAATCATAATCTGTTGGCTGCCGTGCTTTATTCGGATAATACATTAAAGCATACGGGGATTTATGACATTGCGCATGAAGTAGACCGTGTGGGTACGGGAGATGCTTTTGTAGGTGGACTTATTTATGGATTGTTGACTTATCCGAATGATGATCAGAAAGCACTGAATTTTGCTTTAGCGGCTTCCTGTCTGAAAAATACATTCTACGGAGATTTCAATCTGGCGACTGTCGCTGAAGTGGAAGCACTGATGAACGGTGATGCTTCCGGACGAGTACAGCGTTAAGTGCTCAGTTGATGGCGTTTCTGCCACCAATAGCGGATGAACAGTGCACCGGTGGCGATTAAGGCCAGTGACAGTCCGGTATAAAATACGGATATGAAACTGTTGGGTAGCAAATGCAGGCTTCGAATACTGATTCCCATAGAGATCATGAAAATCATGACGATCCAGCTCTTTACATCAAAGAAAGAGAACGGGCAGTTCTTTTCCGGTTTCTTCTGAATGATGCGTTCGGTATGCTTGTAATATAATCTTCTGAATATGAGTATAAAGAAAAGAAGAAATACGATCGTGGCCTCTCCTATTTTAAACAGCCAATACTGTGAATCACTGAGCCATGTCACGATTCCTATCCGCAGTATATTTGTTCCTGCCACTATCCACACGATACCGGCAGTAATGAGTAAAATTTGTCTGTTGACCCCGTATTTCATATATTAAATTTTGGATTGATGTTCTTAACAACAAATGAAACCACCCTTTGGGTTCACTTTCGCGAAAAAAAAGTGATAAGCAGTGAGCAACTTGTCAGTAAAACTCCCATTCCTATGACTCCATGCCAGCCGAATGCTTGCCAGGCACTTCCAGCCAAAAAGGTCCCCATCGAACCGCCGACAAAGTAAGTCGTCATAAAAATCGTGTTGACACGGTTGGATGCGCCGGGACAGAGCTCGAAGATGCTGGCCTGGTTACTTAACTGGATACATTGCATGCCGATGTCGATAATGATGATGCCTGCTACAATACCGAAATAGGTGTTTTCTCCTGCAAAAAGCAGGAACCAGGCAAAGAGTATCAACCCGCAACCGATGAAGTTGAACCGGCGAACTCCCACTCTCCTGACATACTTCCCTACTACGGAGGCAGAGAGTGCACCTGCTATTCCACAGAGTCCTAACATGCCGATGACATTGCTTCCTGCATAGAAAGGGGCTTGTCCCATCTTGAATGCCAGACACGACCACATGGCGAGAAATGAACCGAATGCCAGTGCTGCCCGTATGGAATAAATCCGCAATAAGGGATATTCTTTCAGGAGAAGAAACAACGATTTCATCAGATCACTGTATTTTCCTTTGAATGTGGGACGGATATCCGGCAATACTTTCATTACAACAATTCCGCATATCAACATCAATGCGGCCGCGATGTGATACATTTCTCTCCATCCGAACACTTCACCGATAAAACCGCTGATAACGCGCGAAGCAAGAATACCCGTCAGCAATCCGGAGATAACGATACCTACATTTCTTTCTTTGTTCTCGGGTTTCGAAAATTGGGAAGCTATCGGAACAAATATCTGTGGTATCACCGAACAGATTCCTGTTAGAAATGAAGCTATTAATATAATGTGTATATTGGGTGCTAACGCAATGGTCAGCAGGGAGACGATCAGTATGGCAAAGTTCGTGACAATGATTTTCTTTCGTTGATACAGGTCGCCCAAAGGGATGATGAATAATAATCCGAGTGCATAGCCTATCTGGGTGACCATTGCTATAAGGTTAGTCTTAAATTCCGAAACACCCAGATCGTGGCGTATCATGTTCAGCAACGGCTGATTGTAGTAGAGGTTGGCTACGGATATGCCGGCAACGATAGCCAATGTCCAAAGTATGGATGCCGGTAGTCCTCCGTTTTCTTTCAAAGTCTGTTTCATAGGGGCAAAGATACGAAGATTGGATTTACTCTACAAAGAAAGTCACCGAAACCGTATTTCCTTCGTTGTCTACTGCTGTCAGGGAGTGTTTTCCGGAAGCGGGGAGGAAAGATAGCTTGTGGAAGTCTTGTGTCTCGCTCAGATAATTGTTGTCGAGATGCCAGTATACGGTTGCTTTCGGATTGTTGTGTACCAGTTCAACGTTCAGTTGCCCTTTGCTGCCATCCAACTGTTTAGGGAGGAATACCCGGGCATTCATCGTAGGGTAGACAAATTGCATGGGGCGGAACATATCTTCGCCGCATCCGGGTTTGAAAGGAGGGAGTGGTTTATATTCCGGGTGATGCTGTTTGTAATACCATTCCCATACGGGAGGCAGGGTAAACCAGCTTTTTTGAATGGTAGGTTCCATGTCGATGCAACTTTCGTAGATACGGAAAGTTCCATCGGCCGACAGGTTGATGAGATGATGATACGGGCAGGCTTCGGTCTTTAATCCGGCAGGGAGTATCAGTGTCGTATCCGTCTCTTCGCAGAAACGTCCTTTCAGATGTCCGGAAAGTCGGCATACTTCGGCATCGGCAAATATTCCGGATGGTCTGTCGAACCATGGGGAAGACGGAAGAAGATTGAATACATCGAATAGGACAGGTCCTGCCGTACGTGCTCCTACCAAGCCCGGTTTTCCTTCTCCGGTTGCGTTGCCCAC
>ENA-OPAW01001780-OPAW01001780.1-human-gut-metagenome-genome-assembly--contig:-NODE-1780-length-10048-cov-5.304313_pt1 | contig 10048 bp, 5 predicted proteins | sample MGYA00241060_ERZ501436 | MGnify/ENA primary metagenome ERZ501436 (study PRJEB25962, sample SAMEA2042619) | human gut metagenome | biome: human gut; feature: human-associated habitat; material: faeces... | reverse complement strand
GCTCTCCCGAAGCAGAAGAAACTTGTAAAAGAGCGCACCTTTGAGGAAACCACCGGAAAGGCAAAGACCCGTTTACGCTTTGAAGAACAGGAAAAGCCGATACCCGGCGGCAAAGCCCACAGTAACCCGTTATCCCACCCCGCGCAGGAAGCGGGTATTTTTGTTCACAACAAAATCCACAGCGTCGAGAAAGACAATTCCGGCGCGGAGGGCGCGCACAAATCGGAGGAACTTGCCGAGCGCGGCGCAAGGTACGGGACAAGGAAATTCAAACAGGGCTACCGCAGCCATAAGCTGAAACCCTACCGGGAAGCAGCAAAGGCAGAAAAGGCAGCGTTCAAGGCAAATGTGAACTTCCAGTATCACAAAGTCTTGCAGGAAAATCCTCAGCTTACAAGCAATCCCTTTTCCCGGTTTATGCAGAAACAAAAAATCAAACGCCAGTATGCAAAAACTGTAAAGAAAGGCGGTGCAGCCACCGCCAAAGCAACCGCCGGAGCGTCACAGACAGCAGCAAAGAAAGCGGCTGCCTTTGTAGGGCGACACCCGGCGGGCGTGATAATCGCTATCGCCGCGCTGCTTCTGTTCATCATGGTATCAGTAGGGCTTTCCTCTTGTGGGGCAATGTTTTCCGGCAGCATGAACAGCGTGTTAGGGACTTCCTACACGTCCGAGGACAGCGACCTTGTGGCAACGGAACAGAGCTATGCTGCAATGGAAAACGAACTGCAAAGTGAGATTGACAATATCGAAACCACCCACAGCGGCTATGATGAATACCGCTATGACCTTGACACTATCGGGCATAACCCACACGAACTTGCGTCTTATCTGACCGCCCTTTTACAGAGCTACACCCCACAGAGCGCACAGGCAGAGCTAAAACGGCTGTTCGGCTTACAGTACACCTTGACGCTGACGGAAGAAATCGAGATACGCACCACCACCGACGAGGAGGGCAACGAGGAAGAATACGAATACCGTATCTTGAACGTGAAGCTGACAAACAAGCCGATTGCTTCCCTTGCGGAAGAACTGCTGAACCCACAGCAGTTTGAAATGTTCAAAGTGTACTTACAGACACAGGGCAACAAACCGTTGATTTTTGGCGGCGGCTCTCCCGACGGCAGCCCCTCCGAGGATTTAAGCGGCGTGGAGTTTGTAAACGGCACACGTCCCGGAAACCCGGAGCTTATGGAGCTTGCAAAACAGCAGGTCGGAAACGTGGGCGGCTACCCTTACTGGTCTTGGTACGGCTTTAACAGCCGCGTGGAATGGTGCGCCTGCTTTGTGTCATGGTGCTACAATCAAGCCGGAAAAAGCGAACCCCGCTTTGCAGGCTGCGAATGGCAGGGCGTTCCTTGGTTCCAGTCAAGGGGACAATGGGGCGCGCGGGGCTATGAGAATATCGCACCGGGCGACGCTATCTTTTTCGATTGGGATTTAGACGGCGTTGCCGACCATGTGGGGCTTGTGCTTGGCAGGGACGGAAGCCGCGTCTATACCGTTGAGGGCAATTCCGGCGACGCCTGCAAGATAAAGAGCTATGACCTTAACTATCAATGTATCAAAGGCTACGGGCTGATGAACTGGTAAAGCAGCCCAAAAAAAGAAAGGAGAAATGACCTATGGCAAACAATAAAATCGACCGTATCAATAAGGAAATCGCAAAGACCCGCGAGAAAATCACAGAGTATCAGAACAAGTTAAAAGGACTGGAAGCGCAGAAAACCGAAGCGGAAAACCTTGAAATCGTGCAGCTTGTACGAGCTATGCGTCTGACCCCGCAGGAACTGAACGCTATGCTGTCCGGCAGCGGTATTCCCGGCATGAACGCCGCACACGCTACCGAAGCGGCAGACTACGAAGAACAGGAGGAAAATGCAGATGAAGAATAAACTGAAAAAGACCATGACTGCCCTTTGTGCCGCCCTTATCCTTATGGGCGGTTTTTCTGTCCCTGCCTATGCACAGGGGACAGCCGCAGAGCCACCCACAGAGGACGCGACCAACGACAGCAACGTAGTTGTGGAGGAAAAAGAGGAAACGCCGCCCCTTACCCCAAAGGGAAACGCAACACTGGTTGACGATTACGGCGGCAATAAGCAGCTTATCACTGTTACCACCAAAGGCGGCAACTATTTCTATATCCTCATTGACCGCGCCGCCGAGGGCGAACAGACCGTACATTTCCTAAATCAAGTGGACGAAGCCGACCTTATGGCACTGACCGAAAACGGCGAAGCTGCCAAAAAGCCGGAAATCTGTAACTGTACGGAGAAATGCGAAGCCGGAAAGGTAAACACGTCCTGCCCGGTATGTGTTACCAGTATGACAGGCTGCACAGGCAAAGAACCTACCCCAACACCAACCGAGCAGCCGGAAGAACCGAAAGGAAAAGGCGGCAATCCCGGTGTGGTGCTTGCCTTAGTCCTCTTTGCCCTGCTTGGTGGCGGCGCAGCGTTCTACTACTTTAAGTTTCTAAAGCCGAAGCAGAATGTAAAGGGCGATACCGACCTTGAAGATTTTGAATTTGAGGACTACGACGAGGACGAGCCGGAAGCAGATACCGGGGAAACTCCCGAAGATGAAGAAACGGAGGAAGAAACCCTATGACCCTGTTTACCGACAATCCCTTTGAAAAGATGATGATACAGAAACCGAACGGGCGGCGTGATAATGCTCCGCCTGTTCCTTATCCCCCGGCTTGCGCTTCCTGCCCTTACAAGGGACAGTCCCCTTGTGTTGGGTATTGCATTAGAAAGATTGAAGCAAAACGACAGCCGGAACGATAAAAAGATGTACTTTCGATATGGAATATGATATAATTGTTCCAACCATAGGAAATGATAGAGTTAAACAAATTTTTAGAGTAAGCAAAGGAGATAAAAATATGTTACCCATTTCTGATATTCTTATTCGCTCAATAAGTGGATATGTGTTTATAGTTCCAGTTTTTATATTGTATTTCTTATACCTTAAAAAATCAGGAAGAAAGCAAAGCCTTCTCCATATTACTGCTGTATTTTTATTCTATTATTATCTTTTCGGGATTTTGACCGTAACAGGTATTGGTTATACAAGCACAATATCATTTCGTCCGAGGATTTCTCTGATTCCGTTTCTCGGTATGATAAGTGGACCAATAGATACCATACTGAATGTTGTTTTATTTGTTCCTTTTGGATTTTTTCTGCCGTTGCTGTATAAGAAATATCATCACATAAAGACTGTTGTATTAACTGGTTTTCTGTTCTCTTTATCTGTTGAAATTGTTCAGATGTTTGGTTGGGGTTCAACAGATATAAATGACCTTATTACAAATACAGTTGGAGTCTGTTTAGGATATTTGGTTTATTATTTGCTATCAAAAGTCTTGCCTAATAATTTAAGAAAACAATTTCAATCTGAGAATGTCAATGATATGGTCGAAGTGCCTTTGTTTGCAATTTACACATTTATAATCATGGTTACAGTTCAACCTTGGGTAATCCATAGTTTACTCAATATTGGATAAATTTTAGTTTTGTCAAATCATTTTACTATTTCATATCGCACAATTTTATACAATCACTTGTAGGAGCAATCGAAAAATCGGTTGCTCTTTTCTTTTACCCGAAAGGAGGATTTTTATTTGATTTTAGTTATCGCAGAAAAGCCCAGTGTGGCGCAGACAATCGCTGCCGTACTTGGGGCAAAGGAAAAGAAAGACGGATTTCTCACAGGAAGCGGCTATATCGTTTCTTGGTGTGTGGGACATTTGGTAGGGCTTGCGGAAGCTGCCGCTTACGGGGAGCAGTATAAAAAGTGGAGCTATGACAGCTTACCGATTTTGCCGCAGGAATGGAAATACACCGTTTCCGCTGACAAGGAAAAGCAATTCAAAACCTTAAAGGAGCTTATGCACCGGGCAGACGTTTCCGAAGTCGTCAATGCCTGCGACGCAGGGCGCGAGGGAGAACTCATTTTCCGTTTTGTCTATGAAATGGCAGGCTGCAAGAAACCTATGCGCCGCCTTTGGATTTCTTCTATGGAGGACAGCGCAATCAAAGAGGGCTTTTCCTGTCTGAAGAACGGCAGGGATTATGACCCTCTCTTTGCTTCCGCATTATGCAGGGCAAAAGCAGACTGGCTAATCGGTATCAATGCCACCCGCCTTTTTTCTGTCCTTTACAATCATACCTTGAACGTGGGGCGCGTACAGACCCCGACCTTAAAAATGCTTGTTGACCGGGACGCAGCGATTACCACTTTCAAGAAAGAAAAATACTACCATGTACGCCTTGCATTATCCGGCGCGGAAGCTGCAAGTGAACGAATTTCAAATAAGGCAGAAGCCGACGCATTAAAAACGACTTGCGAAGCGTCGCGGGCAGTATGTACTTCCCTTGTGAAAGAGAAAAAGACCGCAGCTCCGCCGAAGCTCTTTGACCTTACTTCTTTACAGAGGGAAGCAAACCGCCTGTTCGGATATACGGCAAAACAGACCCTTGACCTTGCACAAGCCTTGTATGAAAAGCGTTTGCTTACTTATCCGAGAACAGACAGCGCATTTCTGACCGACGACATGGGCGACACAGCGGCGGGCATTATCAAGCTGCTTTGTGGGAAATTTTCTTTTATGGCGGGAAAAGACTTCACGCCGGAACTTGGAAAGGTGCTGAACAGTAAAAAGGTATCAGACCACCATGCCATTATCCCAACTATGGAGCTTGCAAAGACCGACCTTGCCGCGCTGCCGGAAAGCGAAAGGAATATCCTTACCCTTTCCGGGGCGCGTCTACTTATGGCGACCGCTGCACCGCATACCTTTGAAGCGGTTACAGCAGTTTTTGAATGTGCCGGACAGTCTTTTATCGCAAGGGGAAAAACGGTGCTGTCCGACGGGTGGAAAGAGATTGACCGAAGATACAGGGCAGCCTTAAAGAACAAGCCCGAAACGGACGACGCAGACAGCGACACAGAAAAGACCCTGCCGCCATTTACCGAGGGACAGACCTTTGAAAATCCGGCGGCAACGGTAACGGAACATGACACAACACCGCCAAAACCTCACAACGAAGCGTCGCTGCTCTCTGCTATGGAGCGCGCCGGAAGTGAGGACACCGACCCGGACGCAGAACGCAAAGGGCTTGGAACTCCCGCCACCCGCGCCGCCGTCATTGAAAAACTGGTAAAGGGCGGCTTTGTGGAACGAAAAGGCAAGCAGCTACTTCCCACAAAAGACGGTATCAACCTTGTGTGCGTCCTGCCGGACACCTTGACAAGCCCGCAGCTTACCGCAGAATGGGAAAACAATCTGACGCAGATTGCAAAAGGCAAGGCAGACCCCGCCGCATTTATGGAGGGTATCGAGGATATGGCGCGGGAACTGGTAAAGACCTATCCGTTTCTTTCTGATGATAAAGCGCAGATGTTCAAGCCGGAACGGGAAGCGTTGGGAAGCTGCCCCCGCTGCGGTTCTCCTGTCTATGAGGGAAAGAAAAACTACTATTGCAGCAACAAAGAATGTATCTTTACCATGTGGAAAAATGACCGTTTCTTTGAAGAACGAAAAGTAACCTTTACCCCGAAGATTGCCGCTGCACTCTTAAAATCCGGCAAGGTAAATGTGAAAAAGCTCTATTCCCCAAAGACGGGCAAAACCTACGACGGAACTATCGTATTGGCTGATACGGGCGGGAGATATGTCAACTACCGCATTGAACTGCCGAAGAAAAAATAACTGAATAGCAAGCATAGGAAAAGAGTACCCTTTTCCGTAAAATCCCTGCTTTCTCTACCGAGAACGGCGGGGATTTTTGCTTGTTGGGAAGTTTCCCAAACCCTCTGTTTTATGGAGGGTTTTACCCTCTGAAACCGAAGAAAGGAGGTTACACATGGCAAGTTTACGGGACACCGTAAAGGACTATCAAGAAGAATTAAGGGACGGTATCGCTTGGGTGGCGTTTTGGAAAACGGGACGCTCTTGGAACGCAGAATATTTCCACCTTGAAATGAGCGATATTCTCTACCCGGAGGACAGAAGCCGCATGGAAGAAATCAAACAGGCTGACCCTGCCGCCGTTGTGGTAAACGGCTATTATTCCGGCTATCTTGGCGAGGATAGGAACCTTGACGAGCTGACCGCCGGGGTGCGCCGCCACTACGAAAACGGATATAGCAATATCGGGGAATTTATCGAAGCCCACGACGACAGGCTGCCGCCGGAGCTTATCGAGGAAGCAAGAGCCGCCGCCCACGCTGCGGGGCTGCCTTTCTCTGAAAAAGCCTACCGGGACGGCGAAGAACCCGACCCCTATCTATTTGACGGGAGCATGAGCATGGAGGACTACGAGCTTATGCACCGCATGATTGAAAACGAAAGGAGTGAACGCATGGAAGAAACGATTTTAAGCGGGTATCTTTCTAATCTTGGAAAGTACACCGAGGGCAGACCTGCGGGCGAATGGGTATCATTCCCCACGACTGCCGAGCATTTGAAAGAAGTCTTTGACCGTATCGGCATAGACGGCAAAAACTACGGGGAGCTGCATATCACAGAATACCAGTCCTCTATTGCGGGACTGGCAGGAAAATTGACCGAGCTTGAAAGCCTTGACGAGCTGAACTATTTGAGCGAACTTTTGAAAATGCAGTTTGACGACGACAGGGAAAAATTTGTTGCAGCTATGGCATACGGCGACCATACAAGGGACTTGCAGGACATTATCAACCTTGCACAAAACCTTGATTGTTACTGGCTTTATCCGTCCGTACAGAGTGAGGAAGATTACGGGCATTATCTGATTGAAGAACTGGACGAGTTGGAGCTGCCCGAAGAAGCAAAAAAATATTTCATGTATGAGGAATACGGGCGGGACGCTGCTATCAATGACGGGGGCAGATTTACCGAGCAGGGCTATATCTACAATAACCGCAACACCTTTACACAGTGGTACGACGGGCGCGACGTGCCGGAGGAATACCGGGTAACGCCGCAGCCGCCAGTACAGGAAAAGGAACAGGCAGACCTTGACGCTTCCGCAGCTATACCGACCACCGCCACAGAGCAGCCCCCGGTTCTCCCGATTATCCTATCTTCTGAAAAGCCCGCTGACAAGATGAAAGAGATTACCGACCGACTGGAACAGGGGATTTTAGGACTGTATGAAAGCGACCGTTACGCCGACTATCTGCGTACTATGTCAAAATTCCATGATTACAGCCTTAACAATACAATCCTTATCGCCATGCAGGGCGGCAATCTTGTGAAAGGCTATAAACAATGGGAAAAGGAATTTGACCGCCATGTAAAGCCGGGAGAAAAAGCTATCAAGATACTTGCGCCGTCCCCGTTTACCGTTAAGAAACAGGTGGAAAAAATCGACCCGGACACCCAAAAGCCTGTTTTCGATAAGGACGGGAAACCTGTTACCGAGGAAAAGGAAATCAAGATACCCGCCTTTCGTGTGGTATCTGTCTTTGATATTTCACAGACCGAGGGAAAGGAGCTTCCTGCCCTTACCTATGAGCTGACGGGCAACGTGGAACAATACAAGGATTTTTTCGCTGCCCTTGAAAAGACTTCTCCCTTTGCTATGGGATTTGAAGCACTAAGCGGCGGCGTAAAAGGACGCTGCAATTATGAGGAAAAGCGTATCATCATCAACGAGGGCATGGACGAATTGCAGAATATCAAGACCGCAATCCATGAAATCGCCCACGCCACGCTGCATGATACTGCCCTTGCTATGCCGGAACGCCCCGACCGCCGTACCCGCGAGGTACAGGCGGAAAGCGTCGCCTATGCTGTCTGCCAACATTACGGGCTTGATACGTCGGACTATTCTTTTGGATATATCGCCGGGTGGAGCAGCGGAAAAGAACTTGCAGAACTGAAAGGCTCTCTTGAAACAATCCGCAGCACCGCCGCAAATCTGATTGATACCATAGACGGACATTTTGCAGAAATCCAAAAGGCACAGGATAAGGAACAGACCACCGAACAGGCACAGCCCGCACAGGAAGCCGCCAAACAGCCCGAAGCAGAAGCAGCCGCGCCGGAGCTTCCCGAAGAAACAGCCCCGGTACAGGAAAAAGAAGCACAGCCGGAACAGGCTGCACCCGCCGCCCCTTATTATCCTATCAATGAAGCTGCCGCCAAACGTGCAAAGGATATGAACAGCTTTTCCGATTATAAGCAAGGCAGCGCGACGGCTGAATACAGGCATTATGTAGATGAAGCCGTACAGCTTGCAGAAAGGCAGAAACAGCGGGTAGACCCGATGTACCATGAGAAAATCGACAGCCTGCTTGACACCTACGCCCGGAAACTGGCGGCGAACATGAACAAAGGCTATGAGATTGACGCGCGTGTTCCCTCTATCCTGATTGCGGGCGGCTCTAACTTCCCCACAAGGAAGAAAGAAAAGCAGAACGCAGCCCGCGACAGCAATTACCGGGAATGGCAGGACATACAAGGACTTCTTGATAAAATCCGCAGTACCGGCATGGGCGGTATCAGCGCAGACGACCCGCAGGCAGTACAGAAGTTAGAAAAGAAACTGGAAAGCCTTGAAAAATCACAGGAAACCATGAAAGCCGTAAACGCCTATTACCGTAAGCATAAGACCCTTGACGGCTGCCCGCATTTACCGCCGGAGGAACTGGAAAAACTGAAAGCAGACATGGCGAGCAGTTGGCATTTGGAGGACAAGCCATTTGCGACTTGGGCGTTATCCAACAACAGTGCAGAAATCCGGCGCGTGAAAGACCGTATCAAATCTCTTTCACAGCAAAAAGAAATCGGTTTTGTGGGTTGGAAATTTGACGGCGGCAAGGTGGAAGCAAACACCGAAGCGAACCGACTGCAAATCTTCTTTGAGGATAAGCCGGACGAAGCCACGCGGGAAGCCCTAAAAAGTAATGGCTTCCGTTGGTCGCCCAAAGCAGGGGCATGGCAGCGGCAGCTTACCAGTAACGCCTATTATGCGGCTGATTATGTCAAGGCGATTGTACCCCTTACGGGGGAAAAGCCTACCGAGTTACAACGGGCGCATATCCGGGCGCAAAAGGTAGATGCACAGGAGCAGCCGGAACAGGAAGCCCCACAGGACAAAGACACCTTTTCCATTTATCAGATAAAAGGCGGGGACGAAACAAGGGACTTGCGCTTTGAACCTTACGACCGTCTGACTGCCACAGGACACCGGGTAGACGCGAAAAACTATACACTTGTCTATTCCGCAGAGCTTACGCCGGGGACTTCCCTTGAAGATATTTACACCCGCTTTAATATCGACCACCCGAAAGATTTTAAGGGACACAGCCTTTCCGTTTCCGACGTGGTAGTGCTTCATCAGAACGGACAGGACACCGCGCATTACGTTGACAGCGTAGGCTTCCGGCAAGTGCCGGAGTTTTTACAGGAGCAGAAGCAGCTTACCCCGGACGACTTGGAAACGGGCGAAACTGTCAAGACACCGAGGGGGACTTTCCATGTGACCGCCATGAGCCGGGAGCAGATAGAAGCCGCCGGATATGGCTTTCACCACCAGTCGGACGACGGAAAGTATCTGATTATGGGGAACGGGACGCGGGCGTTTGCTGTTGCCGCAGAGCAGCCGGAAAAGGCAAACCCCTTGAAGCATATCGAGGACACCGTAGAGCAGAACGACAACAACTTTGACGGTATCATCAACAACACCCCTACCGTTGACGAACTGGAAGCAAAGGTTAAGGCGGGAGAAACAATTTCCCTTGTTGACCTGGCTAACGCGGTCAAAGCCGACAAAGAGCGCGGCAAGGAAGCGAAGCCGGAAAAGAAGCCCTCTATCCGGGCGCAGCTTAGGGCTGACAAGGAAAAGGCGCAGAAGAAAAACGCAAAGCAGAAATTACAGGATTTGGAAAGGAGCTGACCCATGCCGAAACAGAGTAAATTTGAGAACGTGGATTTGTTCGCTTCCCTCAATGCGGTTATGAAGCAGAACACAGGCTTTTACCAGAGCGACTTGGAGATTGACAAGGAGATTATCGCAAAGGCGGCGGCAAGCCCCCGCAAGGAGGA
>ENA-OPAW01001778-OPAW01001778.1-human-gut-metagenome-genome-assembly--contig:-NODE-1778-length-10053-cov-3.022304_pt1 | contig 10053 bp, 7 predicted proteins | sample MGYA00241060_ERZ501436 | MGnify/ENA primary metagenome ERZ501436 (study PRJEB25962, sample SAMEA2042619) | human gut metagenome | biome: human gut; feature: human-associated habitat; material: faeces... | reverse complement strand
CTCCTATCTCATTAAACCGTTTAAATTGATTGAAATACCGGAAGCTTCTAACGTGCTCAGTATCGTCAGCAAAAACCTTATCAAAAAACAGATCACAATTTTGAAAGCCACGCGTGTGTACCGGAACCAACAATATACCGGGTTTAAACAATGCATCGTTTCCTATTAAAAGTCCATCCGCATCAGTGATACAGGACACCAAGACATCCGCATCTTCCACTAATTCCTCCATCGTATCCACAACGCTAAAAACGACATTTCCAAATGTTCTAAAATGGTCAATGAAATACTCTGCCTGATCTTTATAACGAAATAAAACGACTTGAAATATTTCATCCGGGAAACTGCTCAATAGACAAAGCAATGTCGCTCTTGCCGTATTTCCCAATCCGATGAAAGAATATTTCCGGGCGGAAGAAGAACGCAGCGTTTTAATTGCCAACGTAGCTACCGCCCCTGTGCGCATGCTTGTTATCCAATCCGCATTTATCAACGCCAGCAACTCTCCATTTGCACTATTGTAAAGCAGTATATCACTACTTAAAGAAGGGGTTCTACCCAATATACGAGACACTACTTTAACACCGAACCGCTCTTTATCCGAAGGGAGCAAACAAGGCATAGTAGTAAAAAAATCATTTCCTGCAGGGTGCACGGAAACTTTTGCCGGCAATTGGCTATCCTTTTTCATCCGGAAACTTTGTGTAACCCAATCCACACACAAAGAAGGAGAAATAAATAAATTTTCTATTTGCTGGGAATCGATAGTAATCATATTCTGTTATTTATAACGCTCAGCGCGTCAATCAGTCGGTTGTTGTCTTTCTCACTCCGTACCGCAATACGGATATAATTTCCACCATTAAATGCCAATTTCGCAGAACAGTCTTTTATAAGAATATTATGCCGTTCAAGCAACAACCGGGTTAACTCCCCGGCACTATAGTCAGAAATAATCTCACATAAAAAATAATTGGCTTGCGAAGAGATAACCCTCAGATAAGGAATTTGCTGCAACAAGCCCCAAAAACGTTCCCGTTCCACAACAAACTTCTTACAAGCCCTCTGATAATCATCTTCGTATTTGCCAAAGATTTGCATATAAAATTCGGCAAACGAATTGATATTCCAGATAGCTACATCTTTTCTAATGCTGTCAATCAGTCTGGCGTCAGAAGTAGCAAGTACCCCTAAACGAAGTCCGGGCACACCATAAGATTTTGAAATACTCTTTATTATAATAAGATGTCCATTCTTTTCCAGAATATCATTTGAGAGAAGCGAGTTCAGCTTGCCTTCTGTAGAAAAGTCAACAAATGACTCATCAATAATCAATCGGATATTTTTGCGCCGAGTCCACCTTATCAGATTCTGCACATCCGGTATAGATATAAAATTGCCCGAAGGATTATCCGGATTAATCAACAACAACGAAGAGACAGGCTTATCTTCAAAAAAAGCTTGAAGTTCCTCAACCGTATAAGTAAAATCTTTATTATTCGGAACATATGGAATCACCGTCCGATTATCCAACCGGTTAGGATATTCCTCAAAAGTGGGAAATACCACACCTATGTTACCGCTAAGCTTTTCCATCAGACTTTTAATTAATTCGGCGGCGCCATTACCTACACAAGCAAATCTTTGTTTTATACCAAAATACTTAGCAATCAAAAGACTGTTGACATTCATCCCCGACGGATATTCCGTCAATAAAATATCAAAATTAGCTTTCATTTCCTCCCGCATACGACGAGTAGGGAAATAAGGATTAACCAAATAACAGAAGTCTAAAAGATTAGGGAAGCGCCAATATCCTCCAAAACGTTTCTGATAAAGCGATACTTGTTTTCCAGAAGGAGCAAAAAGAGATTCGGCAATATCCAAGTCCTGAACATCATCTATCTCATACCATTTCTGTCCGGTCAGTGGAAGGGCCTTCAAATCGCAGTTATCCAACAACGTTATAACACGCAGCACCTGCTCGTAATATTCATTATTGCCCAACGCTTTAGTATAGGCCTCCAGGAACGGAACATAATGTGTCGTTAAGAACTCTTTACTGAATTTATAAACATTCGTAGTTTTATAGTATTGTTCCGCATCACTGTATTTAAATGCTTTCTTCGGTATGAAGTTTACAATGTTATTTTCATCATCCAAACGCACCATTGTACCGTCCATCCAAGTTTCATACTTATCCACCAAAGCTAAATTAGGATAAGGATTGTCCAAGATCAGACGAAATAAAGAGTCTTCAAAAATCAAGTCCGATTCTATCAATAAAGTATCATCTTTCTGCAATTCTTCCTTTGCCAAAGATAAAGAATATATATTATTCGTTTTATCATAAATCTTATTCTCTATATATTCTATGGCAAGTCCATTATAGGTACTTCCTAAAAAAGCCCTCAGCTCTTCTCCCTTATACCCTATTACAATAATGATCCGCGTCAGGGGTAAAGAAGACAGTTGAGTTAAAACACGCTCTATTAAAGTTATTCCATTAACTTTAATCATACATTTTGTATTGTTCTTTGTCAGTTCGCCCAGACGTTTTCCCATCCCGGCAGCCAGAATAACTGCTTGCATGTTTATATTTTAAATATTAATACGTTATAACTTTAAAAGGATAAGAAATCCAATGAATGCAAAAGTCGAGTTTTTTTATAACATGAGCAAATTCTATGCATTAATCTTAATTGAAAGTCAATAATTTTAAAAGCATGAAGAGCACATTATCTATATTTTTCCCAGATATTCGTTTCAACATCAAGGACGCCAATCTTTTTTCTTAAAATAGAAATTGAAAAAGTAGTATGGCTTCCAGAAATAAACAATTTTCCTCAAACGTTTATAACACCGAGGCTCTATCTCTTCTTTCGACAAATAAAGCAAAATTTTCAACTTTTGCCTCATATCCTCAATCGGTTCCCGAAAATACATCACTTTGGTCATCGACAGAATCTGTTTGAATAAAGCAAAACAGATATTTATAATTCTCGTCAATTCAACATAAAGTTCTTTTCCCTCGAACAAAGCCTGTTCTTTTATAAATTGTATCCGTGCAAACTCTGACAAAAAATGATGATACAAGTTCAAAGGCTTAACAGTATGGCAAATACTTCCCTGGCGTTCTACATAAAAATAAAACGCTTTGTCAACCCATGCTATCCTCTGACACAGAAGTATACATTGATGCATCGCCGCCCTATCTTCATAAAGAACTCCCTCGGGAAAAAGAAATGAATCAAACAGTTCCCTCTTAAACAGCTTCGTACAAGCCGAACAGCTCATTTTCTCCTGCATCATTTCCCTTAAAACTTCACGTTGAGAACACAGATGAACCTCCCCGGAGTTAGGATAGGGAGAGTCAGTGTGCATATCCGGATATTCATAACAAAAATTACAATACGTCATATCAGCCTGATTCCGTACCAATGCATCAACCATTTCCTCATACATAGTAGAGGATATATGATCATCACTATCAATAAAACCTATATATTCAGATGTTGCTTCTTTAATACCGGCATTGCGTGCCGTCGAAAGATCTGCAACAGGCAAATGGAGAACTTTGATACGCGAGTCAAGCTTAGCATATGCGTCGCACATTGCAGGAGAATCGTCTGTTGAAAGATTATCTACCAGAATTATTTCAATATCTTTCAAAGACTGGTCTCTCACTGACTCTACACACTTGCGAAGATAATCTGCAGTATTATGAACCGGAATAATAACACTTACTATACTCATTTCCAAACCCTTTTCTATGCATAAATGCATTTAGTTACAACAAAAATACAAATAAATATCCGCCTTGACAAGTTTACAAAAATATTTCTTATATTTGTCGAAAATCCAAGCTACTAATGTCAAAAAAGAATATTTTAATTACAACCTCGGTTTTTCCATACCCACTTAACTCAGGAGGAGCACAAGCCCAGTATCATATGATTAATGCTCTTCGAAAAAAAATGCAAATCTCTTTTGCATATGTTTCTACAAATATAAAAAATGAAACGGCTTTAAAAAAAGAGTGGCCTGATGTAAAATTTCATCCTTATCAAGAGCAGCGCCCTTGCTGGCTCATCAGAAAATACAGAAAGAAAATAAAAAAGCTATACAAAAAGATTGATAATAACAGGGCTATTATAAATCCTTACCTATCTCATTCTTTCGAGGGAGCTATCGATTATGGCTTTGTCCGTTTTTTGCAACAAGTAATAAATGAAGATGACATTGAGATTATACAATTTGAATTTGCAAATTCCCTGAATCTGGCATTTGCATTCCCCGACATTAAACGCATCTATGTGCAACACGAGATCCACTTCATCCGTAACCTAAGATTCATTAAAGACGTAAAATCCTTATCATCACAAGATTACTACCAATTCAATATGTTAAAGCAGCAAGAGTTGACAGCAATGAACGCATGTACGGGCATCATTACGTTAACAGAGACAGACAAGAACATCCTGAACGAAGAAGGAGTCATCCGGCCCATATTCGTATCACCGGCTATCATTCCTTCTCCTGCTGAAATCTCGGCAGATTACAAATTTTCCAATAGTCTGATTTTCATCGGAGGAGACCAGCACCAGCCTAACTACGAAGGAATTATGTGGTTTCTCGACAATGTATGGAATGATATATTAAAAGAGAAACCTCAAACTACTCTATTCATTATAGGAAAATGGAGAAAGAGAAACCAGAAAATGATCCGTCAGACATATAAGCAGGTTGAAATGACCGGATTTATTCCTTCTATCAGCCCTTACAGCAGCCACTCAATCATGATCGTACCTATACTTACCGGTAGCGGAATGAGAATGAAGATTATAGAGGCCGCCAACAATGGCATACCATTCGTCACCACTCAAGTCGGAGTAGAAGGGCTGACATTTGAGAATGGAAAAGACTGCTACATAGAGAATACACACAGCGCTTTCGCTCAAAGCACACTCACCCTCATGAACGATCCTAATACTCAATTGACATTCAGAACTAATGCTTTTAAAAAGATAAAAGAAGCATATGATACCGACAAACTAATAGAGCAAAGAATGAATGTATATCAACAAATTTGAGAATTATCATTCCACCGTCATCCTATCTCCATTCATCCGCTCCATGTACTGCTGAATGATGGCCTTCAGCTCAAGTTCCATAGCACCTTGCTGTGGTACTTGACCAACCAAGTTTTCTTTCAACAGCTTATCTGTTTTAAAGGCATAGACAGCTACCGTTTTCTCACCGTCGAACTGCAACATATAATCGCCTTTAAAATATTGGTAAATGCCATTATTGTAATTTACTGCATAAGTATCTTCAGCAGGCGTATTCAATAAATCACACCCAAAAGAGACGTAAGGCTTGTCATACCCAAGATAGCTCAGTACTGTCGGCATGATATCGATTTGCTGTGCTATGGCATCTCTATATCCTTTTAAATCACCATCCGGAGTATAGAAAATAATAGGAACGGCATAACGGCCGTAATCTGTCCAATATTCAGGGTGTTCTGTCTGATTGGTGTGATCGGCAGTCAGCACAAATAATGTATTTTCAAACCATGATTCTTTAGAAGCTTTTTCAAAAAAGAGTCTCAGAGCATTATCCGAATAACGAATACACTTATGTATTTCAAGAGTACCATCCGGAAAAACCCCTTTGTAACGATCCGGAATTACATAAGGGTGATGTGACGAAGCAGTAAAAATACCCGCAGAAAAAGGTTGGGGAAAACTGCTCATCTTATCAGCAAAGAACTGTAGAAATTCTTCATCCCAAATAGCCCAGTTCCCATCAAAATCATCATCATTCCCATACTCCTCACGCCCGAAATAATCAGGATATCCCACTGCACGTGCATAAGCCTGAAAGCCCATAGAACCGTCTCTCGCACCATGGAAAAAAGCAGTATAATATCCCTTCTTCTTGAGTTCACCACCAACACTCGACAATTTATTCAAGGAGGCAGGAGTCAGAAAAAAGGGTTCTACAAAACGCGGTATTCCCGATAGAATAGAGGGCAGACCATCAATGCTCTGTTGCCCGTTGGCAAAAGAATATTTATAAACAAGACTTTCGGAAACCAAAGAATCCAGAAAAGGAGTGTAACCTTTGTAATTTCCATCCTCAAGCTCTTTATTCAGAGAACCAAAATACTCCTTACCGAAACTTTCCAGCACAAGTACCACCACATTTTTGGAGCGAAAAGTCACACTGTCAGCCGGTACATGAACGGGAGTGAACAGCGCGGTCATCTCCGCCTCATCCGCGAAATAATCGGGAACGACAAATGGTTTCTTTCCGATAGTACGGAATATCGAGAAAGGGGTATTCAATACAATAGCAGTTTCTGCCGGCCGGTTTACATACTGATTGGCATTACTGATTGTAATAGGTCGCACATCCCTTCCTATTCCCCCGCGCATTCCAAAAACACACAAAGGGATAAATGCTACCAACACGATTAAATAAGTCAAGTAATACGTCACCAGCCGATGCTGTGTATTTACCTTCGGAGTGCGATAAAGTTTAAACAACGCATATCCGAAAGCCACAGCTATCAAGACCAGATACCAATGTCGTACCAATTCAATGCCAAAAATCCCCGCCAGATTATCTTCATTGGCAAATTGACTGAAAACAGAAGTAGTAGTACGTCTGTTGGAATACTGAAAATAAACCGTATCTACCAGATTCATTATAATCATTACCATATTGGTAATGACGAATATCCACTTCACAACAGATTGATATTTAGGATTCTCTTTATAATGAAACGGAAAAAGAACCAACAGAATATAAAGGGCATTAGTATAAAGAATAGCCGACGTATCAAAAACCAAACCTCCGCGAAACATTTCCCAAAAATGCGAGAAAGCCAAATCGGTAAAATAATTATGATTCACCCAAATAAACAACAACCGACACAAGCTAAAGCTCACGTATATTAACAACAAATTGACAATAAGAGCCAAAGGCGCTGAAAATATCGTCTTAAAACTGTTCTTCATCTTCTTCTCTCCTAACATTAAATGGAAATTCATTTTTCTTCAAAATTTTCGGCACATTCTTTCTTTTTGTGCTTAAACACCCAGCGAAGTAACAAAAAATTAATCGGAACTGCAACTGCCAATACCAATATAGGAGCTAATATCCGCGAAATTCCGATATATAAAAAGAAATTAAACAAAAACATGTGAATTAGGTAATTGACAAGATGACTCCCTCCAAAACCAATTACTTTCTTAATAGACGGTGCACTGTGGAAAGTCAAATAAGCCGTCAGAAAGAAATTACACACCAAACTTATCAAATAACCGGTCGTATAAGCTACGTTGACATTAATATATGCCTGTAACAAATAATAAATCCCGTAATGAATTCCGGCAGCAATCGTTCCAACGAAACAAAAACGGATAAACTCAAATAGTTTTTCTTTATCTTTCAACATTCTATCTTACTTTCTCCGATCTCGATGTAATTTCTAAAACACATCTCATACGATAATTTAAACCAGATAATGGCACAGGGCAACGCTTTCAACGCATAGGGTTGTACAAATTCCTTCCGCAAATAAGCAGGAAACAGATCGGAAGGTGAAAAGCTGGTCAATATAAAAGCAAAAACCATCAGTGCAATATCCCACTTCGAACGCTTCCAGGGAACAGACCAATACCAGATACCAACTCCGACAAAAGCAATAATATAGGTACTGGATTCACTTCCGGTGCTGAACAAAACAACAAATAATAACACGGATGCCAGCAATGCATAGCGAAATGCCTTATATTTATACTGAGCAATACGGAGATAAGGCAACCCAAAAATGATAAGCCCACCGAGTATAAGCCACAAATCGGAATAAGAGGCGCATCCGGAAATTTTACGCACCATGCCAAGCAGAGAGATGTTTTGTCCGCCGGAAAATATATTTTCGGCATTCTTGGCAGACAGGCTATCCCACCATCCTACATATTGGGAAATGATATAATCCGAACTACTGATAGCCATAGGAGCAACAAACATAACCAACGCCCACCCCAACAAAGCAAGGAGAAATTTCACCTTATGCTTGGAAAAGAAGAAAAAGGCCAGTCCGACAATACCATACAGCTTTACAAAAGTGCCCAACATAATAAAGCACGCCGCCCAAATATCCTTCTCTTTCTCTATACAATAGAACGTAGCTACAATAATGGCTGCAATAGCAATATTAAACTGCGACATAAACAGGGCAGTCAGCAACTCATGTGCGCAAAACCAATAAAGAAATATCCGTTTCCGGTCGGGAAAAGGTAATTTACGTATTGCATAATACAAAGACAGGGACAAAACGATCAACCAGAAAAACAGCCCCCACCGTACAGGAAGCATTGCAAACGGTGCAATCACCAAACTAAAAAACGGTCCGTAATGGTTTGTATCCCAATACTCATCATAAGCTACATATAACGGTAACTGCTCGATAGTATGCCAATATACATATCTGAATATCAGAAAATTATTATGTTTCGACAATTTCAGGAGAGTGGCAATGACCGGTAATAGCAGCCATAACCCAAAAAGAGTACGATAATCACTAAAAAACGGTTTTTGTAAAAACAGGTAAAGTCGTTGCACTTGTTTCATAAAATGCTCTTATTTCAATAATTATTTCGATGACGTATCTTGGAGTTTACTCTTCTTATCACACAAAAGTGTTTCAATGTTATAGAGAGGACGATTCTTGACCTCAATATAGATTTTACCTATATACTGCCCTATAACCCCTATGGCTAAAAGCACAATGCTACCGATAAACCACAAAGACAGCATCATAGAAGTCCATCCGGGAACCGTAGCATGTTCCCAATAAGACAGCAAGATATACACGGTCATGACAATACTGATAAACAGGAAGAAAAATCCGGCTCCTAAAATTAATGAAATAGGTTTGGTGGAAAAAGAAGTAATGCCATCCATTGCCAAAGCCAACATTTTCTTCAGCGTATATTTTGACTTACCGGCCGTACGCTCACTAATAGCATCGTCTACCGTGGTAGACTTATAACCAATCAAGGGAACAAGCCCCCGCAAATACAAATTCCGTTCCTTAAAATGCGAGAGCTGCTCCAGAGCCCGACGGCTCATCAAGCGAAAATCAGCATGGTTATGAATGGCTTTCACTCCCAACGAACGCTGCAATTTATAAAATACAAGAGCGGTATTCCTCTTCATAAAGGAATCGGCATCACGCGATATCTTCACACCATATACAATATCATATCCTTCATTTATTTTTTTGATCAGCGCTTCAATATATTCAGGCAAATGCTGTCCATCTGCATCCATCTGCATAGCATAATCATAATTTTTTAAATATGCGTACTTTAATCCAGTCTGAAATGCACCCGCCAATCCTAAATTAATTGGAAGATCTATAATTTCATATCCACTTTTATGACAAATTTCAGAGGTATGGTCTGTTGAACCATCATTTACAATGATATAATCATACTGAGGATATCTCTCAACCAATTCGTCAATTACTTTGGTAATACAATTTTCTTCATTATAGGCCGGAATAATAAGTAATATTTTCATTCTATTTTTCCTCATTTACAGCTTTCGTATAAATATTTTCTAGTTGTTTTACTGTTTCATATATATCGTAGTTGGCAGTTCTTATTTCTTCCAATCTATTTATGCGAGGTATATTCTTATACATATCCAGAATTGTCTCAGCCCACACTTTTGCACCTGCTGCAATCTGCTCTCTCTTAACACACCGTGTCACTATAGCTTCATCCGGAACTCCTTCTGAAATCAAACATGGAAGACCTGCTGCTTGAGCTTCAACTGCTACAATTCCCAAACCTTCGTGAATAGAAGGAAAAACAAATCCATCCATCATAATCATAAGCTCAGGAATATCTTCTCTCACTCCCAGAAAATGTACCTTATCTACAAGTTTCATATCTTGCACTTTTCTTTTTATTTTATCTTCTAGTCCCCCGCGTCCCACTAATATAAACTCTGCTTTAGGTTCAATTTTCA
>ENA-OPAW01001765-OPAW01001765.1-human-gut-metagenome-genome-assembly--contig:-NODE-1765-length-10093-cov-4.567244_pt1 | contig 10093 bp, 8 predicted proteins | sample MGYA00241060_ERZ501436 | MGnify/ENA primary metagenome ERZ501436 (study PRJEB25962, sample SAMEA2042619) | human gut metagenome | biome: human gut; feature: human-associated habitat; material: faeces... | reverse complement strand
AATGCGGAACCGGTGATCTACCGCTGGAAATGGAAGCTTGAAGACATCGAGTCCGTATTTGCTTAATTGATAACGTATTTATAGATTTAACTACTAGCGACGCTCGCATAAAGCTCCGACATTTGTATCCGGAGCTTTAAGCGAAAATATTATTGTTACAAGGTACTAGCTTTGTGGAACTCATCCAAAGCTACAGACAGAAAGATCCCAATCTTAAAGTAGAGATTCTTTCTGATGTGGATCATGAGGACGTGATTTCCGGCAAGGTGGATGTCGCGTATTTGCCGTATCGTCCGCCTGCAGAAAGCTTGTTCATTTGGAATGTCAACAAAGTTGGGAATGTTCCTTTAGCTACGCCGGAATATGTTTGGAAAAGAGGAAATCCGCAAAGTCCTGAGGATTTGAGAACTCACGATATCATTTTGAGGACCGGCCGAAATTATCCGGTCACAAGCCATTTGCAGAAAGACGGTGAGTTAAGGCCGCTTGAGTATAAGCAAATTGTTTTCTCCGGTGACGTTCTCTCAGGTCGAGAATGGCTGATGGCCGGGATGGGGATCGCTATTGATTTGTCCCTTGCTTTTTGCTGGAAGGACATTGAACAAGGAAGATTAGTACCCGTCTTAAACGGCTGGAGCAGAAGTCCCTGGGATTTGACAGTCGCAATGAAGAAACACTCGTTGTCTAACCGTCGGCTCGTTTCATTTGCTAGAGCAATAGTTGAATACGAAGCAAAGGCATCTGAAAATCGTGCGAAATTCCATGCACGCGAACTAAAAAAAATAATGGCCAAACAAGAAACCAAAGCGGCTAATTAATTCGGTTTTCTGCAAACTGCCGTGAAATCTTTCCTTCGGTCGTAGACAACGGACTTCACATCCAGAAGTCCGAGAAGCGAAGAAAAGAGCTGGTCATGAGAAGCGTCCGCTTTTGCCTGCTCCCGCAGGCAGACATCATTTAGGCCGAATTTTTGCTCAAAACCTTTGGATAGCCATAACAGCATAGGCACTTCTTTCTGCTCTTTCGGTGCGATTAATTCCGGTGCGCCGTGCAGATACATATTGTTTTCGCCGAGACTTTCTCCGTGATCACTGACATAAAGCAGACCCGTATCAAAACCGTCCAGACCCTTTAACCAGTCAATGACGCCGGCTAAAAAGTGATCGGTGTAAAGGATTGCGTTGTCATAAGCATTGACGATCTCTTCCCTCGTACAGTTGTTGAGCTTTTCATCCGTGCAGACAGGCTTAAAGACTTCAAAGTTTTTAGGATAGCGTTTGGAATAAGCAGGGCCGTGGTTGCCGAGCTGGTGCATAAAGACCACCGTAGTTTTGCCCGGCTTTAAGATTTCCGAGGTATCGATACCGGCTAACAAAGCTTCGTCATAGCATCTCGGGCCTGAGCAAAGAGAAGGGGCCTTGTTTTTAGAGATAGACAAGGACGGAACGCCTTTGCAGACGCCCTTGCATCCGGATTGGTTATCTACCCAAAACACATTGATACCGGCTCTCTGAAGAATCGGCAAGAGGCTTTCTTCTTTCAAAATTCTGTCTCTGTCGTAGCTATCTCTACCGACACGGCTAAACATGCAAGGCAAAGAGACGTCGGTACTCGTGCCACAGGAGATCGTTTTGCTGAACGGAATGACATTTCTGGCACGAAGCTGAGGCGTTGTATTGCGGCTGTAGCCTGCGAGTCCCCAATTGGCTAAACGGGCGGTTTCTCCGACAACCACAATGAAAAGCGTTCCCTTGTCTTTGGCGTGACTGGCCCCAAGTGTGGGCTTAGGATCGATCACGATTCTCGGAGCGTCGACTTCAGTAGAGCCGTCTTTAAACACCGCTTTGTACGTTCCGCTGAAGACGTTTACCGGAGAGATTAAATTTCGAAGAACCGGCTCTGAACGAATCAGGGAAGAAACGCCTTGGAAATTGAGCATTAAGAAACAAACGCCAATGACTAGTCCTACTAATCCTTGGAATAAACCGCGTACAAAAGAAGAATGCTTAATCGGAACAAAGAAAGTCAGATATACCTGCGGGAGACATAAAAAGGCGAACTCTAAGAAGAACTTAGCAGTTAGAAGTTCTGCGGCTTCTGCCGTATCAGTGGCGAGCGCATTGCGCATCATCTCCGAATTAATAATGGTTCCGTACTGATAATTGAAGTACAAGGCTCCGGCGGCGCAGACTGTGAAGAATAAACTAAAGGCCTTGATTAAGAAGCTGTAGTTTAAGAGCCGCAGAACCGCGAAAAACGCTGAGAAAAGAATAAAAGCACAAACTGCAAGCAGCCATAAATCAGATGACGAAAACTTCAGAGCCGAACATGCTTTCGAGAAGAACGGCAGGTTAAAAATGAAAGTAAGGAAGAAGGCCGATATTAAGCAATAAGGAAGCGTAGAAATGGGTTTTTGGCGAATTCTTATCGGAGCTTTTGGAAAGAAAAATAACCTGTAGAACAAGGCGCAAATGGCCCAGTCCAAAAACATCGTCGCAAAAGAATGAGAGAGGAAATGTGCGCCTTGCGCCTGACGCCCAAGCCCCAAGATCCATCCTAAAACAAAGGCGAGGATAAGAAAAATCCATGCTTTCTTAAATTCGAGCTGCCGAAATGCAAAGTAGAGCGCAAAGAGGCAAAAACCCGAAGAGGCATGGCCGGCGGGGAAACATTTTCCGGCGCTGCCGCTTCCGCCGTACTGCGGAAGCGACCAAGGACATGGAGAGGCGGATAAGGACTTCAAACCGCTGATGATGAGCGCACAGGCCGAAATAGAAAGCGCGACGTACAGACAGACCTTTCGGTAAGGTTTTAATCGGGCGAACTGCTTCAAATAGGAAAGCAGAAAAAGAATCAGCGAGCTCACCGCAACAGCAACTGCGACATACTTGCCGCCTTTATGGAGTACTGCTGAAAAGAAAAAACTTCCGGTCCCGAACCAATTATTTCCGGAAAGATAAAACGGGGCTGCAAAAAATGAGTCAATCGGTGCGTAGCGAAACTCCGAAATTAGGCAGAGCAACCATAAAGGAAGCAATACCGTTAGAATGTCATTGAAGCTCCAAACCAGGAAAGAATTGGTCTTCTTTGGCACTTTTAAATTCATCGTCTACAACTCCGCACCGATCGGAAGATAAGTATGGGTCTCTTGTCTGTAAGGACGGGTTAAGCGATCGTGAAAACTACGTTAAAAACGAACAGATATGCCGACGATTTTGATTGTGGAAGACAACGAGGACATTAGGCTCAACCTCGTTGAATATTTAGAGTCCAAAAATTACCAGACCGACAACACGGATGACGGCTTGAAAGCTCTGGCTTTAACGATCGTCAATAAATACGACCTCATCGTCCTGGACATCATGCTTCCCGGCATGGACGGACTGCGCCTTTGCCGCGAGCTGAGGAGCCGGGGTAACACGACCCCCATTATTATCCTGAGCGCTAAGGACAGCACGGACGACCGCATCATGGGCCTTTCCGAAGGCGCAGATGATTACATCGTGAAGCCTTTTTCCTTGGCTGAACTTCTGCTGCGGATCCAGGCCGTCCTTCGCCGCAGTTCAACGCCGGAAGAGAAGGTTCTTCAAGTCGGGGACCTCAGACTCGAACTTGACAGTAAGCGGGTTTTTCGAGGAGATACGGAGCTCAAACTCAATCCGACAGCTTTCCGGATTTTGGCCTTTTTGATGCAGAAAAGCCCAGAAGTGGTTTCTCGTGAAGAAATTGAGGACGAGATCTGGGGCTTCCAGCGAGTGGCCGGGGATAATTTGAGAGCTCATATCTATCAAATTAGAAAAATCGTAGACAAGCCTTTTGAAGAGCCGCTGATTGAAACGCGTCACGGATTCGGCTGGGCGGTACGCGCAAAAGAGGATCTGGAAGAATGACAAAAGGTCGTTCGCTCAAACAGTCATTAGGAATGCTTTGCGGCGTGATAGCAGCCGCCTGCGCGGTTCTGTATTCCATCACGTTGGTTTACGTTTTAGAGACGGCAGAGAGCAAGCTCATGGCATCTGTGATGGACGATATGCTGCAGACTGTTGTGACTGCAGATATCCTGCAGGGGAAGCCGCCGCGTCTTGATCAGGTTTCCCGCCTTTATATTGAAGGAGATCCCAGCCGTGAGATCCCGGACCTATTCAGACACAATCCGCAAGGATATACGGAATTTACAGACGGCGAAGATCTTCATACCTATACCAAAATCATCAACGGGAAGCGTTATGTTTTGACGCGTCATCAAGGCAATTTTGAGATTTGGGAGAGACATCTTTTTCGAATCGGCGTAGTCGGATTCCTGCTTCTTATTGCGATTTGCTCTTTTGTGGGTTGGTATTTGGGCCGCAAGCTGCTGTCTCCTTTAGGACAGCTGACTAAGGAAGCGGTAAGAGCCGAGGGGTTGATTCAGAACGGCAAAATCTACACGGAAGAAATCTTTAAAGGGCACTGGCCGGAAAACGAAATCGGAGAATTGGAACGCTCTTTTAAAGTGTTGGTTTCCAAACTCAAAGTCCTCGCGATGAAGGAAAGAGCGTTTTCCACCGAGGTCAGTCACGAGGTTCGTACTCCTCTGACGGTGATCGATACGAGTCTCGAACTTCTCAATGAACAGGTTCAAGGCAACGACCGTCAAAAAACATTAATTCGTCGTGCACAGAATGCCTCTTCTCGAATCAAAGGGATGGCGGAAGTTTTCTTAAATATCGGACGCGCTCGAACAGGTCAGAACAACGCGCTTTGCTCAATGCCCGAACTCATTGCCGGCTTGAAAGAGTCCTGGAAACAAAAAGCCGAAAACAAAGGGTTGAAGCTTTCTATCGAAATGAAGAACATGCCCAAGCAGACATTTAACGAAGTACTTGGCGCAACGATCTTCGATAACCTCGTCTTCAATGCTATTCACTACACGGACAAGGGTTCGGTGACCGTCATCGTTGATGAAGATCAAGCCATCATTCGTGATACAGGGATCGGAATAAAAGAAGAAGATAGAGAAAAGGTTTTTGACCGCGGTTTTAGGGCCGGTCAAGGCGGTCGCGGCCATTATCAGGGATTCGGGTTGGGACTGGCGATTTCAAAGCGTGCAGCCGAGGCATTAGGCTGGAGCATTTCGCTCAAATCCGAAGTCGGTAAAGGCACCGGCTTCGTGATTCGTTTCAAACCGGAGTCAGTTGACGAGGTTAACAGCAATCAATAGGAAGGGTAGGACGAAGATCATGGCAACAGTGCTTGCGCCGATGGCTTCAGAGGCAAATTCTTCGTCCCCGCCGTAGGCTTTAGAGAGCACGGCAATGACGGAAGAAACCGGCAGCGCGGAAGCCAAGATGAAGCACTTCCGCATGAGCGGGTCCATGTCTAAAGACATTGTGCACAAATACATCGTAATCGGGCGAATGACGTAGCAGGAGAGGAGAATCAGCCAGACTTCTCTCGGGAGTTTTTTGAGTTTCTCACAACCAATTTGCCAAACCGTAATTCCGACAAAGACCAATGCCAGCGGTGTCGCTAATTGACCGATTGTATGCGTTGACTGAGCGATGAACTTGGGGACGGGAATCGACAGGAGGACAACGATCAAACCGATAAGGAAGCCCATCAAAGGCGGCGAGAGCAGCATCTTGAGTCCGCGGATGGAAAAAATTTTAGGTTCTTCTGTCATTCCACGGCGGGCACCGTCTAGCTGAATGTTAAAGATGCCGACGGTCCAAATGAAGACGCAGTTGGCAAAGAAGTAGACGAGCAAATAAGGAATGCCGTCCGAGCCGTACATTGTCTGTACCAAGGGGACGCCGACGAACAAAACGGTCGCGCCGGTAAACGCGGCAATGAATGTTCCTTTCATGTGAGGCCGAACCCAACCGAGCTTAATGAAGAGGATGGAGATCAAGAAATTCAGGCCAACGGTAAGGAACGGAAGCCCTGCAAACTTCAATAAGTTATAAAGTTCACCGTGTGAAAACTTAGAAATGACGGAATAAAACAGAAAGCACGGCAGAGCGGCGTTGACGAGTTTAGACACAATGCCGCGGTGCGATGGCGCATCGAACCAGCCCTTGCGTGCGAGAAATACACCGAAGCCGATCACGATGAGTAAAACGCAGACCGCGGATAGTGAATGAAGTATTGTGGCGGCTAACATTATTTTTCCTTGGAATTTGCCAATAGTTTAGTCCTGCAATCATCGTCAATCGAAGATAGAAAGACTCGAAAACTAAAGCAAAAACCGCCTTAGAAAAGGCGGTCGGAAGTACGTGTGAACATGTTCACACAGGGCAATTACAGGGCTTCTACAAACTTTAAAGCGGCGGTGACAGAGGCGAAGAATGCCTTGATACCGGAGTTTTGTGTCTTGCTGTCGATATTCTGTTCTGCAGTCGGCCACCAGGCAAGGATTTCGTTTTTAACGAACTGCTGGGCTTCTTCGATTTTGTCTTCGGCTAAAAGATGGCCGAGGAAAGCAAGCTCGACGGCGATGTGGTCATCAGGCAGGTTGGAAGTGTTCTGAAGGCCTTTGCTGAGATACGTTTTAAAAGCTTCGTGGGTGTTCTTTCCGGTCACGGTAATCAGACCGCCGGCCCAGAAAGAATGTGTCATTCCGATCGTCGTGTCACCGACACCGTAAAAGAGTTTAGCCGCATCACGGTCAAAGTCTTCATTAAAAGCGACGTTGCCGAAGCGAGAGCCGTTAAATCCGACTTCATCGGCTATGCTGTTAAAAGCTTCTGCAGCCTTGGGGTAGACGGAAGTTTTATTCTCATGCGGGTCGAGAATAATTTCACTTAAGACGGTGATGATTTTAGCTAATGCTTCTGAGCATTCTTCTCGAGTGATTTCTTGGTAATTCATATTTATCCTTTGGGACTGCGGACAAAAACTGCGCAGAATTTTTTCATTGCAAGGAACTGTATCAGTTAAGTGATCGCAGGGCGAGCTTTTTAATTCGGACTTAGGGAAAACTGAGAGACAAGCAGGTGACGACTCCCGAAAATTAGTCTTATCGAAAATAAGGACGGCAGTCTTCAAACCTAAAGTTGGAAAATCCATCGAGTCGGGTTGTTATTTTCGAGGCACGAGCCATTTTCCTGTTTTGGAAAAGTTGAGACAAAAAAAGGCGGGTCCCGGACCCGCCCCAAAAATACCCTAAGAGACACGAAGCGGTGCCGCACGCTTCCGGCACCGCAATTCAAACTCAGGCTTTAACTTTCATAACCCCAAAGTCCGTAATGGAAGAAATGAAGCGGATCTTCGGAGAAGTGCCGGCATCCTTATTGATGATCTGGGCCTTAGCAATCAAGGCTTTCTGAGCATCAGTCGGGTTGTCGTAGTCTACTAACTGCAAAGCCTTAGTCGAGCAGACTTCAACGCAGGCAGGCAAGCGTCCTTGGGAAGTACGATGCGTGCACAGAGTGCAGTGCTCGGCTTTTCCGGGGATACGCGTTGTCCAAGCTGTCGGGCTGGCGCTTCTTCCTCCGAGCGGTTTGAGGTCTCCGTAGTAGGACTGTTTGTTCGGATCGGAGAATTTAGGCGCACCGTACGGACAGGCAGCTAAGCAGCCTTTGCAGCCGATGCACTTCTTCTGGTCGATCAGAACTTCACCGTGCGGTCCGAAGTAAACGGCTTTTACCGGGCAGACCTTCATGCAGGCGGGATTTTCGCAGTGCATACAGGAAACGCGGAAGTATTCGATGACTTCTTCAGCCGGATGCTCAAGTCTTTCCAAATGGTTCCACTTCACACCGGGCGCAACTTGGTTTTCTTCTTTACAAGCGACGAAGCAGGCGTGGCAGCCGACGCAGTCGTCAGCATTAACAATGATTCCATATTTGCTCATGACGATCTCCTTAGGCTTTCTTTTCAATACGGACGGGATTTTCGAAGTAGCTCGGATAACCGGACAACGGATCGCGATTGCCGCGGTTCATGAGTTTCTGGGTATTCTGGTTGTCGAGCCAGCCGTATTGAGCGTCAATCGTGCCGACAGGAACAATCAGAGAAACCACTGCTTTGGCTTCTACTGGTCCGCCGTAGGGAGATGTAATAAGGATGGTATCGCCTTCCTTAATACCTCTGGCCTCAGCATCCCTCGGGTTGATGTTGACGTGCAGGCAGTCTTCGATTTCCATCAGATAGGGCTGGTCCGTACGGGTCTTGCTGTGTGTGATGTACGGTTTGCGAGAACCGTTCATGAGGCGAAGATCAAATTCTTTGCTGAGCTCGGTCATCGGTTTGTATTCCGGGAGGCCGGGGTAGCCGAATTTAGCCGCACGATCAGAGAAGAAGTCCAGCTTGCCGGAAAGCGTGTTGAAGCCGGGTTTTCCGTCCGGACGCAGTCTTCCGTCTTCGTACTTCTTGAAGCCGGGTTTTGGAGCCGGGATACGGCTGATCTGAGGCAGAGCGTCTCTGAACTTGACCAGGTCGCCGCCTTCGTACTGATGAAGGATGAAGTCGAGGGCCTTTTCGGGATCACCGTCAAAGAAGTGTTCAGGTTTATCGATAATGCAACCGAGTTCCAGCGCAATACGCCAGTCTTCTTTAGCTTCGCCGAGCGGTTTAATCGGTTTGCGGACGGCAATGTTCGGGCCGTACCAGCCGAAAGGAGCATGGCGTTCATAGTTCATCGCAGCAGGCAGAATAATGTCCATGTTGCGGTGGCTGTCTTTGCGATGGAAGTAATCTGTTGCGAAAGCAAAATCTAACTTCGAGAGCCTGTCCATCTGTGTGTCGGCATTTGCAGATCCGTTTTTGGGCATTATAGTGGGAACACTTGCATATCGGCTTGCCGCGCTTTTGTGAAAGGCGCGTAACCTCACAGTCGTCGACACTGCATGGAAAAGAATATTGTAAAGCCACCGGATACCGGTGGCTTTACGTCTGTCCAGCGAGAGTGCCTTTGTCAGCGACTCCACATTTCTGATCGACGGCGGTGCGGCGGCAAGCTATTTCTGCGGCTCTCTCAAGCCCGGCACCGTTTGAGTAACGCGGAAATACGCAACACGACGATTGCATGAGTAAATAATTTGTGAACAGAAAGGTAAAAGCAACCGTAGAAAACGGTCTACGTACCGTTCCGTTGGCCATGCGGCGTGTGGTTAGTTCGTATTTCCGCAAATACGCTCGGCCATAGGGCATCAAAACGGCTCCATTTTCACAAGATGTTCATGAATTTGTAACTCATGCAATTGTCGTGAAAATTCCCACACATCTATCGACTATAACCTCCTTCCATGGTATAATACGGAAAAATGACCATGAAAGGGGGCTACTATCATGCCCGATCAGGAGAAAAAAACACCCTGTGGTATTGGGCTGCTCGCTCATGTGGACGCGGGGAAGACCACGCTCAGCGAGGCGATGCTCTATGAAGCCGGGGCGCGGCGCACCCTGGGGCGGGTCGATCATCAGGACGCGTTTCTGGATACCCACGCGCTGGAACGCGCAAGGGGCATCACCATTTTTTCCAAACAGGCGCTGCTGGAAACAGAGCACCGCGCCGTCACGCTGGTGGACACCCCCGGCCATGTGGACTTTTCCGCCGAGGCCGAGCGCATCATGCCGGTGCTGGACTGCGCCGTGCTGGTCATCAGCGGCACCGACGGCGTGCAGGCCCACACCCTGACCCTCTGGCGGCTGCTGGAACGCTATCAGGTGCCGACGTTTTTGTTTCTCAACAAAATGGACTTGCCCGGAATGGGGAAGGAGAAATTGCTGGCCGAGCTGCGGCAGCAGCTCAGCCCCGCCTGCGTGGATTTCACCGCGTCCCCGGAGGAGATCGCGGAAAATGCCGCCATGTGCGACGAAGCACTGCTGGAAAACTATCTGGAAACCGGCGGCGTTACGGCAGGGAATCTCCGGGCGCTGATTGCCGGACGGAAGCTGTTCCCATGCTGCTTCGGTTCCGGGCTGAAACTGGACGGCGTGGGGGCGCTGCTGGATATTCTGGACAAATACGCCCCGGAAACGGCCTATCCCGGCGAATTCGCCGCAAAAGTCTATAAAATCTCCCGCGGCCCTCAGGGGAACCGCCTGACATGGCTGAAGGTCACAGGCGGCAGTCTGAAAGTTCGCTCCATGCTGCGTTATGTGAATCAAA
>ENA-OPAW01001749-OPAW01001749.1-human-gut-metagenome-genome-assembly--contig:-NODE-1749-length-10160-cov-2.442949_pt1 | contig 10160 bp, 9 predicted proteins | sample MGYA00241060_ERZ501436 | MGnify/ENA primary metagenome ERZ501436 (study PRJEB25962, sample SAMEA2042619) | human gut metagenome | biome: human gut; feature: human-associated habitat; material: faeces... | reverse complement strand
GCAGGGCGGCAGCAGATTCCCGAAAGCGATTGAAGCCGCCGAAAAAGACGGAGCAATTACCGACCATCGGAAACAATATGACAAGTGCCGTATCGACCCGGTATATCGGGAGCAGTTTCTAAACACCTTACATGCTTACCTATCCGGGCGCATCTCGCCCGTCCCATCGGCAGAAACACAGCCCGAACATGCTACACAACAACAATTATTTTAACTTGTAATCCACCCAATTTATGAAAACGAAAGAAATCCCCTACTTCACTCGGTCAGTAGACCGCGCAGAAAAGCGATTCGCCGACTATAAAGCCCGCACCGAAGCGCAAGCCCGCAACCTCGGTTTTGTCTGCGCAGGAAACTTGGGGAAAGGTAGCCGCAATCGTTTGAATACCATAACCGACAAGAGTGTACGCCTATATTCGGCGTACACCCTGCGGCGGCTGTTTCTGAAAATGTATCGGCTGGAGGATAACGGCACACGTATATTCTGGGCGGAATTGAACGACATTCTGCGAATCTGCCAAACAGAAGCGTCCCCTCTCCATAATTACGATTATTCGTCCTTTGCTTGGGACGATAGCGATCTTGAAGATAAATACAACGCGGTGCGACACTTCATCGACCAATACGGCACGGCAACCGACAAAAAATATTTACTCCCCAAATTCATAATTTAGACCGATGAAAGATCAGCAAATAGACGCTCTTGCGTTATACAAAGCCTATTATCGCTTTTTGCAGGAGGAACCCCGCGACACCGCCGGGGACCTCCGCGAAACGAATCCCCACCGCATAAACATCCGGCATTTCGAAAACATGGTCGGGCGGGAAAAAGAGAACTTTTTAGGGCAGTACAGGTACGCAAAGCACATCGGGTACGTGGCCGAACATATGCGCGTCATGGTGGACGATCCCCGGCTCGGCGGTCATTACGAGGTGATGATCGACAAGCAGGGAGAAATTAACCCTGACCGTTACGCCGAACTTTGCCGCCAATACCGCGAGGAAATGCAGAAAGCCGCCCGGATATACGCTTCAATACTCCAGTACGAGGACTGGATAAACGAGGAACTGCGGACCATCGACGCCGAACGGGCTGCCGCCGCGCTGGACAAGGTGAACTTTCAGCGGACGCGGAACAGCATCGTTTATCCCGCAACTCCCGGCATCGAGCAGACCCTATTTTAGCCCCTAAACTTTATAACCATGCAAAAATATTTCGAAGAACAACCGACGACACGGCCCGAACAGGTGGCACAGCTTCTTTGCCATAATCCATGGCGCCGCGTGTAGCAGCATCCGCCTTGAAAGCCGAAATCCGGAAATTCCCTGTCCAGGTATCGGGGTTGTAAAATAGAAAGGAACCTTCACCGTCTTCAAACTCATTCCAATCTGAAGGATAAACCATGGTGAACCACGCTCCCGGAGAAATAAATTTCTTACCTTGTATCATCTTATTTTGTTTTTTTCTTCTACTCAACAGATATTTCGACAAAAATAACACTCCCGAAGCGGATATGCAAAAAACAGGAAACAATAAATGTTGTCTCATTTGTTTTTCCTTCAAAGAACCTTTATCTTTGGAGCAAATGCAATAACTAAAACCGCAAGAATATGAAAACATTCGCAGTACTTGTCACTCTATGGCTAAGTGGCATCCTGGCAATCTCCGCACAAGAAGACAACAACTCCCGCTACATCGAAGTGACCGGCAGTTCCGAAACGGAAATCATCCCGGACGAAATTCATTTTATGATTACCATAAAGGAATACTGGCAGGAAGAATTCGAAAAAAAAAGCAAGCCGGAAGATTACCAGACCAAAGTACCTGTCAATGAGATTGAACATAACCTGATGAGCGCCTTAAAGCAAGCGGGTATCGCTCCGTCGGATATTCAGACCAAAGAAGTAGGTGATTACTGGCGCGAACGTGGAAAAGATTTTCTCATATCCAAAACCTTTGATATAAAGTTACAGAATCCCGACCAGATCAACCGGATCATACAGACAGTAAATACCAAAGGGATTCAATCGATGAACATCGGCGAACTAAAAAATAAAGATTTGCAGGAATACCGCAAACAAGGAAAAATAGAAGCCTTAAAAGCAGCACGCCAAAAGGCGGATTATCTGGTGGCGGCAATGGGACAGAAACTCGGGAACGTTCTTCGTATCGTAGAGCCGGAAGAACGGAGTTTCAGCTATTTCCAACCACAGTCGGCTATGAGCAACGTGGCAATACCAAGTTATGACAGTAATCCGGAAAATTTCAGAACGATCAAGCTCAGATACCAGATGACGGCCCGTTTTGAAATACTCCCTGCCGAATAGTTACCCCACACGGAGGAAGATCTTACTTCCCTATCGGCTGGATTTTCCTCCGTACCTCTTTTGATATTTCCAGAAACATGTAGTTCAACCTACCGGAATGAATACCTTCTTCATTCTCCTTATATTTCTTGTTGGCATACTGTTTCGACTTCTCAAAAGTAAGCAGAGACATCTGGTTCTGAGATTTTCCCACCATGGTAGAGTCCAATTGCTCATCCGGAAAAAAGTCGTCCAGATCGATATCACCGATCATCGTCGTTTCCAGGAAATTCATATCCTGATGGGAACTGTCCGTATAATATCCCACAAACATATGCCCCGGCGTACGCACCAGAATCGGATCGATATTGATGGCACGAAGCAGAGAAGCGAACAGTACGCTGCCATCCACACAGTTTATCTGCGACGATTCCAAAGCATCATCGAACGTACGTACCCGCTGTGAGAAAACCACATTACTGGATAAGCTGGTATTGGACACCGAACTGTAACGGAACTTACGCTTCTGCAACACGTTCCAAAGGGCATACACCTGTTTATCCACCGCATCCGCCTTTGCATTCTGATATCCTAAGAAACGATTCACAATCCGGGTATTCAATGCTTCACGCAGCAATTTATCGATCATCGGATTCTCTTCATTGACATAGGCGGCAAAGAATATGCCGGTATCATGGAATTTCGTACCGTTAGTGACGTATCCTAACAGACATTCATTGATACTTCGCACCGAAAAGGTACGTACCCTCTGCCCCAGATCATCCCCGTTCATCTCTACCGTTACCGCTACACTGACCGGTTCTGCCTGCACGTTATTCTTCAACGCTTCGTAGTTCCAGATAATATCGGGATAAATCGTATATTCCCTATGCGGTTTCTCAAGAATAAACTCGGATACGGAACGTGAAAAGAAAGGAGTCTCCGCCACTTCAATACGTACCCGGCTATATGCCGAACGGGATTTCACCCTGATGGCGATGCACGATTTCGGATTACCGATATAAAAAGAATCGGACGGTTCGATGACCTGGGCATCGGTAGTAGCCACAGACAGGATAGCAGAAGGAAAGATGTTTCCTCCCAAATCATCCGTTATTTCAAAACCGGAACTGAAAGAGGCATATTTATAGACGGACATTCCTGTCACAATAACAAATAATATGGCAATCACTCCCAGCACTTCCCGCTTTCGCTGCTTCAAATCTATCTTTATCATTTTTCCCTCTACTTTTTTTGTAGCACATACAAAGGTAAAAAAATAAAATCGATAGATTGAATGAAATACAACATTTAAGAAAAGGTTGTATTTCTCATCGGATGCCTGCCCTACCCCTTATTTCATTTTTTTAGGTTCATATCAGTAATATTCGCTCTTTTTATTCATGAATACGGCTTATCTTTGTCCATTTCTAAAAACAGACTCCAAATACATTGACTTATGCCGACATTCTTCATTATTCTTATCAGCGTATACCTCGCAGGAAACATTTACATATTTATCAAAGGATTACGGGCACTGCCTACCTGCCATTCGGGAATAAAAGTAGCAGCAGGCATTCTGTTCTGGTGCGGTGCCTTGTCACTATTCGGCAGTTTGCTGAGCCGCAATGTAGAAATGCCCTCTTTCATTTCGCATACGATGTACGAAATAGGTACAGGCTGGTTAATATTCACCCTATACATGGTGATATTCCTGTTGTTGACCGACATACTGAAACGATTCTATACGCCTTTCAGATACGGATTTCCCGTGTCATTGCTGTTAACATTCATCCTATTGGGATGCGGATACTACAATTACCGCCATCCGAAAACGAATGCAGTCGATATAACAATCAACAAACCGTATGAAAACAACTCGCAACCGATAAAAATCGTAGCTGTAAGCGATATTCATTTAGGATACGGAACGGGAAAAAGCGCCTTGAAAAAGTACGTCGATATGATTAATGAACAGAAGCCGGACCTTATACTGATCGGCGGCGATCTGATCGACAACAGTGTCGTTCCCCTCTACACCGAAAAAATGAGTAAAGAATTATCGGAATTAAAAGCACCGATGGGTATCTACATGGTTCCCGGTAATCACGAATACATCAGTGGCATCGACGAAAGTGCCCGGTTCATAAAAAGTACTCCGATACAACTCCTGATAGATTCGGTGGTAACTTTGCCCAATGGCATACAATTGATAGGACGTGACGACCGGCATAACCCCTCCCGCCGTTCCTTACAGGAATTGATGGAGAATATCGATAAAAACCGTCCCATCATCCTGCTGGATCACCAACCCTATAACCTGACAGACGCAGAAGCTGCCGGCATCGACCTGCAATTCAGCGGGCATACCCACCACGGACAGGTGTGGCCTATGAGTCTGGTTACGGATTATATCTATGAACAGAGCCACGGCTACCGCCAATGGGGAGACACGCACATATATGTATCCAGTGGATTATCACTATGGGGACCTCCCTTCCGGATAGGAACAGAGAGCGAAATGGTGGTGTTCGAACTGTCTGCCGGAAGTACCGACATCTCAAATACCTCATCGCCATTACTTTAATAATCTCTTTTTATTGAAAAGCTACAAATTGTAACGTAATTGTAATACGTGTTTCACCCCGTCGTAACAAAAATCGCCCACCTTTGCTGCGAAATAAAATAAAAGATTATATTTGTAATGTCATATAAACAGAGAATACAATGAACGATTACCGCATTTTAGTTGTCGACGACGAAGAAGACCTTTGTGAAATCCTGAAATTCAATCTTGAAAATGAAGGTTATGAAGTAGATACTGCCAATTCCGCCGAAGAAGCTCTGAAAATGGATATCAGCAGTTATCATTTGCTATTGCTGGATGTGATGATGGGAGAAATCTCCGGATTCAAAATGGCTAATATACTGAAAAAAGATAAAAAGACGGCTCATGTACCTATCATCTTCATCACCGCCAAAGATACGGAAAATGATACGGTGACCGGCTTTAACCTCGGTGCGGACGACTATATCTCGAAGCCTTTCTCCCTGCGTGAAGTGATAGCACGCGTAAAAGCGGTTCTGCGACGTACCGTTACCCCCGAAGCCGAAAAGGCGCCGGAACAGATCACTTACCAGACGTTGGTAATCGACATTACAAAAAAGAAAGTTAGCATAGACGGAGAAGAAGTGGCACTGACCAAAAAAGAATTCGAAATCCTATTCCTGCTATTACAGAACAAAGGACGGGTATTTTCGCGCGAGGACATCCTTGCCCGCGTATGGAGCGATGAAGTATACGTACTCGACCGTACGATCGATGTCAACATCACCCGTCTGCGTAAAAAGATCGGCATATATGGCAAGCGGATCGTCACCCGCCTGGGATACGGATATTGCTTTGAAACAGAATGAAATAATGAAATAATGTGCCAATCGGGCAATGTGCCAATGTGCCAATTGGCTGCGCCATAAATGCGTGATAAAGAGACACACCACATAGCCCTCCTATTTTTCATTCCTTCATTCCTTCATTCTTTCATTTTTTCATCATTCCACCATGAACCTACCTGTCAATCAAAAGCATTTTCTTTCATTCAGCCGGAAGCTCTTTCTTTCGGTCATATCATTGTTTCTGGTTTTTGCCGCTTGCTTCATTGCTTATCAGTACCAACGGGAAAAAGAGTACAAAGTAGAGCTTCTTCATTCCCAATTGCAAGACTATAACGCACGTTTGAATGAAAAGATAGATACGCTTTCGGGCATCCGGAATGAAATGAATGAGTATATCAATAACCACGCATTGCAAGATTTACGCGTGACAGTTATCGATCTCCAGGGAAATGTATTGTATGACAGCTATAAAACAAACAACTCCCTTTTAGAAAACCATATCACTCGCCCGGAGGTAGAAAAAGCATTGGCAACCGGTAGCGGATTTGATGTTCGCCGTACTTCGGAAACAACAGGAGTACCTTATTTTTATTCGGCTACTCTTTACAATGATTATATCATACGCTCGGCATTGCCTTACAATGTCAGCCTGATTAACAATCTGAAAGCCGATTCGCATTACCTCTGGTTCACTGCTATTGTGACCCTGTTATTGGTCGTCATCTTCTACAAATTCACCAATAAATTAGGTACCTCCATTAGCCAGTTGAGAGAATTCGCCATGCGTGCCGACCGGAATGAGCCGATCGAAATGGCCATGCAATCCGCTTTTCCTCATAACGAATTGGGAGAAATATCACAGCACATCATTCAAATCTACAAACGACTGCACGAAACCAAAGAAGCTCTCTACATTGAACGTGAAAAGCTAATCACCCACCTTCAAATCTCACACGAAGGACTAGGTATATTTACTAAAGACAAAAAAGAAATCTTAGTCAATAACCTCTTTACACAATATAGCAATCTCATCTCTGACTCCAACTTAGAGACAGCCGAAGAAGTGTTTACAATCAATGAATTGAAAGAGATCACCGACTTTATCAACAAAGCCCCTAAACGGCCTTCCGGTAAAGAAGAAAAACGAATGTCTATCACTATCAATAAAAACGGGAAAACATTTATTGTAGAATGTATCATCTTTCAGGATATGAGCTTCGAAATAAGTATCAATGACGTGACGATGGAGGAAGAACAGATACGCTTGAAACGCCAGCTAACCCAAAATATCGCACACGAATTGAAAACTCCCGTAAGCAGTATTCAGGGATATCTGGAAACCATCGTCAACAACGATCACATCCCACATGATAAAATAAACGTATTCTTGGAACGCTGCTATGCACAAAGCAATCGTCTGAGCCGCCTGTTACGCGACATCTCGGTGCTGACCCGCATGGACGAAGCAGCCAACATGATAGATATGGAAAAGGTGGATATCAGCGTACTGGTCACCAATATCGTCAATGAAGTTTCTCTGGAACTCGAAGAAAAGCAGATCACAGTGGTCAACTCTCTGAAAAAAGATATTCAGATACGGGGTAACTATTCGCTATTGTATTCCATTTTCCGAAACTTGATGGATAATGCCATTGCCTATGCCGGTACCAATATCCAAATCAATATCAACTGTTTCCGCGAAGACGAGAATTTCTATTATTTCAGTTTTGCCGATACCGGCATAGGAGTATCTCCGGAACATTTGAACCGCCTGTTCGAACGATTCTACCGGGTAGATAAAGGCCGTTCACGTAAATTGGGCGGTACCGGGTTAGGGCTGGCCATTGTGAAAAATGCGGTAATCATACATGGCGGTAGCATCTCTGCCAAAAACAATCAAGGCGGAGGACTGGAATTCGTATTCACGTTAGCAAAGGAAAGGTAAAAAACATCCGGCAACAAGAAAGTTCTTCTTCCGGAATTAAATTTACACCTAACAATGACAGCCAAGATTCAATAAAGCACCTCTTGTCATATTACCTAACCATCCGGTTCGTTTCTCTACGAAAAACGAACCGTTTCCCGTAGAGAAACAAGATGAAACTCGTAGAGAAAAGATGTGTTTCTCTACGGGCAAAAATAATATTATATAATACACTGATAAACAAAACATTATAAACAAATCAATTTGTAATACATTTTCATTTCGAAATAAATCGTATCACTATCTTTTCAAATCTTACTTCACGGCATAAATACTTACACTAATCATATAGAGCAATATAAACAAGAAAAGATTTAAGCCATCATAACAATAAGAAAGAAGGTTCGAAAATAAACTGATAAAAATCATAAAAAGGAAAAATAAAACGGATTCTTGTTGTTTCGACGGAATAATCGCATAATTTTGTAGAACGATTAAAACAAGAAAAATGAATTATATAAAACATCTTCCGATAGCTCTCGTATTCTGTCTCTTTTCCTGTAAAAACGGAAAATCTTCAAGTCAAGTATCCTATATACCACAAGATACCCTCACTGCCTTTTATTTACCGGCTATACCGGCCATGCTGAACACTCCCGAACTACGGGCGGATTTTCTGGTGAAGCATTATTGGGACAATGTAAACTTTGCCGATACAAACTATATCCATCATCCTGATATTACGGAACAGGCCTGGGCCGATTACTGCGATTTACTGAATCACGTTCCTTTGAGTACGGCGCAGGAGGCGATAAAGAAAACAATCGCCCGAACAGAAACCGAGAAAAAAGTTTTCGATTATATCACCGGACTGGCCGACAAATACCTTTATGACCCGAATTCCCCTTTAAGAAATGAAGAATTTTATATTCCGGTGCTGGAAGCAATGATCTCTTCATCTGTTCTGACAGAAACAGAAAAAATCCGTCCTCAAGCACGCATAGAGATGGCATACAAAAACCGGGTCGATACAAAAGCGATCGATTTTACCTATACATTAGAATCGGGTGCGCAAAGCACACTCTATAAAATAAAATCCCAATACACCGTATTGTTTATCAATAATCCGGGCTGCCATGCCTGTACGGAAAACATAGAAGCACTAAAAGACTCTCCTATTATCAATGAGTTGATCCAAAAGAAACAGCTGGTAGTAATTGCCCTCTATCCGGACGAAGAACTGGACGAATGGAGACGACACCGTGATGAGTTTCCCCAAGAGTGGATCAACGGATATGACAAATCACTTACCATCAAAACCCAAAATCTATATGACCTGAAAGCAGTACCCATCCTTTATCTGCTGGATGCAAATAAGAAAGTGCTATTGAAAGATGCCACCGTGCAAGCAATAACCCAATATCTGATGAAATAAAGTATACTCCATACAGTCCGGCAAAGTATATTATAGCCAAATAGATTATGGACAGATAAATGATGTATCGGCACAATAATAAGTCCGTACCATTCCTTTGCCATTCTGAATATTCTTTCTATCTTTGCCACGCATTGGTTCATAGTCTTCCTTCGGAAGACGTGATTAAAAAGGGAATCAGGTGCAAATCCTGAACAGTCCCGCTGCTGTAAGTTCCATAAAAACGTTACGGACAACTACCTTTAGCCACTGGGAAATCCCGGGAAGGCGTCCGCCACAGGAACAAGTCAGAAGACCTGCCTGAGTACTTTTGTTTAATTCGTAGCTTTCGGGTGAAAGGTGACAGAATAAATGAACTGGTAAACTGTACTTGGTGTGTACAGGGCAGTGGTCATTTACATGCAATCTATCTTATCTGTGAGTTACCTTAATTCTGTTAAAATCAATGGAACAGGTAAAACTTCCGTTTAGGGCGGATATTGTCGGTAGTTTCTTGCGACCGGAACGACTGAAAAAAGCAAGAAAAGACTTCGAATCAGGCTTATTATCTCCTGCCGCACTCCAACAAATCGAGGATGAAGAAATTGAAAAATTAGGTGCAGATATTGTTGTTATAGACGAATTTCATCATTGTGGGGCTACAGAATGGGGCAAGGGCGTTGATAGACTTTTAGAAAAAAATCCGGATGCACAAGTTTTAGGATTATCTGCTACACCAATAAGATATTTTGATTATTCTAGGGATATGGCTGAAGAATTATTTGGAGATAATATAGCGTCAGAAATGACTCTAGAAGATGCAATAAATAGTGGAATATTACCAAGAGCAAGATATGTAAGTGCTTTATATGAATTTGATAATGAATTAGAAAGAATGCAAGAAGACATAGATAAAATAAAAGATCCAGAGAAGAAAGAACAAGCGCAGACAATGTTTAATAGCCTAGCTAAGCAAGTTGATGGAAATACTGGAAACATTCAAGAAATGCTATCTGAACATATGAAAGAAAAAAATGGAAAATATATTGTGTTCTGTAAAAATATAGAAGATATGCAAGAAAAAATTAAGCAAGCACAAAGTATGTTTGGAGAAGTAAA
>ENA-OPAW01001744-OPAW01001744.1-human-gut-metagenome-genome-assembly--contig:-NODE-1744-length-10172-cov-2.418405_pt1 | contig 10172 bp, 8 predicted proteins | sample MGYA00241060_ERZ501436 | MGnify/ENA primary metagenome ERZ501436 (study PRJEB25962, sample SAMEA2042619) | human gut metagenome | biome: human gut; feature: human-associated habitat; material: faeces... | reverse complement strand
AAAGGCAAAAAGCACCAGAAAAGATAATGTTGACAGCGTTTTTGCGGGAGAAGAATTCTGGGAAAAAGCAGTTAACGGCGAAGATGAAAAGGGCAGCGAATACGTTAAGTTTGACGGAAAGAAGCAGCTCTTTGTATATTCCAAGGTGGGAGACACGGGCGCTATGGTATGCTGTGTAATACCTGAGTCCGATATACTTAAGTCGGTAACACTTATCAAGATACTTACATTTGCTTTTGTCATAATCGGAACTATAGCGGCAATGCTTATCGGATTATACACAGCAGGCGGAATTGTTAAAGCTACCAGGGAATTTTCCAAGTCATTCCGTAAAGTTGCAAGTGGTGACCTGACAGCCAAACTTAAATTAAAGCGTCAGGATGAATTTGGTGTTATGGCTGATGACACGAATGAAATGATCGGCAAGATACGCGGACTGGTTACCGATGTTGCGGGATTCGGACGTAATGTATCTGATGCGGCAGGAGAACTTTCTGATGCGGCAGCATATATCAATGATTCTATTAAGAATGTTTCGGTTGCAATGTCCGATATGGATGCCGGAATAGTGTCACAGGTAGAAGATACGGATAACGGATATCATCAGATGGAGGCATTTGCGGAAAGCATTAATGCCATAACCAATAAAGCAGAAGTTATCGGAAATGTTGCCAAATCAACGAAAACAATTGTTGAAGAAGGAACAACGGTTGTTGCTGATTTGAAAGTACAGTCACTTTCAACAGCTGAGCTTACAGGAACGATCATTACGGATATCCGTGAATTGCAAAGCAAGTCAGCTGATATCGGAAGTGTTATTGAGACAATTAACGGAATTGCAAAACAGACTAACATGCTTTCACTCAATGCTTCTATTGAAGCAGCAAGAGCAGGAGCAGCAGGAAGAGGATTTGCGGTTGTAGCCGATGAAATAAGAAAGCTTGCTGATCAGTCTGTTGCAGCAGTCAAAGATATAGAGAGTATCATTAAGAACATCCAGAACCAGACTATCAAGACAGCGGAATCTGCCGGTAACGCCGGGGAAATGCTTAAGAGCCAGTCTAAGGCACTTAACGGAACAGTTGATATGTTTGGCAGAATAGGTACACAGTTCGATGAACTTTTGGGTGAGATAACCGAAATTCTCACAGGCATGCGTTCAATTGCCGAAAGCAAGGATAATGTGCTTGATACCATTAAGAATATCGCTGCTGTTACCGAAGAGACGAGCGCATCCACGACTACGGTCAAGGATACGGTCCAGGCAGAAGTAAGTGCGGTTGAGGCGTTAAGTATCAGAGCGGAGGAACTTACAGAGAAAGCCAAAGAACTTGAAAATGCAATTCAGGCATTTACAACCTAGCAGAATATAGTTATACATAAGATATCGGGAATGCAGTCAGTTATATTTATGCATTCCCGATTTGTGTTTTATCTGTGTTTTCAATAGAAATATGTTGACAGCATATATCAGTGGTGGTATATTACACTTGTTAGGTGTACTAGTTGAAATAGTACAGTGATAAAAAGCGATAAATATGGGAGGAAAAGATGAATAATGTTTTAGAATATTTGGAACGCTCATATGAGAAGTTCCCTGATAAAACAGCGGCCATAGACGAGAAAACCAGATGTACATACAGCGAGCTTTACTTCAGGGCAAGACAGATTGGTACATATTTTGCGGGAGAGGTAGCACCGCGTAACCCGATCGTGGTATTTGCGGAAAAGAGTGTTGATGTGCTTCAGGTATTTATGGGAAGTGTGTATGCGGGATGTTTTTATGTGTTAATTGACCCGTCATTCCCAATACAGAGAATACAGCAGATACTTGGTGTATTGTCTCCGTCGATAGTTGTCACTACGCAGGAGCATAAGGACAAACTTGATGAGTCCGGATATGCAGGCAGGACAATTATGATGGCTGATATTCCGTCTGATTTGAATGAAGAGATACTTGAATCAATAAGAAAGCAGAGCATAGATACCGATCCGTTATACGGTATTTTTACATCGGGTTCGACAGGTGTGCCTAAGGGCGTTGTTATCTGCCACCGCTCTGTTATTGATTTTATAGATAATTTTACGGAAATATTCGGTATTACGGATAAGGATGTAATGGGTAACCAGGCACCGTTTGACTTTGATGTGTCGGTTAAGGATATCTATTCATGCCTTAAGACCGGAGCAACGCTTGTAATCATACCGAAAGCATATTTTATGTTCCCTAATAATGTTGTCGATATGCTTGACAATAACGGGGTAACGACACTTGTGTGGGCTGTATCGGCACTTTGCCTGCTTAACAGACTTCACGGACTTAAATATAAAGTTCCGTCGGCAATTAATAAAATTATGTTCAGCGGCGAGATGATGCCGATAAAACAGCTTAATGCATGGAGAAATTATTATCCTGATGCAATGTTTGTCAATCTTTACGGACCGACAGAAATTACATGTAACTGCACATATCACATCCTTGACAGAGAATATTCGGATGATGACAAGCTTCCGATGGGTAAGGCTTTTCCTAATGAGAGAGTGTTCCTTCTTGATGAGGATGATAATCTTATAACACAGGCAGGAGTTTCCGGTGAAGTATGTGTTGCGGGAACGGCACTTGCGTTAGGTTACTATAACAATCCGGAGATGACGGATAAGGCATTCGTACAGAACCCGCTTAACAAATGTTATCCGGAGATAATATACAGAACCGGAGATCTGGCTTCATATGGTGAAGACGGGCTTATGTATTTTGCGGGACGTAAGGACTTCCAGATTAAGCATATGGGACACAGAATAGAACTTGAAGAGATAGATTCTGCGATCAACGCCGTATGCGGAGTGGAGAGAGCATGTACTTTCTTCGATGATGTCAAGAACAAAATAGTAACGTTCTATGTCGGAAATGTAGAGCGTAAGGATATAATTGACGAACTTAAGACCAAGGTACCGGAATTTATGGTGCCGAATGTATTTATGCAAGTCGAAGAGATGCCGCTTACCAAGAACGGTAAGCTTGACAGGGCATTCCTTAAGGAACAGTACAGAGCGGGAGGCAGACATGGAGCTTAATATTATTAAAGAAGCAAGAGACAAATTCGGTTCGCCGCTTTATATTTTTGACCTGGATAAGCTTAAAGAGCGTGTTATGATGATCAAGGAGCGCGTAAAGAGTGCGCAGTGCTGTTATGCAATGAAAGCAAACCCGTTTCTTATTAAGCCGATGAATGAATACGTCGACAAATATGAAGTGTGCTCTCCGGGAGAATATGAAATCTGCCACAGAATGGGAATAGATCCCAAGAAAATAGTGGTGTCGGGAGTCAATAAGACACATGAGTCCATGGACAGAATCATGAAGCTTTCCGGAGGAAAGGGTATTTTTACCATTGAATCTGAGGAACATTATGATATACTTTCAAAGGTATGTGCCGAACAGCAGACCGATATTAAAGTTATCATAAGGCTTTCAAGCGGCAACCAGTTCGGTGTTGACAAGGATATGTTTGAACATATCGCATCTGAGATTGCGGATGACAAACATCTTGAGTTATACGGACTTCATTATTATTCAGGTACGCAGAAGAAGCTCTCCAAAGTGGAAAAGGAACTTGCCATGCTTGATGAATATGCCGGAGAACTGAAGGACAAATACGGATTTGAACTTAAAGAACTCGAGTACGGACCGGGACTTCCGGTTACTTATTTCGAGAGCGATAAGCCTGTGGACGAGGCCGGTGAGCTTGATGAATTGGCGGATTTGCTTGACAAAATAGTGAACTTCCGTCATATTACTATAGAGATGGGCAGATACATTGCTACATGCTGCGGATACTATATTACATCTGTAATGGATGTTAAGCATACTGACGGAGTTAATTATGCAATAGTGGACGGAGGAATCCATCAGCTTAATTACTACGGACAGAGTATGGGAATGAAGAAACCGCATATGAAGCTTGTCTCAGAGAATAATTCAGAACCAAAGCCGTGGAACATATGTGGGTCACTGTGTACGGTTAATGATGTAATCTTAAGAGGCATCGAATTTACCGATATAAGCAAGGGAGATTTCTTCGTATTTGAAAGCTGCGGAGCTTATTCGGTTACCGAATGTATGGCACTATTCTTAAGCAGGGAACTGCCACAGATAGTATTTTATTCAGATAATAGCGGTTTTACCGTTGCGCGTAAGCCGATGGGAACCGATGTTATAAATTCACAGATGGAGGGATAAAGATGGAAGAGTTATTAGAGATTCTGGAGGATATTCAGCCGGGCGTTGATTATGCTAATTGTAAGACACTTATTGATGATCATATTCTTGATTCATTCGGAATATTATCACTTGTGTCTGAAATCGAGGATGCATTCGATATTGAAGTATCACCGGCAGAACTTGTAGCAGAGAATTTCAACTCAGCAGAAAGTCTTTGGAAGATGATTTGCAGACTTAAAGAAGAGGAGTAAGATAATGGCATACCATACGATAGCTTATTTTGCTGTCTTTTTGCCTATTGTCATTCTTCTTTACCAGGTATTTCCTAAGAAAATCAGATTTGCCGTGATATTGGCAGCGGATATTGTATTTTTCTGGCTGTTCAGCGGCAAACTGATTATATATCTGGTTTGTGCTTCACTTATTACCTATTTTATAGGATTGTGGCTTGAGAAGATTGCTCTTAATCCGGGCGGACTTATAAGCTTGTTACCAAGAAAAAAAGACGCGTGCTTGCATTGGGTATTTTATTAAACCTTGCGGTGCTCGTTGTACTTAAATATACTAATTTTTTCGGACAGACATTGTCCGATATACTTAATATTTTTAAAGTTGACTGGACATATAAACCAATCAGGTTTATGATTCCTATCGGTCTTTCGTTTTACACACTTGAGATTATATCATATCTTACAGATGTGTACAGGGGAACACAGAAAGCTGAACATAATTTTGCCAAAGTTGCACTTTATCTGAGCTTTTTCCCACAGACGATGGAAGGACCGATTGCGAGATTCCATGAGACAGCGGACGCACTTTATTCAGGCGAATCCATTAAGTTTGATAACCTTAAATTCGGTTACCAGAGAATACTCTGGGGATTGTTTAAGAAAATAGTAGTTGCGGACCGAATATATCCGACCATTAAATACATATTTGGCAATTATGCCAATCTTGACGGTTCGATTGCACTTTTTGGTGCAATTTGTTATGTGACCCAGTTGTATATGGAATTTTCGGGATGTATGGATATTGTAATCGGAAGCGGCCAGATTTTCGGAATTACACTGCCTGAGAATTTCAGACAGCCGTTCCTTGCCAAGAATGCCGGTGATTTCTGGCGCAGATGGCATATTACACTTGGTACGTTCTTTAAGGATTATATATTCTACCCGGTATCGCTTGCCAAACCGGTAAAGAATTTTGCCAAGAAGGTTAAGAAAAGATGCGGACGTAATGTCAGCAAATTCGTGGCGCCTACGGCAGCATTGTTCTGTGTATGGCTGAGTAACGGATTGTGGCATGGAGCCAATTGGACATTTATTTTCTACGGAATGTACTATTTTGTACTTATTTTCATAGAAAATATACTTGAAGAACCGCTTAAGAAACTTACCGAGAAATTACACATAAATATGGAGAGCATCGGATTCAGAATTTTCCGCGCAATCAAGCTTTTCATAATAGTTGTTACTGGAGAACTTTTCTTCAATGCGGCTTCGCTTAAGGATGGATTTAAGATGTTCGGAAGAATTTTTACAGACTTCCACATCAGCAAACTTACATCAAGCATATTCCAGCTTAAGATGGACAGATATGATATACCGGTTGTCGCTGTAGGTATTATTCTTGTGACGATTGTCGGTGCACTTAAAGAGAAAAACATAGAGATTAGACGTAAAGTATCGGGCTGGGTTATTCCGGCGAGATGGGTATTCTGGTATGCGGCGATTATGCTTGTGATTATTTTCGGCGCATATGGAAGCGGTTATACAGCGGTTGACCTTATTTATGCCGGATACTAACCTGTAGAAAGGGTTAAGATATGTTAAAGAAGATTCTGCGTGCGGTTGGGTTTATGACAGGACTTGCCATAATACTTGCCGTGACATCGATTGTATTGAAACCAAAAAGTGATGTATATAATGCGGTCGGAGTTGATAAAAAGACAAAAGATTTCAACAAAGAGGCAGAACAGTCACTGGATCTGGTGTTTTTAGGAGACAGTGAAAGTTATTCGGCATTCAATCCGTTGCAGATGTACTCGGAGCAGGGATATACTTCCTATGTCTGCGGAACATCGCTTCAGAGATTGTGCGATACATATGTGCTCCTGCAGGAGTCATTTAAGACGCAGTCGCCGAAGGTTGTTGTGTTGGAGACTAATTGTTTTTTCAGATTTTCAGGACTTGCTGAGGATGATTCGGATAAAGTTATGAATACTTTTTCAAGAGTCGTACCTGTCCTTAAGTACCATGACAGATGGAAAACCTTTGTACCACTCAAGATTTTTAGACATATTGATAAGAACGAAGGACTTCTTAAAGGATTCCGCTACAGAACGGGAACAGAACCGTACAACGGCGGCGAATGGATGAAGAAGACAGATGAAGTTGCAGGCACGGGAGCAAATGCGGAGCATTACCTTAAGAAAATCAAGGAACTCGTTGAGGCCAATGGTGGTACACTGCTTCTTGTCAGTGTTCCGTCACCGGATAACTGGACTTATGCAAAGCATAATGCTATTGAGAAAATTTCAGAAGAGTATGACCTTGAATTTCTCGATATGAATCTGATGCAGGATGAACTGAATATTGACTGGAAGACCGAGACAAAAGACGGCGGTAACCATCTTAATTTTCTCGGAGCCAAGAAAGTTTCATCATACCTTGCAAAGTATCTGTCGGAAAAATATAATCTTCCGGATCACAGGGAAGACCCTGCATATGATAACTGGGAAGAAGATATCAAAGAGTCCGGTATGGATATATGATAATAAAATAGTTTAAAGCTATTGTGAGCGTCCCTATTTTTGTATAATCTGATGATTGCAAAAGGGACGCTCTTAGTGTACAATCACAAAAGAGACAGAAAGGAAGTCAGTATAATGGAATATAAATGTGCCAAGAGGCTTGAACATTTTACAACGGGAATATTTGCCGCCCTCGATGAGAAAAAGGACAAGCTTGTCAAAGAAGGACGTACCATATACAATCTTTCGGTGGGAACACCTGATTTTAAACCGCCAAAGCATATAATGGATGCTGTGACGGAGGCTGTACAGGATACGGATAATTATAAATATTCATTGGTGGATATGCCGCAGATGCTTGATGCGGTTGTATCATATTATAAGGATAGATACGGTGTTACGATAAGTTCTGATGAGATAACCGGTGTGCACGGAACACAGGAAGGTATGGGACATCTCGGAATGGCAGTATGTAATCCGGGGGATGTAGTGCTTCTGCCGGATCCGGGATATCCGATATTTGAAGCCGGTTCATATCTTGGCGAAGCCGAGATCGTGTACTACCCGCTTGTCAAGGAAAATGATTTCCTTCCGGTAATAGAGGATATACCTGAGGACGTACTTAGGAGAACAAAATATATTGTTTTGTCATATCCGTCCAATCCGGTCGGTGCGGCAGCACCTAAATCAATGTATGTCAAGATGATTGAATATGCTAAGAAATATGGTTTTTTCATAATTAACGATAATGCGTATTCGGATATAATTTTTGACGGCAGGGAGGGCTTTTCGTTCCTGTCGATACCGGGAGCAAAAGAAGTCGGAGTTGAATTTTTCTCGCTTTCCAAGTCATTTAATGTAACCGGTTTCAGAATTTCATTCTGTATAGGTAACAAATCAATCATTGACAGCCTGAAGCTTCTCAGAAGCCAGTATGATTTCGGCATGTCATATCCGGTCCAGAAAGCAGCGATAGCAGCGCTTACCGGTCCGCGTGACGGAGTTAAGGCCCAGTGCATGGAATATCAGAAGCGCAGGGATTCTTTCCTTGGAGCTTTGCGTAAAATAGGATGGAATGTTCCTGATTCACACGGAACAATGTTTGTATGGCTTCCGGTTCCGGAAGGATATACATCCTGGTCATTCTGCGAAGCGCTGATGGACAAGGCCGGAGTTATCGGAACACCGGGTACGGCATTCGGACCTATGGGAGAAGGATACATACGTTTTGCACTCGTCAAACCATGCGAGGAACTTGTTCATATCGCAGAGGTAATTGGTGAGAGCGGATTGTTTGCATAGATAATATTTTACAATTTAAACATATACGAAGAAAATTCTACTTTATAAGGAATTCAGGAGAGAATCCGGTGTGAATCCGGAACTACAGCCATAACTGTAAGCATTAATTGCAAGTCAGATCGCTCGTCGTATATGTACGTGCGCCTGCGTATGCAGGTGCGTGTGGAATGACTTTTGGGCAGGGAAAAGTATACCGCATTAAACCGGACCGGCGTGGATTCATGCAGGTCTGTTTAGTGAGGCACCCTGAGGGTGCCTTTTATATTATTTTTTTACAGGAGGACACAATGAAGAAAATAACAGCATTTATTGTGACATTGATGCTTACCGTATCAATGATGGCAGCATTTGTTTCGGCCGATGATGGTTAAGTTCAGAATCGAAGGCGTATCAGGCAATATCTATTATGATACATTTGAAACAACTTCAACCACACTTACAGATGTATTAAAGGAGCTTGATGCCGCATCCGATGATATTACAATGACTATCACGGAAAGCCAGTATGGAAATTATCTGTCATCACTCAACGGAATCGATGAGGGATCACATGGCGACATGTCAGGCTGGATGCTCATGGTTAACAAAGCTGAACCGAATGTTGGTATGGATGGCATAACACTTCAGGACGGAGACAGCGTTGTATTGTATTTCGCAGATCCTTACGGTGCAGGTTTCCAGAAACCTGAGGCAGATGTTTCAAAGATTGCGGACGGCATAATCAAATTTACAAGTGCTGATACCGTATATGATGCCGACTGGAATGCATCAGTTGTTACCAACCCGGTTGCAGGCATGACAGTCAGGTGGTATACGGACGATAAGAATTACACAGAGTATACTACGGGTGATGACGGAGTGATCACTATTGCCAGGAAAGAACTTACTGCAGGTAAACATAAGCTTGCGGTAGAGAAAACAGCAGAGAACGGAGCACCGCTTGTACTTGCACTTGAACCGGATTACACGGTAACTGTTGAAGCAGCAGATAACATTGACGATAAAGGAGATGTTGGAGCAGCGGATTCATCCATGCTTATGATATATGCACTGTGTGCGGCATTTGCTGCATGCACCGTTGTAATTGCAGTCAAAGAGAAAAAAGTAAATGAAAATTAAGCACTTAATTGTAAGCGCAGTCACGGCCGTAACCCTTGTGGTTACGGCATTTGTGCTGAATGCTGCGGGTGCCTTTCGCAGTGTTACAGATGATATATGGAAATATGAGATTGAACAGGCCGGAGCTTCCGATTATGAATCGTATTACAACTCCGGTCTTATTCCTTATGCCGGAAACGGTGCGGACTGGTTTGTAATATACATGAAACAGTATGGAATTACTGTTGATTACGAAGCTTATAATACTGCACTGGACAAATATCTTGAATCGGCAGGAAAACTTAAAGCAACCGATTATGAGAGAATCGGACTTGTTAAAGCATGTCTTGGATATGACAGGAATTTTATTATAGATACCATTAACAACAAGACCGGAACGGGTGGCATAATGAGTACAATATACGGTCTTATGTTAGCAGTCAGCAATGATTATGTGTCACCCGACAGGATAACCGAGATAGCGGACAGCCTTGTAAGCCTGCAGATGGCTGACGGCGGCTGGAACTTAAGCGGAGCATATTCCGATGCGGATGTGACAGCCATGGCTCTTCAGGCACTCTCGGCAGTGCGCTCATACGGATATGAAGATAATATACAAAAGGGTGTCGGGCGTCTTGCTTCTCTGCAGAAGGATGATGCGGGATATGCCAGTTACGGAGTAAATAACAGTGAAAGCACTGCGCAGGTGCTTATGGCATTGTGCGCTTTAAATATAGATTACAGAACAGATACAAGATTTATTAAGAACGGTCACACCGTACTTGATGCACTTATGGG
>ENA-OPAW01001740-OPAW01001740.1-human-gut-metagenome-genome-assembly--contig:-NODE-1740-length-10206-cov-2.274554_pt1 | contig 10206 bp, 13 predicted proteins | sample MGYA00241060_ERZ501436 | MGnify/ENA primary metagenome ERZ501436 (study PRJEB25962, sample SAMEA2042619) | human gut metagenome | biome: human gut; feature: human-associated habitat; material: faeces... | reverse complement strand
GGCATCCTTGCACACGCACCGCAGATGCTCTCTCTGGTATTCGGCGGCTCCGGCATTGTGCCCGCCGCACTCGTTGCCATCCTCTTGAATCTGGCCATTCCCAAGGACGAAAACGGTTAAAGTAAGCATCCCTATAGCGGGCAGTGTAAAACGCACTGCCCGCTATAGATTTTTTGTTGAAATTCAAACGCACAAAAGCACCTTTAGCACCCTATTGACATTTGGGTGCCAGACTGCTATTATATGACCGAAATATCGTAGAATCGTTGCTGGTGCGCCGTTTTGGCTGCAGGCAGCTTTTTTACGATCCAACGGTTAGATTATTCTAATGCGCATATACAAGCTGCCATGCTGCCGCCGGGCAGCTTTTCAAATAAGCGGCAGTTAGTTAATGCAAACCAAGGAGCTGAGCATTACGAAAAAGAATTTTTGGGACAGAAATGCAGCAAGGTATGACCGCTTTATGCGTAAGAATGCAATAGCCTATGATCAATTATATGCATTGCTTCGCCCTGCTGTGTGGCACAAAACCGTTTTGGAGGCAGCCACCGGCACAGGGCAGGTGGCAAAGCATCTCCTGTGTTCTGCCGACCACATTGAGGCTACCGACGCCTCCGCAGCGATGATTGCGCAGGCAAAGCGGAGCAATCTTTCCTCCAAGCTGTATTTTTCCGTGCAGGATATGTTCCATCTGCCTTATGCTGACCAGTCCTTTGATGTTGTCATTGTCTCCAATGCACTGCACATTGTGCCGCACCCCGAGAAAGCCCTTATCGAGTTTCGCCGTGTGCTTAAAAACGATGGCACGCTGATTGCTCCTACCTTTACCCATGCAGAGAATTCCCCTTGGGGAAATCTTCAGGCCCTTGCGCTGAAAATTGCAGGCTTTCCGCTGCACAGCAGATGGACGAGTGCTGCGTATCTGGCATTTTTGCAGCAAAACGGCTGGACCGTTTGCAAAAGTGTTGTTTTGCAGAATTCCATTCCACTTACCTACGCAGAGTGTAAAAAATCGAAAGGAGAATAACAATGTCATTTTTTGAAAATACGAGAGACCCCAAAGGCTTCGGCGGCAGGCTGATGGTCACCATGATGAACCTTGCTCACACCCCCGTGGCGCTGTGGGGGCTTCACTTTCTGCATCTTGCGCCGGACGCAAAGGTGCTGGACTGCGGCTGCGGCGGCGGGGCGAATATCAAACGGCTGCTGAAAAGGTGTCCGCGCGGCATCGTAAAGGGCGTGGATTACTCTGCTGTCAGCGTCGAAAAATCCCGCCGTCTCAATGCAGAGGCGATTCAAAGGGATCGCTGTGTCATCTGGCAGGGCAGCGTGCAGCGCATCATTTTTGCCAGCGATTGGTTCGATGCAGTCACAGCGTTTGAAACCGTCTATTTCTGGCCGGACCTTGCAAAATGCTTCCGGGAGGTTTGGCGGGTTTTGAAGCCGGGCGGCACCTTCCTCATCGTAAATGAAGCGGACGGCTATGGATTTCTCGACAATCTGTACCCGAAAATCATCAAAGGCATGACTCTCTACAAAACGGAAGAGCTTTCCGCTATTCTTACCAAAGCAGGTTTCACAAACATTGAAATCGACACAAAACTGGGATGCGTGACCGTTTCCGCGAGGCGTCCCGTCACTGCCCTGGATAAGGTAAAAACAGCAGTCCGTTTCGACAACGTCCGCAAGTGGGGGCGGGCCGCCCTCTTTGCGGCAGGCGCGGCAGCAGCTGTTTGCACGGCAGCCTGCCTTCTAAAAAAGAATAAAAAGCAGTAAGTGCAAAACGCTGTTTCCCCATCAGGAGAGACAGCGTTTTTACATAAAAAGAAATCTGTCCGATTAATAACAAAAGCCATATTATCAGAGCCGCTTTATATTTCCTGAAAAAAAAGAAACAGTCCTGTAAGAACCGCTTCCTTTTCATTCCTTATTATATTTCAGATACAGCCTGCTGTGTTTCATCTTCCGCTTCATCAGTTTCCGCTTCCGCTGTATCAGCTTTTACTTCTCCTTCAAAAAGATCGGCAGAACGGTCATCCAGCGCTTCGATGGGCAGTTCCATTTCCTCATCCTGTCCTTCCGGCGCTTTTACAATCTGCGGCTCCGGCGTATTCTTTGCAGATTCGATGAGAGCCATCGCCGACTTGAAATTGGCCAGAATCTTTTCAATATAGACCTTGACATCGCCTTCCGTTTTGAGCAGATCGGTATTCAGTTTGCGGCGGGCCGCTTCCGCATCGGAAATGATATGATGGGCTTCATTCTGCGCTTCCCGAACTGCCAGTTCCGCCTCTTTCTGTGCGTTTCTCTTCACATTTTCAGCAGTTTCCTGCGCCATAACCAAAGTGGATGACATAGTAGATTCCATTTTTTCATAATTGCGGAGTTTCGTCTTGACTGTATCCATCTCCTCTTCCATCTCACGATGTTCGCGGTAAATACGTTCATAGTCACTTGCCAGCTCCTGCAGGAATGCGTCCACTTCTTCCTGGCTGTATCCCCGCAGTCCGCGGGAAAATGTTTTATTATGGATATCCATCGGTGTAATCATAAATAATCCTCCTGTTTCATATCAACGGTTTCATTTCTTATTTATAACGGTCAATCAGGAGCCCTGTCCGGCCTTTCCGGCTCATCCCCGTGACTTCCATGATTTCAATCCGTCCTTTGCCGCGGATGGAAATAACATCTCCTGCTTTTACGGTTTGCGACGCGCTTTTCACAGGCTGCCAGTTAATTTCCGTCCGACCGCTCTCTACGCATTGTACCATTTTGCTGCGGGAAATGCCAAATCCTGCCGCGCCGACCGCATCCAGCCGAAGCGAAGCGACCGTGGCCCGCACCTCTCTGGCTGTCTTTTTAGGCGGCTCTAATTCTTCCAGAGATATTTCTTTTATCTGCACAGACACCATGGCGACTTTCAGGAAATTCCGCTTAATCCATTCCGCCATGGAACTGTCTGCCACAATCTGGCACCCCGCCCCCTGCATGAGGATATCTCCCAGAACCGCTCTGTCGATGCCCAGTCCCATGAGCGAACCCAGTACATCACGGTGTCCGATGAGCCTGTATCGGTCATCCCAGGTCACTTTCAATGCGGTCAGCCCGAAATCCACGGAACCGTCATAGTCATTACGGGCAAATGCGACACGGATCCGTTCCGCTTCATGATATCCGCCGGAAGTTTTCACCGCCACCGTTTTCATGTGAGCCGCAATCGTCTGTCCGACCTGCGCCGCAAAAGGAGACATAAAGGGGCCGACGGCAAATGGCCGGCCTCTGTCCACGGAATCAGCAATATCCAGCAGACGGATCGCCATATCTTTCGCTTCTTCTCCGGTTGCGGAAAAGTAGCGGAGAATTTTTTCTCTGTCTTTCATTATTTTCTGCCCATTTCATCAGATTTCGCAAGAGCCGCCATGACGGCGTCCATGAGAGCAGCACGGATGCCGCGCGCTTCCATGGCATGGATGCCTGCAATCGTCGTCCCACCGGGACTTGTCACCCCGTCACGGAGTTCGGCGGGATGTTTTCCTGTTTCCAGCACCATTTTGGCTGCGCCATACAAAGTCTGCGCCGCCGCTTCAACTGCCAGCTTCCGCGGAAGTCCCGCGCGCACTCCGGCATCCGCCAATGCGTCAATAATCACGAAAACGTATCCCGGTCCCGCTCCTGATAAAGCGCCCATCTCGTCAAGCTGGCGTTCGGAAACCACTGCCGCTTTCCCCAGGGCGGAAAATATTTCTTTTGCCGTTTCAAGAAAATCCTCGTCAGCGTACCGCCCTGCCGTAATGGCTGTCATGCCCGCCCCGACCGAAGCGGGAGTATTCGGCATGACACGGATTACCGGCGTCTTTTCGGGAAGACCGGCTTCCAAGGCAGCCACCGCAACGGAAATCACCCGCCTCGGTCGGTACGGATTTATTTCTTTCAAAACAAAAGGGATCGTGCCCGGCTTCACTGCCAAAAGGACAAGATCCGCTTTCCCGATATCTTTCAGAGAAGCTGCAGATACGCCATATCGCTCAGCCTTTTCCACCGTCGACTTTTCCGTGCTTGCTTTAACGTATACTTCTTCTTTCGTCCAGAGGCCTTTGGAAAGGCATCCTGAAAGTATGGCACCGCCCATAGCGCCGCAGCCAATCATCATAATCTTTTTCATACGCCCGGACCTCTCCACAAAGGAATCCCCGCAAGGCGGGGCAGACTGTCCATCTCAATATGCACCGCCGATGGCGCGCACAAAAGCACCTGCCCGTTCAGAAGTTCTACTTCTCCCTTGCCGAGATAAACGGCACCGCTCATAAAATCCACAAAGCGGCTCGCCGTTTCATCATCCACATTGCTGCCAAGAACCACAAGAACTACAAGTCCTTTTTCCATGGCATCCACCGCACGGCGGGCATCACTATAAGCACGGGGAACGAAGATGACAGCATCCAACGGACGGACAGCCCTCGCAGGCAGCGCGCCTGCCATACGGGGACCCGCCTCTTTACCGTCTTCTCCCGCAGAATCTATATACTCTTCTTCCTCCGGCTCCGTAACAAAAAGATCATAAAACAGATCGGAGACCTTCGAAAAAAATGACATTATGCCTTAGGGGCCTGCGAGTCCCATGCGGGGGCTTCCGCTTCCGGAAATGCCGCAAAATTCTCACGGGACACGCTCATATTATTTGGCGCGCAGAGGTAAATATTTTCAGAAACCTGATCAATGCGCCCGTCCAAAGCATACATCACACCCTGAATAAAATCCACGATACGCTGTGCTTCATCGGCATCAGTCTTTTCCATATTCATTACGACCGGACGGGCAGCCTTCAGATGATTCCCGATTTTTTCGGCATCCTGATAGTCTTTCGGATTCACGACCACCATGGTATACGGTTTCGCCTGGCGGGTCGCCACTGCCGCACGGCCTGCTGCCGGACGGGGAGGAACAGGCTGCGCCGTATCTATCGAAGTCCCCTCTTCTTCGTATTCTTCATCCTCGTATTCATCATCACGATCTGTAAACTGTTCCTTAAATTTATCCAGTAAGCTCATTTTGTTTCTCCTTTCCCATTTGCATAATTCCGCTCGCCAAAAATGGCGGTGCCGACGCGTACCATCGTAGCGCCCTCTTCTATTGCCGTTTCAAAATCCCGGGTCATCCCCATGGATAAAACAGAAACCTGTCCTTTAGGAAAATATGTTTTCAGTACTTCCCACATTTCATGAGCCCTGCGGAATACAGGACGTGTCATTTCCACATCCTCCACCATAGGCGCCATGCACATCAGACCTTTTACACGGATATGCGGGAGCATTCCCGCCTTCGCTGCAGCTTCGTCCAGACTTTCCGGCGGCAGGCCGTACTTGCTTGTTTCTCCGGAAATATTAAATTCCAGAAGCACATCCTGCACTTTGCCGGCCTGCCCGGCCCGTTTATCTATCTCTTCCATGATTTCCACGGAATCTACGGACTGGATCAAATCAGCCGCCGCCACTGCCTTTTTCACTTTATTTTTTTGAAGATGTCCCTGCAGGTTCCAGACAACAGGCATTTTCAAACGGCTCCGTTTGTCTTCCAATTCCTGCACACGGTTTTCTCCCACCTCTTTCACGCCAAGTCGGAGAACCTCCTCCATATCTTCCAATGGATGAAACTTCGTCACCGCCACAAGAGTCACGTCCTGCCTGTAAGGAGAACGGGCCTTCGCAGCCGCTATCCGCTTTTTCACAACTTCCAGCTTTTCTTCTATAGCTGACATCCTAATTCCTTCTATTATTCAATAAGGTACGTCGAAAAATATAAAAAGATATACCTTGTCCTATTATAGCATAGGTATATCCTTAAAAAAATAATCGTTTTTTATTTTCAGGCGCCAAACAAACCGAGGCGTAATCCACATACCGCAAAGTATGATAAAATGCAGTTCACGGCCCTGCCATACAAGGCAGGCACGTAAAGCGGAACATGCCGGTATCTTAATCATTGGTATAAAAGCATTTCCTCAATTCAATCTGAATTCTACCGGGAATGTAATCCGGCAGGGGACAGGCACCCCATATTTATCAAGTGCAGGAGAAAATGTCCATTGATAAGCCGCATCGATCGCCGCCGCATCTAAGACACTGCTTCCTGACCCCTGCGCCACATAAGCGGAATCCACCGTCCCCGATGCATTGACCAGAATCGTTACATAAGTAATACCCGTCGTTTCCTTCATCTTTGCAGACGGCGGATAGACAGGAAGCACTTTATTTATCACTGTCGGCGGCGTAACAGGAACACCGGCTCCCGGCCCGCTTCCATTGCCGTCACCTTCACCGGTACCGGTACCGGTTCCGCTGCCGTCACCTGTACCAGTGCCGTCCCCGTCTACCGTTTCCCCGCCGCTGCCGCTTCCGTCGCCCTGTGTATTCATCCCTTCATTTCCTGCCGCGGCATCAGAAGCAGACATACCTGCCGTGTCCGCTGTTTCTTTCTTATCCGCCCTGTCCTGCGGCTCCGGCTTTTCTTCCGGTACCTTTTCATTAATTTCTTCACTAGGCATTTCCACAGGTTCGGCAATATCATTGATTTTTGCTTCAGATGATTTCACCGCCGGCGCCTTTTTCCCTTTGCTGCCTCCCCCGCCCCGGTTTCCGCAGGTATCGATCGATACCTGCAATACTTCCCCACGAAACGGAACTTCCATATATTTCACGCCGAACAATCCGAGCATGACAGCAGCAAATAAATGAATAAGGACAGCAGCGGCAATACCAACCGCATACCTCTGCCGGTCATTCATCCTCCTGCCTCCTGCTCCGCTGCCAGCCCGAACCTGGTGATGCCGGCCGCTTTAAACCGGTCGAGAACGTGGATGACATCATTGTAAGCGGCATCCTTCTCTCCGCGGATAACGACGGAATAATTCGCGTCTGATCCGCTTCTTTTCTTTACTTCCGCCACAATTGCGTCCAAAGGCATTTTTTTATCATCCAACCAATAACTGCCGTCTTTTCTTACGGTGACGAGGCTGCTGCTCTTATGCACGACTTCCGCATTCTGCGCCGCGGGAAGCGCAATAGAAATAGTACGTACTTCCGTCATGTACATCGTACTGATGATAAAAAATGCAAGCAGCAGAAATATAAGGTCAAGCATGGGGCTGATCATCAGTTCCGGCATTTTATCCGCCTGCCTCTGTCTTCTCCTCATAATGCCCCCTCACTTCCCGGACAGTCCGGAGATAAGCGCATCTGCCACCGCATCCAGATCAAGCATCGCCTTTTTATATCTCGCGTTCAGATACGCATGTACCAGCATGCCCGCAATCGCAATAACCAATCCGAAAATAGTCGTAATCAGCGCTTCAGCCAATCCGGCGGTAACACCAGCCGTATTCTGCAGCTGTCCCGTCATGGAAGAAAAAGTTCCCATCATTCCGGTAATCGTCCCTAAAAGCCCAAGCATAGGAGAAAGCCCGATGATAACCCCTAAATAATCAAGATGGGCCGACAGCTGATTCAGGTAACGATCCGTCTTTTCATAGGTAACAGATTCAAGTGATTGACCAAGGCTGTCCTTTTCGGACAAAATATCCTTTGCCAGTTTTGCAGCGCTGCCTGATTCCTTTTCCGCCAGCCCTGCCGCTTCAGAAACTTTTCCCCGTGTCATTTCCTTACAGAACATCATCACAAATTTCGTGTCGGAGATTGCCTGCCGATAATACACATACCGCTCCACCGCCAGAAATATAACTGCCAGTGAACAAAACAGCAAAGGCCACATACACAGGCCTCCGCGAACAAAATATCCTACTGCCGAATCAAAAATCCCCATCGTGTTCCCTCTTCCTTTCTTCCCGGCACTCTGCCGTCCATAAAAATTACACTCATCATAAAAAGCACAGCCAAACTGAAATGAGAAAAATTTTTCCCATCTCCCATCCGGCTCATGCCTCGCGAGTCTTTTGATGATGAAATCAAACGGCACCCTGGCTCGGTTCATTATCCGCCCGCTCCTCTGTGAAAGGATTGCAGCAGGCAAACTCCACCTTACAGCTGCGAGACAGCTCCGGCTTTTCACCGGATTCCCCGTTATTAGATTCCGTTATCTTGTTTTTTTAATTATCAGCTAATTGAATTCTATCATAGAATTTTTACATATTCAATTTTATTTTGTAACTTTTTGTGGATTTATTTAACCTCATCCAATGTTATTGATTCTAAAAAAAATGCAAAAAGAGTATCCCGGGGAAGCAATCCCGCCGGATACTCTTTTATCGTTCTGTCATTATTTCATATTTGCTTTTACAGCATCTGTCAGATCGATACCGCCATAAATAACGTCTCTCGCGTTGATGACCATATCTACGCCTTTATCTTTAGCCGCTTTCTCCACAGCCGCCCGGAACTTTGCCTGGATGGGAGCCATGACTTCATTTTCCTTTTGTGCCAGCTGCTGGTTCAGTTTCTGTCCGAGTGCCTGTTTATCCTTATCTGACATATTTTTAGATTGTTCATTGAACTGATTCTGTAATTTCTGCTGTTCAGAAACCACAGTCTTCCCTGCCTGCATAAAAGCTGGCGTGGAAGACAGGACATCCTCCACATTGACATAACCGGACGCCGCGTCAGCCTGCGCCATCATTCCAAGAGAAGCAGCTGCCATCATCATAGAAATAAGAATCTTTTTCATATATAAACCTCTTTTCCAAAATAAAATACACGTCTCTTTCACTCTTTATTTTTTCCAGAGCTTTTCCATAATTGTCGGATACACCGCATTTAAATGCCCCTGGATCTGGTTCAGGATCGCCACAACGAGCGGCGCATCAAAATGATCAAGCCCCGCAGGGATGCAGCAGGTCAGCAGCACGTTGCCGGCTTCATCCACACTGTATTTCAGCATACGGTACTGGTCATTCAACGCATTCAGCTCTTCACAAACGGTCGCCTTTTTCTCTTTTGTTACAATCGCTGCCGCCACCTGTACCTGGATGATCGTGTAAACACTGTCATCAAACAAAATCATGAAAGGAAGGTTCTGTCCGGCTACAGGAAGGTTACTGCGGAAAGCCTGGGAATGCACGTCATCCTTAAAATCCTGAATACCGAACCCGCTGATTTTCGCATCTTCCAGATGCTTCTTAAACAAAGCTACCTTTTCAATCCCTACCTTCACTTCCGGCACTGCTGTTTCCGCTTTTACCGTATTCTTATTCTCCGCCATTTTGTACACTCCATTTCTCTGGTCACGCCAGAACTCAAACAATAATTCTGTGATATCCCTGTACACTTTTTCTTTTTCTTTTTCTTTCAAAGGAAGATTCCAATCATTTGCCATATGGGCTTTAAAACGCAATAATTTGATTTCTTTCAGTAAATTCAGATATAACTGTTTGCTGACAGGAACAACATTGCCTTTTACCGCTTCCACCCGTTTAATCTCATCCTTTAGTTTGATCATGAATGATCTCTCCGATTTTTAAATACATTTGCTGATTATTTACTATCCTGCCGGCATTTGGGATAAATAAAAATCTGCGGGACAAGCCAGACAGTTACCGAATGTACAAGTATCTACTGCCCCCTATCCTGCAGGTCATTAGAAAATTGAAAACAAGCGGTATCCGACTGGGGACTCTCACCCTTCACGGCTGTAAAACAGTTCCGGATTCCCACCGGATTCTCCACACAAGCCTTTCGACTTTGTCTTCTCTCTGAAATTGTTCTAAACAAAAGTTGTTCAGATATTATTATATTATCATAAGACATATGCTATTTGCAAATTATTTTTACTTTTTCTTTTCCTCTTGTGGTAATTTTATTTTCATTATTTTTAAATTTTCTTTTATCTTGGATACCAAGAGACGATAAATCCCTGCCATATCTCCGACGATTTTTTGTCTGCCGATGAAGTGGCACTAATGGTAGGAAGTCATCCAGAACGCCAGCAAAGAATCCATTACTATCGCACTGAAGCCGGTAAGACGTCATCCGTAGCGTCGGTGAAGGATCTATTACCGTGATGGAGAAAAAGATAAACTGAAAAGGACTGCCTTCCCATACCCGGAAAGGCGGTCCTTTCGTTTCTTCTTATTCAGTTCTCATAGCAAAGTTTTGTTCTATTCCCCTTTTGGAAGCATTCATCATCCTCAGAAGCTGAAGCGGATGCCTGCGTCTATTCTCCACTTGCTGGAAACATCAGCCCCGAAGTTTCTCGTGTAGG
>ENA-OPAW01001738-OPAW01001738.1-human-gut-metagenome-genome-assembly--contig:-NODE-1738-length-10212-cov-3.024220_pt1 | contig 10212 bp, 6 predicted proteins | sample MGYA00241060_ERZ501436 | MGnify/ENA primary metagenome ERZ501436 (study PRJEB25962, sample SAMEA2042619) | human gut metagenome | biome: human gut; feature: human-associated habitat; material: faeces... | reverse complement strand
CATCACGTTCCCCTTGTACTTGGCTTTCCGCGGACAGCGTCGTTCCGCCCCAGCCATACGGCAACGAGCTGGCCGCAGGTGCCGTCTTCCTAACCTTGTACGAGTCTACACGTGCGTTGCAACCAAACATCGAACATGTCCGATTCGGTGGATAACTGTGGATAACTTCGGGTGGCCCTAGACGTCTACGAATGGTTATGGAAGACAGTAAGGCCGCGTCAGACGGACACGTCGCACAGCCGCCGCATCGCATGCCGTGCGTCGCTTTCGTCCTCGCCGCTGAACAGCACGACCAGATAGTCGCCGGCACGCAGCCGCGTATCGCCATGCGGCACGATCTGCCGTTCGCCGCGACGCAGGCCAATCACCAGACAGCCGTACGGCCAGCGCACGTCACGCATCAGCTTGCCGTCCGCGGTCGCGCCCATTTCCACAGGCAGTTCCATGATGCCGTTGTCGATGCGATTGGCGATTGCCGTCGTGCCGCCTTGCGCGCGCATGTACCGTTCCAGCAGCTCGCCGTAGATCGGTTTCGTACGCAGCAGGTCGGAGACGAGCAATGCGATGAACGCGACGGCGGCGACCGGCAGCATGTGCGTCAATGTGCCGGACATTTCCACGGCCAGCAGAATCGACGTGATCGGTGTTTTCACGGACGCGGCCAGCGTGCCCGTCATCACGCATACCGAGAAAATCGCCACGGAATCGGACGGCAGGTTGCCGAACTGGTGCAACGTCTCGCCGCAGATACCGCCGGCGAGTGAGCCAACCGCGAGAATCGGCATGAAAATGCCGCCGGGAGCGCCTGAACCGAAGCTGGTGGAGGTGAACAGCACTTTCGCCACGAACAGCACGCACAGCATGCCCAAGCCGACGCGCGCATGCTCGGCCATGGCGATCAGGTTCGAGCCGCCGCCGAGCACGTCAGGCAGCCAAATGCCGATTGGCAGCGCGAGTGCGATCGCGATCAAAGGGCGGCTCCATGCGGGAAGCTTGCCGTACAGCGTTTGGAAGCCGAGCAGCGAACGGTTCATCAGCGAACCAACCAAACCGGCCACCAATCCCAGCGGAATCAGCCACCCGTATTCGCCGAGCGGCAGTTGGCCGATGGTGCCGAAGTCAAGCACCGGACGCAGGCCGAAACAGTATTTCGATACGAAATCGGCGGTCAGGGACGCGGCGGTGGCGCCCATCAGAATCGCGGGCGAAAAACTGCGATGCACCCCTTCCAAAGCGAACATCATGCCGGACAGCGGTGCGCTGAACGCGGCGGACAGGCCGGCCGCGGCACCGGCGGTGACCAGATAATGCTCCTGCACGTCCTCACGTTTCTTGCCGCGCAGCCGGTGCGATAGGAACTGCGCGCCCGATGCGCCGATTTGGATGGACGGTCCTTCGCGGCCGAGCGAGAGGCCGAAGAGCGATCCGAGCAGGCCTCCGATGAAGCGAACCGGCAGAATCGTCTGCCATCGCATTTTCAGGCCGCAGATCACCACGCCGTTGGTTTGCGGAATGCCGCTGCCGCCGGCCATCGGCTCTTTTTTGACCATCCATGCGATGGCGAGCGCGGCTGCGATTGCGGCGACCGCCCACGGTGCGACCAGCCACGGGGTTTCGCGGATGCGCGCGTAGATCCAGCGCGCGGTGTCGGTGCCGTATTCGATGCCGAGACGGTAGAGGACGACGAGGAAGCCGGAAATCAGGCCGACGAGAATGCCGGCAGCGGCCATCTTCCATTTCAGGTGGTCGAATCGCGGGACCAGTTTGCTGAACCTGTCAAACCTGTCGAACCTGTCGTTAGGCGGCATTGCAGTCATCGCACTCCCCTTTTCCGTTCCTCCGCCGCGCACCCCGTCGGTGTGTATGCGGTGTGCGTCATACGCGCACGCCATCGCACGCACCATACGCAAAGTGCCGGCAGGCACAGGCCCACCGGCACTTGTCATTGACGTTCGTTACCGACGTTCATATCGACGAATCAGCCGAATCAGCTTCAGTCGATCAGCGAGTTGATCTGGATGATGTGGTCGCGCTGCGGGCCGGTGCCGATCACGGAAATGCGGCAGCCGGACAGTTCCTCAAGACGCTTGACGTAATCCTGGCAGGTCTTCGGCAGATCGTTGAAGTCATGGACCTGGGAAATGTCCTCGTCCCAACCCGGCATGGACTCGTAAATCGGCTTCGCGGCGGCGAACTCGGCCTGGTCGGTCGGCATATCGTCGCGACGCTCGCCGTTGACGTCGTACGCCACGCACAGCGGGATTTCCTTGAGGCCGGTGAGCACGTCGAGCTTGGTGAGCACGATGTCGGTCAGGCCGTTGACCTGGGCCGCGTAACGGTTGACGACCGCGTCGAACCAACCGCAGCGACGCGGGCGACCGGTGGTCACGCCGTACTCGTGGCCTTGGGCGCGCAGCCATTCGCCGTCCTCGCCGAACAGTTCGGTCGGGAACGGGCCTTCGCCCACGCGGGTCACATACGCCTTGGAGACGCCGATCACGCGGGTGATCTTGGTCGGGCCAACGCCGGTGCCGGTGCAGGCGCCGCCGGCGGTCGGGTTGGAAGAGGTGACGAACGGGTAGGTGCCGTGGTCCACGTCGAGCATGGTGGCCTGGCCGCCTTCGAACAGCACGGTCTTGCCCTCGTCGAGCGCCTTGTTGAGCACCAGGGAGGTGTTGGCAACGTACGGCTTCAGGCGTTCGCCGAGCTTGAGCAGCTCGTCGGTGGTCTCGTCCACGTCGATCGGGCGACGGTTGTACAGCTTGACGAGCATCTGGTTCTTCTGATGCAGGCTGGCCTCGACCTTGTCATGCAGGTGCTCCGCGTTGAACAGGTCGTGCACGCGGATGCCCACGCGGTTGATCTTGTCGGCGTATGCCGGGCCGATGCCACGGCCGGTGGTGCCGATCTTGTGCTTGCCGAGGAAGCGTTCGGTCACCTTGTCGAGCACGCGGTGATACGGGGCGATGATGTGCGCGCTTTCGCTCACCAGCAGTCGGGAGCAGTCCACGCCACGGCTTTCAAGGCCGTCGATCTCCTGGAACAGCACTTCCGGATCGACGACGACGCCGTTGCCGATGACGGGGGTGGTGTTGGGGCTGATGATGCCGGACGGCAGCAGATGCAGCGCATACGATTCGTCGCCGACCACCACAGTATGGCCAGCGTTATTGCCGCCGTTGAAACGGGCGACGTAGTCGACCTTCGTGCCGATCAGATCCGTTGCCTTGCCTTTGCCCTCGTCTCCCCACTGGGCACCGATCAAAACAATTCCAGGCATGTTGTTGCACCTCCGTGCGTACGCGATTCTGCCTTAAGCCTTGCGCCTAAAGCCTTACAAAGGTTACTCTTCACCCTCTACCGGGTCTGAGGGATGCTCACGGCTCCGGACCGACCGTAATCGGATTGCAACCGGTCCGAAAAACAGACCAGAAAACGCCCGAAAACAGTTCGAAAGACCGTTGGCTAGTTCAGCGCGCGCCCGGCACTGCCGAGCTGCTTGCATGCTTCGACCACACGCGCGGCCATCGCGGATTCAGCTTCACGACCCCAGGATCGCGGATCGTACAGCTTCTTGTTGCCCACCTCACCGTCGATTTTGAGCACCGAATCATAGTTGGAGAACATGTGACCGGCCACCGCACGGCTGAATGCGTACTGCGTATCGGTGTCGATGTTCATCTTCACCACGCCGTAGCTCACGGCCTGCGCGATCTCCTCCGGCGCGGAGCCGGAACCGCCGTGGAACACCAGGGCGAACGGCTTACCGGGAGCGACATCCAGCGAGTGCGCGGGGTCGGGCATTTCGCCGGCCTTGATCGCGAGCGCGACCGTGGTCTGGATTTCGTCGAGCAGTTCGGGGCGCAGTTTCACCACGCCCGGTTTGTATGCGCCGTGCACGTTGCCGAAGGTGAAGGCGGCCATGTAGCGTCCGCGCTCGCCGAGGCCGAGTCGTTGCGCGACGGTGATGCCTTGCGCGGGCGTGGAATACAGTTTGTCATTGATTTCGGCGCTGTGCCCGTCTTCTTCGCCACCGACCGCGCCGATTTCGATTTCCAGCACGGTGTGCGCGGCTTGGGATTTGTCGAGCAGTTCTTCTGCGATGTCGAGGTTTTCATCCAGCGGCACTGTGGAACCGTCCCACATGTGTGACTGGAAGGTCGGTTCCTGACCGTGCTTCACCTGTTCGACTTCATGGTCGAGCAAGAGGCGCACCCATTCGTCCAAATACTGTTTGGCGCAGTGGTCGGTGTGCAGGGCGATGGTGATGTTGGGGTATTTCGCCGCGACTTCGTGCGCGAAGGCTGCGAAGGCAAGCGAGCCGGTGACGCGGTCGTTGACGCGTTGCCCGGAGAAGTAGGCGGCGCCGCCTACGGAGACTTGGATGATGCCATCGGATTCCGCCTCGGCGAAACCCTGGAGTGCGGCGTTCAGGGTCTGCGTGCTGGTCACATTGATCGCGGGATAGGCGTAACCGCCGCGGCGTGCGGCGTCCAGCATTTGCGCATAACGTTCCGGCGTTGCAATAGTCATGCCTCCATTATCGCCCAACCCTATCCCACTTGTCATGTGACAACATTCGCCATCTTTCCTTTCCGTTTTCCCGACCGTCCGCTCCATATCCAGGTCGCCCGCCCCACTAGAGCCATATGCCGAGCGTTTTCGTCTCATATCCCGACACTTGCGGGACCGACCAATAAACATGGCGAAACCATTGCGATCGTTCCATCGGAAGTCATAGAATGTCCACCGGATCGCGCGACGAAGAGCCCAACCGGGTGTTCCCGCACGGGCATGCCGCCGCACGTAGATGTTGCGACCAATACCCGCGAGGAGGCTTGATGCACCAGGTTTTCGCCATCTTCCTTCGAGACGTGAAACGCATTCTGAAGAACCCCGTGGCGCTCGTCGTCACGCTGGGTGTGGCCATCATCCCATCACTGTACGCATGGTGCAATATCCTCGCCAACTGGGACCCGTACGCGAACACGGGCAACATCCAAGTCGCTGTGGCGAACGAGGACAAGGGCACAACCTCCACGCTGGTCGGCCATCTCGACGCTGGCCAGCAGACCGTCAACCAGCTTAAGAAGAACCATCAGCTCGGCTGGCGTTTCGTTCCCAAGCAGCAAGCCATCGAAGGCGTGGAATCCGGCAAATACTATGCGGCGATCGTACTGCCGGAAGACTTCAGCTCCAGACTAATCGGCACCGTCACCGGTAAAGGCGACCGACCGTCGATCACGTACTACATCAACGAAAAGCTGAACGCGATCGCGCCGAAAATCACCGATACGGGCGCGACCACGATCGACGAGCAGATCAACACCACTTTCGTTTCCAGCGTGGCCGACGCCGTGGCAAAGGAAGTGAAGGAGGCAGCGGGAGAAACCACCGGCAGCGTGAAAAGCGCGCAAAGCGACGTCGTCAACGATCTGACCGACACCATCAACCAGCTCGAAACCGTCCAACAGCAGCTGCGCGACACCCGTTCCACGCTCGACAAGGCCCTCACCACCATCGATTCGGCCAAACAGTCCAACATCGCGTTCACCTCGGAAATCACCAACTCGCTTGACACCGTCGGCAAGGCGTCCGACTTGCTGAGCGAGACGCGCACACAAACCGAACGATTCTCGAACACGCTGGTCGGAACGCTCGACAACGGCAGCACGCAACTGTCCGGCCTGCAGGTCAACGTGAGCAATGCCACCGGCACCGTGCTCAGCGGACTGAACACCACGCAGGACGCGCTCGACCAAGTGTCCAGCACCATGCATCACGTCAACACCACCACCGGCAATGTGCTCGACGGCGTGGAGAAGGCGTTGCAGGCCAGCCAGCTGGATCCGAACAGCCAAACGTATAAGGATCTTTCCGCGCAGCTCGCCGAAGCCCGCAAACAGCTGACGTTCCAGCAGCAGCGCATCGACGCCTTCGATCAGGACACCACGGCTGCGATCAACGCGGGGAAGAACACCGCGAACGGGTTCAACGACGATGTCACCACGCTGGCGAAGAACGGCACGGCGTCGATGGCGAGCGCACGCACGACCATCACCGGCACGGTCATGCCGAATCTCAACACCGGGCTCGATACACTCAGCCTGGCCAATGGGTCGCTGTCCGGCACGCTTACCACGCTGCAAAGCACGCTGGAACAGGGCAACGGGCTGCTCGACCAGTTGTCGCGCACCGTGACCCAAACGAACACCACCATTGCTGGCACGCAGACACAGCTCGCCAATCTCGCCAAACAGCTCAACACCACGCGCACCGATGTGGCCGCGTTGAGCAGTTCGGCGATGTTCCAGCAGCTTTCCCAAGCGCTCGGACTTGACGCGAGCGAGGTCGGCTCGTTCGTGGGCGAGCCGGTGCATTTGGACGAACAGGTCCTCTACCCGGTCAAAAACTATGGTTCCGCGGTCACGCCGTTCTACACGAATCTTGCGCTGTGGGTCGGTGGATTCGTGCTCGTCGCGATCTACAAGCTTGAAGTGGACCGCGATGAGAAGATCCGCATGTACACGCCACGCCAAGGCTATATGGGCCGTTGGCTGCTGTTCGTCACGGTCGGATTCCTGCAGGCGATCATCGCCACGATCGGCGATCTCGCGCTGGGCATCCAATGCGAGCATCCGTTCCTGTTCATCCTCGCCGGCATTTTCGCCTCGTTCGTCTACGTGAACATCATTTACGCGCTCGCCGTGGCGTTCCGGCATATCGGCAAGGCCGTCGCCGTGATTCTGGTGATCATCCAGATTCCGGGCGCGGCAGGCCTCTACCCCATCGAGATGATGCCGGAATTCTTCCGCCGTCTGAAACCGTTCCTACCGTTCACCTACGGCATCAACGCGATGCGCGGGCCGATCGGCGGCATGTATGCCAACCATTATTGGATCGACATGCTCTCGCTGTTCTGGTATCTGCCTGTGGCGCTGTTCATCGGCTTGGTGGTCCGCAAGCTGGCGTTGAACCTCAACCGCCTGTTCGACAACCGTCTGGCGGACACTGATCTGATGATCACCGAACATAACGAAGGCACGGTGGAACCGTTGCGGCTCACCGAGACCGCGCAGCAGATCGCCGAGGAGTTCCCCGAACTCGCCCGCAGACGGGCGATTCATTTCTTCCGCCTGTACCCGCGCCTGGTGCGTTGGGGATTCCTCGCGCTGGCGGTACTGCCGTTCGTGTTCCTGCTATTGCTATTCATCACGCGCATGAAGCTCGCCATGCTGCTCGGTTGGATCATTTCGATCATCGCCATCGACACGTATCTCATCGTGGTGGAGTATCTGCGCGAACGGTATGCGAATTATCTGGGCGAGGAAGCGATGAGTGCGGAAGAGTTCCGCAGCGCGATCCTGCACGAGAACCTGCTGTTCCGGCCGGGCATGCATTACCAGCCGATGCCTGCCGTACGTACGAGGCTGTATGAGGCTGCGCATGGTGGTTCGGCCGGACATGCGCCTGAACATGCGGCTGAGTATGCGGCTGGAAACACGGACGGAAATGCTGGCAGGAGTCTGCGTGAGGAGGGGAACGAACAGTGAAAATGATCTGGGGCATCTTCAAGCGGGACATGTGCCATGCCACCCGCAACGTGATCGCCGTGATCGTCTCGATGGGCCTGGTGGTGGTGCCGGCGCTGTACGCCTGGTTCAACATCGCGGCCAGCTGGGACCCCTACGGCAACACCAAGGCATTGAAGGTCGCCGTGGCCAATAACGACAAGGGTTACAAGTCGGATCTCATACCGGTGCGCGTCAACGTGGGCGAAACCATCATCAGCACACTGCACGCCAACGACCAGCTGGACTGGCAGTTCGTGAAAAGCGACAAGGCAATCGACGGGGTGAAATCCGGCGAATACTATGCGGCGATCGTAATTCCGAAAGGTTTCAGCGCCGACATGATGACGCTGTTCTCCCCCGACATCAAACACGCGCAGCTCAAGTACTATCTAAACGAGAAAATCAACCCGATCGCCCCGCATATCACCGATCAGGGCGCGACAACCGTGGTCAACACGATCGACAAAACCTTCGCCAAAACGATTGCGCAAGTCGGACTCGACCTGGCCTCAAGCATCCTACACTATTCGCAAAGCCCGCAAATGGCCGAATACATGCGCAACCTCAACGGCAATCTCACGACCATGGCGAATACGCTGAGCGGCGCATCGCAGCAGGTGACGTCGTATTCGCAGCTGCTCGGCTCGGCGAACGACATCGTGGATTCCACGGGCAAACTGCTCGCCTCGGCGACCAAAGCGGGCAAACAGGCCCAGAACGCATTGAAACAAGGCAAATCAGGTGCCACGTCGTTCACTTCGGCAGGTGCGAACGTCACCTCCTCGGTGAACACCGCGCTCGACCAGGTGTCAGGCGCGTTCGACCAAGTAGCTGCCAAGGTAAACAAGGCGTTCGACGCGATCGGCAAGGGCTCAGACACCGCAGCCAGCCAGTTGACAGCGTTGAGCGAACAAGTCTCCAGCGGCGAATCGCTGTACGACACGTACATCACAAGCCTCAACCACATGCGCGAATCGGTGGAACAACTACCGGACAGTGATTCCGCGAAACAGGCGCTGCTGGAAGCCATCGACCGGGAGATCACGCTGCTGGAAGCCGCCAAAGGCGATTCGCAGAAGCTCGCGCAGCAGCTGAAAGACGCTTCCACGCAGGTCACGCAGGATACCGCAGCCGCGGAAAGCTCCCGCAAGGAGATCCTGAACCGCATCACCTCCGCGAAGCAGTCGATCAGCAATGTGCGCGACGATTACGCCACGAACGTCAAGCCGAAAATCGACGCGCTCGCTTCCACAGTCAGCACGCTGATCTCCCAAACCGACAGCATGATCACCCAGCTGAGCGGCACCGCCGACGGTCTGGACGATGTGACGGGCGATGTGGGGACGAATGTGACGTCCATCCGTTCCACGCTCGGCGCGATCGCGAAGAAACTCGACTCGTCGGCAGCGACGGTGAAGGAGCTGATCACGAAGCTGGAGACGGGCGGAAACGCCGGTGACGGCAACAGCGATGGTGGCGACGGTGACAACGACGCCGATTCGGGCGAATCGGACGAACTACGTGCACTGGCCACCGCCAACGCGTCCACACTGTCCACGCTGATTTCCGCGCCCGTCGCACTGCATCGCGTCTCGGTGTACCCGATCGCGAACTACGGTTCGGCCATGGCGCCGTTCTATACGATCCTGTCAATCTGGGTGGGTGCGATCATCCTGTGCGCCATGCTGAAAGTGACGATTTCGGACCGCGAGAAGGCGCATGTGCTGGGCTTGGGCGACACGCTGCCGCGCATCGCCGGCCCGTCCGGCCCGGGGAACGCCTCACGTTGGGGACTGCGCCTCGACCACGAGTATTTCGGACGGTACGCGATCTTCGCACTGCTCGCGTTGCTGCAGGGCACACTGGTTTGCCTGGGTGACACGTATTTCCTTGGCGTGCAGGCGAATCATGCGCTGCAGTTCCTTGCCGTGGGGTGGCTTGCCGCGCTCGTGTTCTCGAATATCGTGTATACGCTGACCGTGTCGTTCGGCGATATCGGCAAGGCCGTGGCCGTGGTGCTGCTGGTGATGCAGGTCGCCGGTTCGGGCGGTACGTTCCCTATCGAGACGCTGCCGAAGTTCTTCCAAATGCTCTACCCGTTCCTACCATTCCCGCACGCCATCGATGCCATGTACGCCGCGATGGCCGAATCATACGGCAATGAGTACCTGCTTGACATGGTGTATCTCGCCTTGTTCCTGATTCCTTCGCTGCTGCTGGGATTGGTGTTGCGCAAGCCGGTGATCCGGTTGAACAACTGGGTGAGCCGCAATCTGGAGTCCACCAAGGTGATGTGACGAGGCGGATTTGAACGGGCTGGTTTGAGCCGGTTTAGATTGGTTTCGGCTGGTACACGTGAACGCGCTGCCCGCCATCATCGACGACCTGAAAACCCAAAGCCACGAATTCGTCACCATCGACCAGCCGGCAAAAACCTAAGCTAGCGTGGAGGCGTAGGGCATTGTCCTGCCCAGTCACTTCCCTTACGTACCGCTGCGCCATCCCGGCGCTCCTCTGCGCCGCCACTACCCCACATGTCGCCTCCTCACGCACCAACAAGTGTCCGATTCCCCCGAATCAGCCACCCACGCGTCATCCGGTTCTTTTTAGAACAGCACTGATTTACGGATTTGGTATT
>ENA-OPAW01001735-OPAW01001735.1-human-gut-metagenome-genome-assembly--contig:-NODE-1735-length-10217-cov-6.112576_pt1 | contig 10217 bp, 15 predicted proteins | sample MGYA00241060_ERZ501436 | MGnify/ENA primary metagenome ERZ501436 (study PRJEB25962, sample SAMEA2042619) | human gut metagenome | biome: human gut; feature: human-associated habitat; material: faeces... | reverse complement strand
TTTGATTTTAATACTGTCTCCTTCTTTGATTGTGTATAAAATAGTTTGAATCTCTTCTTTTTTCATCTTATAAAATATTTTAACGGCAGCACCTATACTCACGCACCACTACTGCCTTATGTTTAACAATTAAATACTTAACTCTTCAATGGTCAAGCCTTTTTCTTTTGCCCACTTTAGCATCGCGCATAATTCTGTTTCTGACTTATATTTCGGATCACGCCACGCCCATCCGAATTTATCCAGGACATGATGATATAATTCGTCGGCCTTTGCCGTGTAAATGTCTTTGAATAAATGCTCCGAACCTTCCGGTATAAGCATCTCTGTTGTTGCAAAATCGGAATACGATAAACATCCGTAAGCATATTCTGTTATTTCACTCCATGCTTCTCCGGCTTTAAATCCAAATTCTTTTACAAAAGCCAAAGTTAGATACATATTTAATAATATTGTTACATCATATCCGGAATCCGACTTTCTTTCTATTATTTCCTTTTCAAATTCCTTTAAATCTTCAGGTCCTAAAAAGATGTATCCTGATACCGACCGGTAATTAGTCTCCGCATACTTCTTGCATTTATCATCATTGACAATCTTACTAATGTTAGATAACATCTTTTGCCTCCATTCATCACAAAACTCTACCTCTACGTTCATCCAATCAGTACCATAATTATATTCTTTCGGATATCCGACCGATGTTACCTTTATGTTATTCACGCCATATCCGTAAAGGCGTTCACTTACCTCATTCGCCCATTCCTGTACAAAAGGAATAAACTTATTGTAATAAGAATCAAAATCAAAATCCGATTCCTCCTCATATTCTGGCATCTCTTCATAATCCTGTTCAAAGAAATGACGAGGATCTGCTATTGTTTCGTAGAAACTTACGTTAATGAAACAAAACTCGTTGGTTGTCGTTTTTAATATCATAACTTTTTGTATTTACGTACATTTTTCTTGCCATAGAATCTACACATGGCACGAATCTGACTATAAAATACTTTTGTCCTCCTGGCCTCAAAGTATTTAAACATTTCTTCATTCTTTGTTTCCCAAACGTAATCCGTTTGGGAACTCATGCGATCTTTCTCCTTGCGTGAATAATGGTAATATGATACCACAACACGTTTCATACCATTCTTTACAGGTACGATATTTACGTCTATACTATTCTCTGTCATATTATTATTGTTTTATGCATTATACAAATACAAAGAGCGCATACCTTCACAGGCCGGCGCTCCTTTCAATAAAAATGAAAAAACTAATATTACATAAACATATTGTTTTCTACTCTTTATTACAATACTTTTGTTCCGCAATTATTATATCTTCCGTACTCTTTTTTCGTATCATTCAAGATTTCAAAAACCATCTTCTTGTGATCTTCGTTTGGTAACCTATCCTTAACAGCCGATATTACGCCCGCTATAGACGTAAAGCCTGAATCTGTTATTGAACACAGCAACACGCCTCTGTCGGCTCCGGTGCTTATTGCTGACGCCTTTATAATATCATTCTTATATATTCTCATAACTTTTTTGTTTTATTGTTTGTGAGATGCCCAGAATCGAACCAGGACCGGCACATACGCACCGGCACGCCGCGTCATCCCCTCTATGATGCAGAAATAGGCATGCCTATCCTCACGAACCGACATGCCAAAACCCAAAACTTAATTTGATGAATAAAATAGATTAACAAAAATACTATTCTAATTCTTTTATAATATCTTTCACAATATTCAGCCTTACCTCCTTCGTTTCTGGACTAATACAGCCAAACCATCCATATATCCTCCATTCTTCTTCTGGTTCTGTAGCCATACTTTTCTTTTCCTCCAATTCCGGGAAATATATTCTCACCATTTCGTCTGAACGAAACTCATAGATATTTTTATGTGTTTTGAAATACATAAACACTACATTTCTTAACGCAACACATATGTATTCCCCATCCTCTAACCTATCAATCATCTCATATACCTTTTTCCATATGAATAATCGCTCTTCTTTTGTAAACATATCTTTCTTTATTTTTGTGGTATTATTTGACTGTACGCAGACTTTTCCATGTACACAACACTATGTTCCCGTCCAAGTATTTTCTTTGCTGCTTCTTTCTTTATCGCGCAATATCTCCCTGTACGATACGGATTCTTTTGATCTGATCCATCCTCGACTTCGATAATAAAACAACCTCCGTCATCTATTATCTTTTTGCAATTGTCACATATTTCTCCCGTGCATATATGATGCGGCGCCTGCCCTTTGATGTTATTCCCTAATAAAGCAATCCCCATCTCTTCACCGCATACTATGCATAGTTCTATGGATGGATTCAACCCATGCTCTGGATGCAATACAATACCGTCTTTCATTTTCTATCCTCCTTTATTAATTCTATTATAAACTTTTTATCTTGTTCCCACAATGGCAGCCCTTCTTTTACTGTGTATGCCACTGTTTCCCTCTCTCCTATTAATCGCACGGCAATCTCTCTTGCTTTCAAGTCATCCTCCTCATGCGATTTGTTTATTAAATCATAGGCACATGATTCCACCTTTTGCCTTTCGATTATTATCGAACCCATTAACTCGCTTATATGCGATCCTAAAAACGATAAGACATTAATAGCTTTCCCAATATCATTTGAAATAGCACTTGCTAAATACATCTTATCCATATACTCCGGCAAAGCCTCGTATGCCGTTTCTATGTTTTTATACTGATTTTCGTTTACCTCCCTTTTAATCAGTTCTTCAAATTCTTCTTTTAACATGTTCTTCCCTATTTTAATGTTGTGTGAGATCGCCGGAATCGAACCGACTTGCTGCACCATGAATCCCATAAAGCAAATGCTCCGATCTTCGCAGATGGGAGCATTCTGTCTAAAGCATAAGAAAATTAATGAAGAAATTTTTCTCACTTACGCCATAGCATCTAAAATAGCTATCAGCACTATTTCTATGACAAACATAATAGAAAATATCTTAAATGCCTTTTTCATATCGCTATCTCCTCCTTTTTATTTTTTTTAGTTCCACAATAAACTGTTCCGGCTCTGCTCCGACCTACGTTCCACCTACAACCGCAGGCCTTAGCCCAAGGCGCCGCCTACTCCCCCTCTATGGCAGCCTGTTCGTACCTACAAATCCAATCTCCATCTATACAACTATCACTACGCGATAATAAACATTTATCCTTATAACAATCATAAAAAATACACCTATCACAACTGTAATCCTTAACGTCTACACAGCTAACTACCTTAGCATATACTATTCCATCACTGCCTTCTATTCCTTTTACCCCGAAAATAGAACCTTCTACCTCCTTACTCAAATCTAAGTCAGGCGCAAAGTCATATACGTTCATACCATCCATATTTTAATTGTTAAACATCCCGCTTAAAAAAAAATACTCACATAATGCAGTCCTCAACCCTTAATCTGTTGGAAGGAACCTATATAATGCTGTTTTAAACCCTTATCATATTGAATTTTGTGGAAATGATCTACAGAACACTGTTTTAAAACGCTTATCTATTGAATTTTGTTGGTTATCTATTGAATTTTGTTGGTAGGGAGTGCCCTCCCTCTCCCCCTCTCCAACCCCGGCTAATCCTCCGGCTTTCCGCATAGAACCTGCGCTCTCGGCCTCACTACCGGCATACGGAGAGCGCTACAAGCTTATACTCTGGCATGAAGTATGGGGTATTTAGAGATAATATCATTCCATAGAGAGAATAGAGAGCCTTCAGCCCACGCCCTACCGCCTGCTCCTCCTATCAAGATAGATATTTAAGCCTATAATCAAAGCCAATAAAGAAAAGCAAAAGACCATTACAATATTATACTGATCCGGTCCGTACTCCAACATAGAGCGAATACCAACCGACAGAAAATACAAGTCAGCTACTAATAAAAACCACCACATAAAATAAAAAAAATACAATAAGTATGTCCGAAAATACGGGGATTATAAAACCTAACTAATTGATAATCAAGCATACATAATTTTTAAGAAAAGTACAATAAGCCTAATTTTCAATCCATAGAGACGAAAAAGGCGGAATCCGGAACCCTATTTTGGGCCAGAAAACCGCATAAAGTTTCGTTTTAGACCAATTTTAACGACATGATATAGACAAAATACCGGCATTATATCCAAACTATCCTATTTTAGTTTCGTTTTAGACCAATATAGCTTACATCCGCCGTTCACTCTCAGAATATCCTACCCGTAAATAGAAAGAGTAGGATACAAAAATAGGGCTGCTCCGATATTCGAAACAACCCTACTCCTGTTTAAATACTGTTTATGTTTTCCTTCACGTAAGTTCGTGATGTATGGACTTTACGTTTGCATTTGTCCTTTCCCGTATCGGCATGATACGCTTCTTTGAGATCACGATACAACATAAATTCCCGATACGCTCTTTTCCGCTTTTCTTTAGCTTCTTTCCTGGACAGACCGCGGACGTCTACCATATGAGATTTAAATTTCCTTTCCATTTTCTTTATGCTTTAATTATGATTAACTCCAGCGGTTAAGAGCTTCGATATAGAAACCCTCCGCCTCTTTGTACTCACTTTCGCTTAGTGCTTCAACCGTCTCGATATAGTTACGCAATGTTATTTTTACGCAACTGTTTTTAGATTTATTGAACGCTTCAGTTAAAGCGTTGATCATTGCTTTCTTTCCCATGTTATTATATTGTTTATAATTTAGAGGTTGCTCCAGAATCGAACCGGACACGCATTCCTATCTTATATAGATTTTATGCTACAACCAACAGCCCGTAATTAGTACGTAGTTCTTGTGTACAGGCCCGTACTATGTTGTTATTATATTTTCCGTCTGCTACACAATTTAGCCACAAATAAAGGCGATTGTGTCCTTGCGTTTTGATACAACATGTTCCTACATGTTAGGCTACATGCTCATACCCTGTAATTTAATCTACAGCCTTGTCCTATTTTACGTGCAGGCAAGTAAGGCACGTTTCGGTCTGGAGATAAACCGCGTACAATGGTATGTTTTCCAAACTGTACTAACATACCTAACATAACTACATTTATCCAATGTAGTACATGCAGTAATACCAGCCCTTTAATTGCCAACGGCAAGGGCAAAGGTATATCTATCTCCAATATGTAAAATAACTCTCTGTTTTGTCAGCTTCAGTCTAAAGCATACGCGGGACATGCACCCACTGACAACGGCGTACAAGCGCGTTTAAAGGTACGCGCCCAACCTTGTTTTTTCACTGTTGATTGCTTTCGTGTGCTAAATACTCAGATACACACTTTGCAACGGTACGAAGCGAATAAGATTTGATCTTAACGGCCACATAAGTAGATTTATACTCGTCCGTCTCTTTAACGATCCATTTTGCACTACTTTTCGTTTCCAACGTTTCCGCGGTCGCAAATCCGAAAGGCTTGTACTCTTCGCCATAAACTACATTATCAGCGCACCAATTAGCCGTTTTTGCCTCAATTCCTTTTTCTTTGTCTACTTTGCTATCCTTATATACTTTAGAGTATAGGGAAAACTTAACAAAGGTATCATCAACTTTTGGTAACATTTGGCTACACACAGCCACCAGGCGTTTTTTATCCTTGGCCAGAGATGCAACCTTTACAGCGTATTCTGCCGGTATTTCCAAGGCCTTGCAAATAGCCTTTAGATCAGCTCCATTAGCAAATAAAGCGTTGTACAGTTTAACAGCACCTACCAAATTTGCAGCATTTTCTTTGATAACGGCATTCTGTAGTTTGTTTACATTTTTTTTCGTAATCATATCCCAATATATTTTAATTGTTAAACAAATGATATTCAAATTAATGACCCACAACGCAGGCAATTACAGATACATATATAGCCAGCCCAACGGGTACACTATATAGGTTCACTATGTTAACTCGTAATCTCTCTCGATCACGACGCAAATATACGACATTTATCAATATTACATATATATATGCTATATTTTTTTTGTTAACTTGTATTAATTTCGATTCTATTATCTGATTATCAGCAAATTATAAAACACGCAAGAGCAGTATTATACGCGTACATTAATATGTAGGATATATGCTTATTTAAGTGGCTTATAATCAATATGTTACAATAACACATTGATTATCAATAATTTAAATAAGTGGTTGATAATCAGAGAGTTTTTAAGTTTGAGGTAAAAACGCGTTTTCGGTTTTCCAGCGAAGGGGGTGTGGGGGAGAAAACGCGTTTCGGGGGCGGGAGGTTCGTGATAGGTACCCCCTCTCTCCCATCACATAAACATTTTTTTTCACATCCATCATCACATAAACCTCTTTCTCACATATCTCCCACATTACATAAACATCTTTTACCCTCTCTCCCATCACATACCCACCTCACACACAACAAAAAAAAATAGGATTGATAGAAACCAATCCTATTTAAAACACGACCTTATTAATTTATTGAATTGAAGTAAGTTTATGGTTTTCAAGGAAGTCCTTAAACTGGTCACTTGATACGTCTATAACGAATCCAGCAGCACCAGCATGTCCTCCACCACCGAATCTCTTACTTACCTCACAGCAATCTACGCTGTCTTCTACGCATTCGTAAAGAGAGAACCTAACTTTTCCACATGGCATGATACAAAATGGCATCAGGGCTTTAATTTTTCTACCGTCTAACCAGTCTCGTGTAAGAGAATCAAATACTTTAGAGCTAAATTCTGTAGTATTCATCGCCACGACCTTCACCTCATCAACATACGCTTCGAACGAGTACCTACTTACCTCATCTTCGTTTTTACAAGCCATGTAATTAATTATAGCACGTCCTTCTTTAGCAAGATCATAAAAAATAAGATCAATTTCATTGTCTTTCATGTTTTCTTTAAAGTGATCATATAAATACGACAATGCAATCAATACATTGAGTCTTATTTTTGATCTCAAGGCATACTGGACAGCTACTACCGTATCCCAGCCTAAGCCAGATTCTTTATTCCACACATCGTAGTCTGACAGGCATCGGACGATCGCCGGCACCTTCCCCATAAGCAGGTCCGAAGCCAGAGCGCACGCACCGACACCGACCCTCCTCAACCCTGGAACTACGAACCCCCATGTCTTACTGTCCTCAATAATTCCCTTGTGGTGATCTATCCACATCAGGCTCTTCCCTTCATCAAGCCACTTTTTGAAAACAGTTTTAGAATCGGCTCCAAAAGACACGTCAAGAACATAAACAACATCTAAGTCACGTACTTGGTCAACAACTTTCTTAACATCATCTTCATACGAATACGGGATATAAACAACATCCTTGTTTTTACTGTTTTCGTACATGGTTGCGATGGCTGCCGATACAACGCCATCTAAATCCGATTTATGATAAACTATCGCTGTTTTCTTTACTTTCATGATATAAGCTTGTATATTTGATACTACCGTCTTTTAATGTTTCTATTTTTATAACATCACTATATGAATTAAAATTCTGATCTTTATCAATCCTTATATTCAGCACATCATCTACGGTTGCAGTTTTTCCATCATCGGTTTCAATCTTATAAAAATCTTTTAAAGTGATTTTTATATTAAGACCAACCCCATATGGATTTTCAAGGATATATATATGATCGTTGTTTAGAATAACTATTCCTTCACTTGTATGTTCTTTGGACAATACATATTCTAAATCAAGATCTTTATCCAAAAATGTAGTAATATCCATATAGTTAATACCGGAATTATAGGCACATACCTTATCCGAATCAGAGAACTGCCCTGGCAGACCACTGGCGTCCCCGACCATCAACGAACATCCCTTAAGTTGACTGAAGTTCATACCGCGCATTACCGTGTCTTTACACTTCATAAGAATATCATCAATCATGCCCGTATTAGGCTTCCTCATCGGATTTTGTTCGTCATTTGAATAACACAACCTTTTTTCATATAGGACGCCTCTTATACCTCTCTTTACCGCCAGATCATGTACGGACCTCAGTACGTATTCTATCTTAGCTTCAATATCAGCTCCAGAAACAAACCCAGCTTCTACTCCTCCTTGATTGCTTACGATAGCAAATACCTTAACACCGTTCTCCTGCATGAGGTCAAGAGCCTTATTCACCACATCCATCTTAATCCTCATATCTGTCAAGTCTGTAGCGAACGTATTCCCAGAAGCGGTTTCTATAAGCGTTCCATCAAAATCAAACAATAATATTCGTTTGGATTTTATATCAATATCTTGTACCATATCATTCTCCTTTCTCAAACTTACTTTTCTTAATCTCTCTCGGAACCAGGCAGAACACACCATCTTCGTCCTTAACCTTCACAATATCATAAACCGCATACTGATTATCACCGATATCCCAACCTAACGAAGACAGTACATCACGGAGGTAAATACGTCTATATTTCTCACCTTGTTTATTTAATAAAAACGATCTCTCGTCTTCTACCTTAGAAGGAGCTATATACAAATTAGAATCCAACACCCCTTTAAACTCAGCTCCTTCTTCCATACCAATAATAACCGCATCTTCGATACCCATCCATTTCAGATTGTCCACCGATATGGTCATAATCCGATCTTTGCTAATAGAAAGCTTTCTGATTTTAGCTTCTTTTGTCTTAGAACCTACATAGGTTTTACTGCTTAAAAAGTTTATCTTCATGATATAATGTTTTTAAATTGTATCGCAAATATACGCAATAATATAAACAATACAATTTAAAAACAATTAAAATATGATATTATAATACAGGTAATTTTTTGAACTGCTCTGGAGCCACCTCGGATATGATTCCACGGAAAGCAAGACGCGAACCGAAGTACGAACTCGCGCTCAACGCGTTGCGAGACGCATACGCATACGCCACGCCACTACTCGTATCCGAGCCGCTATAGGAGCGCGCCAAAACAATGGAGTTGCTCGATGTCTGACTATAGTAATCTGAATAATGCATGGAATCGTTACCGCCAACATTTGTCGGCACCACATCGAAAAACGGACCGTTTTCCGCTGCGATATTCGTTATCCAGCCATTGGAAGTTCCGGCGTTCACATTGCGAGTCGATCCGTCTGGGTCGGTGATTTTCCAAACTCGGTTGTTGATTTCTACACCTTCAACCCATTCATAGATACCACCAAAAACCCCTTCCAAACCTAAGCCGCAAACGTACTTTGAACTTTCGTTTTTGGTATCCGCACCGCCGGTTGCGTTGCTGCTTCCCGTTGTTGTAGCCGGATTATTATTTGCGCCACCTAATCCTAATACAGATTGAATATTACGTGTTTTGTACTTAGCATACAACATCATAGCAATCACGCAATGTTGTTGAAAATCTATCATCTGAAACCCGGTACCACGCGCTTTCGCATAACCTTCAAAATCGTTGAATGATTTTGAAGTTGTAGGACTAACACCACTCCAGCTATATAATCCATTCAAAGATACATATCCTTTATATGCTCCAACAAGAGATTCCGGGACATGGATGTAAGTGCCGTCAATATCATGATCAGCAAAATGATAAAGAAATCTATTATCATCCACCTTATACCATTTATACCAAAATTCTAAGAAAACGACCATCACATCACCTTCTGGTCCGGTAAGATTAGCCTGACTACCATCAAGATACAAATTGCTGTTGTCTTTCTTCAACCTACATACAAAAACCTCTCCTCCTCCCATAGCGCTCTTGCAAAGAACTCTATAAAAGCCACTTGTAATCAACCTATTTAAAAAATCACTGTCTTCGCTTATTGTTATATTAGCCGGATCTGATACAGATTTATCAAAAACTATAAAATTATCAGTAGGTAAATACCCCCCCCCTATTTTGTTAAAAAATCTTCTTCTCATAATTGTCTTATTTTGGGATAAAGATAGTTTTAATTTATGAAGATCAATAATAGGATTTCCGTATAATAAAACTATATTTGTCAAGATATTAATTAACTAAAAAAAATCATTTATATCATGGCAGAAATGAAAATAGGTTTTGTAACCTTCAATCCGGGATCAGGTGACGGTGATCAGGCAGTTACCGTATCAGGTGAAAAATACGAAGGTCGTGTACAGCGTACGTTACAAGTAGAATTTGGTGCCGAATCCGGGGATGTTAAGAAAAGTGCTACCATAAACCAAGCTCCGGTAGCTGAGTTCGTAAAAATAGATC
>ENA-OPAW01001729-OPAW01001729.1-human-gut-metagenome-genome-assembly--contig:-NODE-1729-length-10234-cov-2.987818_pt1 | contig 10234 bp, 9 predicted proteins | sample MGYA00241060_ERZ501436 | MGnify/ENA primary metagenome ERZ501436 (study PRJEB25962, sample SAMEA2042619) | human gut metagenome | biome: human gut; feature: human-associated habitat; material: faeces... | reverse complement strand
GTTATCTTCCAGTACCTGCAAGAGAAGGTTAAACCGATGGAATGGGAAGACATCGACAATACGGATGCCGTAACTGAGATTGAACAATACGCTAAATAATGAAATTCGATATGAAGAAACAGATTCTATATATGTTGTGCGCAACTGCTCTCTTGAGCAGCTGCCACATCTATAAATCATATGACAGACCTAAGGATATAGAAGCTTCCGGGCTTTACCGGGATACAGTATCTGTTGCCGATACTTTGGTATCCGATACTGCCAACTTCGGAAATCTGCCTTGGAGAGAGGTCTTCACAGATCCTCAGTTACAAGCGTTAATCGAACAGGGACTGACTCACAATACTGACCTGCTGACTGCCGCACTGAAAGTGAAAGAGGCACAGGCATCGCTGATGTCAGCCCGCTTGGCTTATGCTCCTTCACTCGGATTGTCACCACAAGGAACCATCAGCAGTTTCGACAAACATGCGGCAACGAAAACTTATTCACTGCCTGCAACTGCCAGTTGGGAGATCGATTTGTTCGGCAAACTGCTGAATGCCAAACGGGGTGCACAAGTAGCATTGTTACAAACGAAAGCATATCGCCAAGCTGTACAGACCCAGATCATCTCGGGAATTGCCAATACATACTACACGTTATTAATGCTCGACCGTCAGCTCGACATCACCGAACAGACCGCCGACATCATGAAACGTAATGTTGAAACTATGCAAGCTATGAAGGATGCCGCTATGTTCAACACGACCTCTGCCGGAGTGGAACAAAGCAAAGCTGCCTATGCACAAGTATTGGCCTCTATCCCGGCCATTCAGCAGAGTATCCGCGAAACCGAAAATGCCATGTCTATGCTGCTGGCACAGGCGCCGCAGACTATTCAACGGGGAGTCCTTGAAGAACAGCAATTGCCGGAAGAGTTTTCAGTAGGTGTTCCTTTGCAGCTACTTTCTAACCGTCCGGATGTAAAAGCAGCCGAAATGGCTCTGGCCAGCACTTATTACAATGCAAACTCAGCCCGTGCCGCCTTCTATCCGCAGATCACAATCAGTGGGTCAGCCGGATGGACCAACAGTGCCGGTAGCGCCATTGTCAACCCGGGTAAACTGCTGGCATCCGTACTTGGTTCACTTACTCAGCCGTTGTTCTACCGGGGTGCAAACATCGCCCGTCTGAAGATAGCCAAGGCACAACAGGAAGAAGCTAAACTGGCCTTCCAACAGAGTATACTGAATGCAGGAAGTGAAGTAAGCAATGCACTGTACCAGTATCAGAGTGCTTCCGAAAAAACAGCTTCCCGCAAAATGCAAGTGGAATCATCAGAGAAAGCATCTGAATATACAAAAGAATTGTTTAAATTAGGGACGTCTACTTATCTGGAGGTATTGTCGGCCGAACAATCTTTGCTCAGTGCCCGTTTATCTCAGGTAAACGATACTTTCGATCGGATGCAGGCTGTAGTAAGCCTTTATCAGGCATTAGGCGGCGGAAGAGAAGATTAACTTTAAATACAATACAATTATGATTAGTCCATTAGCATCGATAGCCCCCGGGGCAAAAATCGGTAAAAATGTCACCATTCAACCGTTCGCTTACATTGAAGATAATGTCGAAATAGGGGACGACTGCATCATTATGTCTTATGCCAGCATACTGAATGGTACGCAGCTGGGAAAAGGTAACAAAGTGCATCAACACGCCGTACTCGGAGCGGAGCCACAGGATTTCCATTACAAAGGAGAAGAAAGTTCACTGATCATCGGTGATAACAATCATATCCGCGAGAATGTAGTCATCAGCCGGGCCACTTTCGGCGGAAACGCCACAAAGATCGGCAACGGCAACTTCCTGATGGACAAGGTTCATGTCTGTCATGACGTACAAATCGGTGACAATTGCGTAGCCGGTATCGGTACTACAATTGCCGGAGAATGTACTTTGGACGATTGCGTGATCCTGAGTGGAAACGTCACACTCCATCAATATTGCCATGTAGGACAATGGACGTTGATTCAGAGCGGTTGCCGCATATCAAAAGACGTACCTCCTTATGTTATTATGGCCGGAAATCCGGTAGAATATCACGGAGTAAACGCTGTAGTATTGCAACAACATAAAAATACGAGCGAAAGGGTCTTGCGACATATTGCCAATGCTTACCGTTTGATCTATCAGGGCAATTTCAGCCTGCAGGATGCAGTACAAAAAATTGTAGACCAGGTTCCCATGAGCGAAGAGATAGAAAATATCGTTGCATTCGTCAAGGAGTCAAAACGTGGAATCGTAAAATAGGCACAATCATCTGCCGATAAAGAAAAGGTGTAGTCATCCTGGGATGGCTACACCTTTCTTTTATTATTTTCCATGCTTTTACACGGGCAGGTTCATTCTATTCAAACTCCAAGGTACCGAAGAAATCGGGACGATGGAAATCCGGTTTCTCTATTTTAATCGGATTCCATGAAAGGAAATGCGGGGTCTGCAATTCGTCTCCACATTTGTAGAAGTTCGCAGTAATCGTTTTTCCGTCCAGAGAAGTAATATTGTGTTTAAAGAATGCTGTATATGGAATGATCAGCGCCACTTCCCAGTTACACTCTTCAATGCGTTCATTGAACGGCTGGCGTCCCAGGCTGGCCCAACGCTTTACCTGATCCATCACTTCCTGAGAGGCACGCTCCCGGTCGTTACGTTCTGCTCCGGCACCTATAAGAATCGTCCCGATACAGTTGCATTCGATGTTATAATAAATACCGTCACCGGCAGGCACAGAAAAGAACTCCACGCAAGAGTCCGTCCACACAGACCCGTTGTCCTCTCCGTACTTAGCCCTCACACTGGCCTCTTTCACATTAAAGTGCAACAAAACAGCATCATCGCTATGGGCTATACGGAACTCCACTTTCGGACGATAAGGATAAGCTTCCCAATTCACATTATCAATAGTCTGGAAACCGATCTTTTCTTTATCCAGTAATTCGGGAAGTGCATCGACCTCCACATTAGCAATACTGATCTTTTTTACTTTCATGGTCTATTCTATTTTTATCTTGCAAAAATATATACTTTATTCCAGTATTTCATTCTCCATCCGGTGCTATTTTACAACCTTTTCCGAAAACGTTTACTTTCGGGTATCCTTTTTCATGGTCAGTCAGATGATTTCCTTACCTTTGCAGCGTGAAACAACCATCTTACATTGATTTAAGATAATAACTTCAACGGGTAAATCCCCATTGTATCTAACAAATAACACAAAAAATGAAGAAGCATCTAATTTTATCTGCCTGCCTGATGATGGCAGTAAGCAGTTTTGCTCAAAAGAAAGACTTTAGTTATAAGTTTTACGGACAGATTCGCACAGACCTTTATTACAACAGCCGTGCTAACGAAGAGACAGTAGACGGATTGTTTTACATGTATCCCAAAGACGAAGTACTCGATGAAAACGGCAAGGACCTGAACGCAACTGCCAACGGTAGCTTTTATACCTTATATACCCGCCTGGGAATAGACGTAGCCGGCCCTAAATTGGGACGTGCCATGACTTCTGCCAAAGTAGAAGTGGACTTCCGCGGCTCAGGAACTTCCTACTCCACCATCCGCTTACGCCATGCCTACCTGAACCTGGATTGGGGACGTTCAGCTCTCTTACTCGGCCAAACCTGGCATCCGCTGTTCGGTGACGTATCACCACAAATACTGAATCTTTCGGTGGGTGCACCTTTCCAGCCATTCAGCCGTGCCCCTCAAATTCGCTATCGCTATACACATAAGGGATTCCAACTGACAGGAGCCGCAATCTGGCAATCGCAGTATTTATCGCAAGGCATTGCGGGCAAGAGCCAGGCTTATATAAAGAACAGCTGTGTCCCCGAATTCTATCTGGGACTCGATTATAAAGCCAACGGATGGATAGCCGGGGCAGGCATAGAACTTCTCTCCCTGAAACCCCGTACAGAATCTAAAATAGATGATAAAGTTTATAAAGTGAACGAACGCATCACCACTTTATCTTATGAAGGACATGTAAAATACAGCAATAAAGACTGGTTTGTAGGGGCCAAAACCGTATTGGGCTCTAATCTGACACAAACTTCGATGCTCGGTGGATTCGGAATCAAATCGATCGATAAGCAGACCGGAGAACAGAAATATACACCGATCCGGGTATCCAGTTCATGGCTGAACGTTGTATACGGACAAAAATGGAAACCGGGCATCTTCCTGGGATATGTCAAGAATCTGGGGACAAGTGATGCTTTAGCATCCGGTCAACTGTACGGAACAGGAACCAATGTAGACCAGGTAGTAACTGCCGGAGCCGAACTGACATACAACGTCAATCACTGGAAGTTTGGAGTGGAATATACCTATACTTCCGCTGCTTACGGTTCACTGAATCTTAAAAACGGCAAAATCATCGATACGCATTCCATCGGTAACAACCGTATCGTAGGTGTAGCCATGTTTATGTTTTAAAAACAGATGAATAATACATTACCTATCCACTTCGCTCCGCTTCAGGGATATACCGAGGCAGCCTATCGTAATGCCCATGCCGCCGTTTTCGGCGGCATAGATGTCTATCATACTCCTTTTGTACGAGTAGACCGGGGAGAGTTCCGCCACAAAGACGTTCGGGACATTCTACCCGAAAACAACCGGGTGGCCCGCCTTATCCCGCAACTCATAGCCTCCGAAGCGGATAAAACAGAGCGTATGATCGCCCTCTTCATCGAACAGGGCTATCGGGAGATAGACATCAATCTCGGCTGTCCTTTCCCGATGTTGGCAAAACGACAATGCGGGTCCGGCATGCTGCCTTATCCCGACAAGGTGGAGGCATTGCTAAAACAAACGGAACAATTTCCCGACATATGCTTTTCGGTAAAGATGCGTCTGGGATGGGAAAAACCGGATGAATGCCTGTCACTGATACCGTTGCTTAACGCTGCTCCCCTGACCGAAATCACACTCCATCCCCGGTTGGGCATCCAACAATACAAAGGTGAGGTAGACATGGAGGGATTTACCTCTTTCTACGAAGCATGCAGACATCCCGTAGTCTATAATGGGGATATCCTGACCATAGCGGACATCCACCGCATTACCGACAAGTTCCCAAGCCTTGCCGGAGTGATGATCGGACGCGGATTACTGACAAACCCTGCATTAGGCTGGGAGTACAAAGAAGGCAGAAAGCTTTCTCCCGAAGAGTGGCATGAAAAGCTTAAGGCACTGCACACAGCCGTTTTCCTTCATTATGAAGAGCAGATACAAGGTGGCGAAGCGCAACTGGTAACCAAGATGAAAACATTCTGGGAGTATCTGGCTCCACAGATCGACCGGAAAAGTTGGAAAGCTATCCATAAAAGCACTACGCTCACCAAATACAACATTGCCGTCCGTTCGGCATTCTGACAGAAAGTTCATCCGGACAATGCGTAGTTTGGCATCCGTTTCATTATCACTGATAGTCAGCAAATTATATTTACCTGTATTTTCCTTTCGATGTAAAAGCATTTACCCCGGCATGTAAAGGCTTTTACGTCGGCATGTAAAGCCATTTACCTCGGTACGTAAAACCATTTACTCCGGTACGTAAAATCTTGACCAGCACACGGCGATGTTAGTCGACCTACATACCTTGGAGCAGTAACCTATCTTTTCTTTAAAAGAGAGGGAGTCCTTGAGTGATCCTCCCCCTGATACCAGATTCTCTATGGATGCAATTCTTTAAAAGTCTGATTCTCTTCTTTCACCTGCTTCACAGTTTCATTCAGATCGTCAATCGGCAGATCGTATCCATACCACCCGGTATAGCAATCGGTTACATACCATTTACCGTCAATCAAGTCGAATATCACACGTAAGTCAACTTCCGACTCCTCATACCCGGCTTCAAACTCTTTATGGGTAGGTTCGTTCACCGTAAATTTAGAAACATAGATTCCTCCTTCCTCCTGGGTAATGCGTTCCTCTTTTAGAGTCTCGCCATCCAGCAACGGCCATTTCTCTTGTGTAAAGGGGAAGGTTTTCTCGCTATTTCCATCGTCCGTCATCAGAGTGATGGGAGTTTTTAACGGAAATTTCACACGGGTATACTGGAAAGAAGCACTTGAGGTGAACTTCTTCAGAAACGTCTGGAAAGGTTCATCAGCCGTTTCCGCAGTAGCGGCACTCTCTGCCTTCGCTTTCGAAGTATTTCCACAGGAAATAAAGCAAATGCCTCCCATCAGGGTAAGCATAAACAGACAAAGCACAAATCTTTTCACTTTCATAATGAATGGGTTATTAAGACGGGGAATCCCACCCCGCATTTTCAGCGGGCAAAGATAATATATCTTCCTAATATCCAATCGGGAAGGACAGAATTATTTATGTTTCAGGTATTCATATCCGAAGCGGCAATAAAGACATTTCTTCTTGTCGCAATATTCCTTCTGTAACTGTAACAACGCCTGACTGTCCGCTGCTGTCCGGACAGGAATTCCGGCTTCGCTCCACATGCGGGTGACGTAGTTGTTTTCAGCTTTCAACTCTTCAAGCAATGAAGCTGCGCGTTCACACAACCTTTCGTCTGCCTTATGCAAACCGTAAGCATACAGAAAAGGTATGACCGTATTGATAATGATCAGTTCCCTTGCACCGGAACCGATGCTTTTCTCCTTCCGGGGAGAGGTCCTGCCAAACATGAAGTGCTCCTCCCAATAAGCAGAAGTATGGCCGGAGAAGATCGACTTTAACTCTTTCAGGGTTTGCGCTTCCATGACACGTGAAAACAGGGAACGCTCTTTGTAATATAGGGAAGCCAGTTGTGCCAGCCTCACATGTGGAAAATTGCCGGGACGAAGACGGAGAAAACGCCACAAAGAAGCATTCATCACCGGTGGAAGTTCAAACTTATGTTGCAGATAACGGAATTCCTTCTGCATCCAACTGAAATAATCGTCAACAGGTTCTCCCTCCAGCAAACCGGCCTGTCCAAAGAAGAAAGCTTCCACTTGTGTCAGGTCGTCACGATGCTTATCAATGGAGCGGAACGGAAGCAGATTCGCCCAGGCTTCAAAAGCATCTCCATTCAGTCCGAAACCAAAATTACGTGCCAGCGTGATGAAAAAGGCGTCCTCCCAATGTTGGTTGCAGCGCTGAAGCCGCCGGGATATGGTCTGGTTCTTCTGATCGAAACGCTCGGTCTGTAAAGCTGTCAGCCAGGAATGAACCGTTAGTTTGGAAAGAGTTTCCAAGATCGAATAGCAAGGTGGATGTACGTCTGCCCGGCAAAGCTCGTCATAATGTTCCCTCACCCGGCGGGGACAGGCCAACCGGAGTTGCGGGACAGGTTCACCATTGGTGCGGTATATCTCACAATCTATTTCCGTGGCAATGTGTAAAATCACTGAGTCATAGGCTATATCATGATCATGCCCGTGACGGAACCAATCGGAAGAGACTGCATGTATTTCGACATTACCTACCCAAAGCGTACCGTCAATCTTTAGTTTGGCATTAAAAAAATCGGGGCCTGCATTAGGATTCGGCAGTCCCGTATCAATCACTTCAACAGGCAGCCCGGTGGTTGTTTGCAGTTCATGAAGAGGAAAGATTTTGTGTTTCCACACATAGTGTAGGAGGTGTTCCATTGTTAACAAGACGTTAATGTGCTCGACAAATGTAATAAAAATCCTATCTTTGCGACTAATATTTTGGATATAAAGTCTATAAAGTCAGTAAAACAATGAAAATAGCATTAATAGGTTACGGAAAAATGGGCAGGGAAATCGAAAAAGTAGCCCTCAGTCGCGGACACGAAATTGTCAGCATTATCGACATCAATAATCAGGATGATTTCGAATCCGAAGCGTTTAAATCGGCAGATGTGGCTATTGAGTTCACTAATCCCATGGTAGCCTACAGCAATTATATGAGAGCTTTCAAAGCAGGTGTAAAGTTAGTTTCGGGCAGTACCGGATGGATGGCAGAGCACGGCGATGAAGTAAAGGAACTATGCAGCAAAGGTGGAAAAACCCTGTTCTGGTCATCCAATTTCAGCCTGGGCGTAGCCATCTTCTCGGCAGTCAATAAGTATCTGGCTAAAATAATGAACCAGTTCCCGGCATATGACGTGACCATGAGTGAAACCCACCACGTGCACAAGCTCGATGCACCAAGCGGAACGGCCATCACGCTGGCAGAAGGGATCATCAGCGAAATCGGGCGGAAGACGGGCTGGGTGAATGAACCCAGCGACGATCTTTCGCAAATCGTCGTCACCTCCCTGCGCGAAGGAGCGGTTCCGGGTACACACACGGTAACTTACGAATCGGACGACGACCGGATCGAACTCAAACATACGATCAAAAACCGCCGGACACTGGCTCTGGGCGCCGTCGTCGCTGCGGAGTTCCTCTGCGGCAAAAAGGGTGTCTATACGATGGACGACCTGCTGAAATAAACGATACAGAACATGGGAAAAATCAAAGCTTTCTTCCGCAACAAATGGGTGGGATTCACCCTGGCAAGTATTTTATACATCCTCTGGTTCGTCCTCTGGACGGGCAACTGGTGGCTGCTGCTGGGCGAAATCGTCATCTTCGACCTTTATATCACGCGTTATTTCTACAAGTACGTCTGGCGGCACAACGCCGAGATGTGCAAGAAAAGCAAAAGTTACAAAGCCGTTTACGAATGGGTGAATGCGATCATTTTCGCCACCGTTGTAGCGTCGCTGGTACACATCTTCTTCTTTCAGATGTACGTGATTCCCTCGTCGTCGATGGAGAAATCGCTGCTGGTCGGGGACTATCTCTACGTCAGCAAGGTAGCCTACGGTCCCCAGATGCCCAATACCCCGGTGGCATTTCCGTTCGTACACCATACGATGCCTTTTTCGAAAACCAAAAAATCGTTCTCCGAAAGCGTCAAATGGCCTTATCACCGCCTCAAGGGACTGGGCCGAATCGAGCGCAACGACGTAGTGGTATTCAACTTTCCGGCAGGCGATACGGTGCTGCTCGAACGACAGGACGTTTCGTACTACGACGTACTGCGGCAATATCAGCAAACTTTCGGACATCAGGCCGGCCGCGAACGGCTGATGCAGGAATACACGGTCATCACGCGCCCGGTGGACAAGCGTGAAAACTACATCAAACGCTGCATCGGCCTCCCGGGGGATTCGATACGAATCGAGGAAACGGCGGTTTACGTCAATGGGAAGCCGCAGGAGCCCGTCGCCGGAAAACAGTTCATGTATCTGGTGGAAACCACCTCGCCGATCACCCAATACGCACTCGACAATCTGGGTATCACCGAATGGAGCAACAAGGGCACGCTCTACTACATGGCGCTCACCGACGAAAACGCCGCAGAACTGGAGAAGCTGGACAACGTCGCTTCCGTACAGAAATACATCGCCCGCAGTCCCAATTTCGATGTCTTTCCGCAGGATCGCCGCTATGCGTGGAATCAGGACAACTATGGCCCGATCTGGATTCCCCAAGCGGGAACGGCCGTTGCGCTGACGGCCGACAACCTGCCCCTGTACCGGCGGATTATCGAAACGTACGAAGGCAACGACCTGCGTGTGGACGAAGAAGGGAAGATCTTCATCAACGGCGAACAGACCGACACCTATACTTTCCGGATGAACTATTACTGGATGATGGGCGACAACCGCCACAATTCGGCGGACTCCCGCTTCTGGGGATTCGTTCCCGAAGACCACATCGTCGGCAAAGCCTCCTTCATCTGGCTGTCGCTGGATCCCGAAAAGAGCTTCCCCGCGAACATCCGCTGGAACAGGATGTTCACCAAAGTCAAATAAAACAAGGGTAGTCGTGACCTCGGACAGTTATCATACGCTTGCCGGGCCTGCGGAAGCCATCTACAAAGAGAAAAGCAGCAAGTTCCTCGCTTATGCCTATCCGGTCGAAAGCGAGGAGGAGATTCGCACGCTGCTCGATGCGCTGCGCAAGAAATATTACGACGCGACGCACCACTGTTACGCGTGGCGGCTGGGTCCGCACGGCGAAACGTTCCGCGCCAACGACGACGGAGAACCCTCGGGAACGGCCGGAAAACCGATCCTCGGACAACTGCTCTCGAACGACATCACGGACTGCCTGGTGGTCGTGGTCCGCTACTTCGGCGGCACGAAACTGGGGGTTCCGGGGCTGATCGCCGCATACAGGGAATCGGCGGCGGAGGCGATCGCGGCGGCCCGAATCGT
>ENA-OPAW01001727-OPAW01001727.1-human-gut-metagenome-genome-assembly--contig:-NODE-1727-length-10244-cov-2.843262_pt1 | contig 10244 bp, 7 predicted proteins | sample MGYA00241060_ERZ501436 | MGnify/ENA primary metagenome ERZ501436 (study PRJEB25962, sample SAMEA2042619) | human gut metagenome | biome: human gut; feature: human-associated habitat; material: faeces... | reverse complement strand
GTTAGATGGCGGCGACGTTCAGACACTTTGGGAGTACGGCGTGTCCGGCTTCGGTCCGGCCCTAGGCGAAATCATCGGCAACTCATTCCAGATGGTTGTCGGCCTGATCGTTGGCTTCGCACTGTTCTCCGCGGTGCGCAAGGCTTATCCGCCGCTGGTGCGACTCGGCAACCTCAGCGTCAAGGCCGGCGAGTGATACATTATTGTCTTGCATAAATAAAGCCCGTGGGTTCACCGATGAACGGCGATTCCACGGGCTTTATTTATACATATTCGTTCATATAGTATCCGTAGTGGCTGTGTTCGCGGCCGGTGCAATGGGCTGATGTGCTGAAAGATATGGAGAAGAGCGCATGATCACGGTACGTGATTTGAGTTGGCAGTATGAGCCATTGGTGGATGGCGGCAAGCCGGTGGATAGCCTCAAGCATGTCAGCTTCGATATCAAATCAGGCTCGTTCGTGGGCGTCATCGGACCGACCGGCGCCGGCAAATCCACCCTGTGCATGGCTTTGGCCGGAATCATCCCGAATCTGGCGGACGGCACCATGACCGGACTGGTGGAAGTCAACGGCATGAACACCAGCCGTCATTCCGTATCGGCGTTGTCCGAACGTATCGGCTACGTGCAGCAGGATCCCGAAGCGCAGCTGTTCTGTGCGAGCGTTGAGGATGAGATCGCCTTTCCTTTGGAAAACCGCGGCATCGCACCGGACATCATCGACAAGCAGATCGACGTCATGCTCGATCTGGTCGGCATGACCGGCTACCGCAAGCGCGTGCCGACCAGCCTGTCGGGTGGGCAGATGCAGCGTGTGGCCATCGCGGCGGCATTGGCGGCGGAACCCGACGTGCTCATCCTTGACGAACCGACTGCGGCGCTCGATCCGGAAGGCAAGCAGGAAGTCTTCGATGTGCTTGAACGCATCCGGCAGACCCGTTCCATGACGGTGATCATGGCGGAACAGGACACGGAGCATATCGCCTATTGGGCCGACCAAGTGTTGTTCATGGTCAATGGGGAATTGGTGCGCAACGGCGACGCCAGCCTGTTCGTCCGTGAAAAAGGACTGCTGGAATCCTCCGGCGTGCAGGTCGCGGACGATCCGCTGCCGCAGGTCAAGGCCGTACAGCAGGGCAAAAAGCATAAGAAGGACAAAAAGAATCAGCCGGAACGGTCCAAGGACGTGGTCATCAGTCTGGACCATGTCTCCTACCAATATGAGCGCGGCGGCAACGCATCGAAAGCTCTGGACGACGTGACGTTCGACATCGAACGTGGCTCATTCATCGGACTCATCGGACGTAACGGCTCCGGCAAGACCACACTCGCCAAACATCTGAACGGACTGATCCGACCCACGCAGGGCACGGTGACGGTGGATGGGCTCGACGCCTCCAAACACAGCGTCGGCGAAATGGCGGCCCACGTCGGATTCGTCTTCCAGAATCCCGACCATCAGATCTTCTGCTCCACCACCAAGGAGGAAATCGCATTCGGTCCTACCGCGCTTGGACTGGACGGAGCCACCGTGTTCAAACGCGTCGACGAGATGCTGACGCTGTTCGACCTGCACCGTTATGAAGACGTCTCGCCGGCCACGCTCGGCTACGGCGAACGCCGTGCGGTGGCGCTGTCATCCGTGCTTGCAATGCGCACGCCGATCCTCGTGCTCGACGAGCCTACGGCCGGTCTCGACTACCGTCTCGCAGCACGCTTCCTCGGCACCATCGAGAAACTCAACCAGCGCGGCGTCACCATCGTCATGATCAGCCACGACATGCGCGCGGTATACCGGTACTGCACGCACGTGCTGGAATTGGAGGACGGAAAAGTCGTGCAGTATGGGCCGATCGACAGGTCCGAAGCGGCGCAGAAGCAATCTCGGACCATCCGCAAACCGCGTAAATCCAATGGGCCCGTTTCGGCGACGCATGTGCTGCTGAAAGTCACCAAGCATGAGGAAGGACGACACTGATGGACGCCGATTTGTATGTACCGGGCGACGGCTGGCTGCATCGCGCCGACCCCCGTGTGAAATTCCTCATCACCGTGGTCATGTTGGTGTTGTGTCTGGTATGGCGCAACTGGGCGTTCATACTTGACGTTCTGATCATCGAACATCTCATGCTCATCACCGACGGCGTGCCGCTGAAACGCATCGGCTGGGTGTGGAAGATCCTCGCCGTGATCATCGTGTTCATCGTGGTGCTCTGGCCGATTTTCGACCCATCCGGCACGCACGTGCTGTGGCAGTGGGGATGGCTGAAACTCACGCGAGAGAACCTCGTCATGGCCGCGGTGATGGGATTGCGCATTCCGGCGCTCGGATTCGCGTGCTTCCTCACGTTGTTCACCACCAGCCAGACCAAGCTGATCCGAGGGCTCACCTCCCTGGGCATGCCGTACAAGGCCGGACTCACGCTCGCCACCGCGCTGCGCTACATTCCGGTGTTCTTCTCCATCTTCCAATCCGTATCGGCCGCGCAACGGGCCCGCGGACTCGACCTGAGCGGCAAGAAAGACGCCACCGGCAAGAAACGCAACGTATTCGTACGCTTGGTGGACCGGTTCAAATCGTATCTGCCCATCATCATCGCGGTGCTGATCCGCGCCTACAAAATGAGCCAAAGCGTCGGCTGGGCTATGGAATCGCGCGGGCTCAACCTCCAAGGCGTGAGACGCACCTACCGCATACAGCTGAAGATGAGACTCTCCGATTGGATCATCCTTGCGGTCACCGTCGCCGCGACGGCAGGCAGCATCTGGCTGATGCTGTGGCAGTTCTGAGGCAGGCCAATGTTCCAGAACGAACAACGCATCACCATCACAGCACGCGACCTGAAAGTGGTCTCGGCCCTGCAATGCGACGGCCGTATGACCATGCAGGCGCTTGCCGACAAAATCGGCATTTCCGTCTACGCGGCTACGGAAAGCTACCGCAGGCTTACTGAATCCGGCATCATGAGCATCGTCCCGGTGTGCAATCCATTGAGTCTGGGCAATTACAGCCAGGTGCTGGTGGGACTTCGTCTCGACGGGAGCAGGGATGAGGCTCTTGCCATGCTCCAATCCATGCCACAGGTCACCTACGTGGTCTGCGCTCTGGGGGATGCCGACATCATCGCTGAGGCTGTGGTGTATTCGGCTGAAGGCATGGATCATTTCCTCAAACATGGTCTGCGCGCGTTGCCGGGATTGTCCCGTCTGCAGGTGTTCTCATGCGGACGGCTGGTGCTTGATGACCACAATGTCAGCGTGGTGAACCGTCTGCTCGCCGCGCATGGCGAAACCGGCTTCCTGACCAAACGCGAGGCGAGTGTCGGCACCGATATTCCCTCGCATCGTCTGGATCCACGGTTCGTGCACACATTCAACGAACTGCAGAAGGACGGCAGGGCCAGCTATGCGTCGTTGGGGGAGCGTCTCGGCGTGACCCATACGGCGATTCGCGGCCGCATCAAAAAACTCGAAGATTCCGGCGTGATGCGCATTATGGCCACGGTAAGCCCCATGCGTTTGGGAGGATTCCGACAGGCATTCCTCGGACTTGGAGTGAAACCTCCATATCGGCTTGACTCCGAACAGCTTCTGGCCATCGACGAAGTGACGTACGCGATGAGTGGTGTCGGATTGAACGGTGCCGATTACCTGATTGAAATCATCGCCGACAACGATGAGGACCTATGGCGCGTGGTGGACGAATCCATTCGCCCATTGCCAGGCGTGGAACAGACCTGGTGGGCGTCCACCGTCAGTGTGGAAAAGGAGTCGTATTGGCTTGAGCCGCCGCACGAAGGCGTATTGCTAGGCGATTGACGATTGCCCGATGCTTGGAACATGGTTTCTGATCATCCAGTTTTCGCTGTTCCCGCGTTGATCTCATACTCAAGGATGAGTCGCGGTTCAGCAGGATTTCAGACCAACGCATGATGCCGTTGACGTCGAATGTTCCGTATGTTGGAAGTAACTTCGCAAAGAAAGGAACTTCCATGGACATCAGGGACGCCATCAAAGCCAATAACACTGCCATTGAAGCCATCGATCTTGTCAAGGACTACGGTTCCGGAAGCAACGCGGTGCATGCGTTACGTGACGTCAATATCGCCTTCGAACAAGGAAAATTCACCGTCATCATGGGCCCTTCCGGCTCTGGCAAATCCACGTTGATGCACACGCTGGCCGGACTTGATTCGGCCACTAGCGGACACGTCATGTTCGACGGCAAGGATCTGACCCGCATGAACGACGACCAGCTCACCCTGCTGCGCCGCCATCAGATCGGTTTCATCTTCCAAAGCTTCAATCTGCTGCCGATGTTTACTGCCGAACAGAACATTCTCATGCCCTTGACCTTGGCTGGGACGAAACCAGACCGACAGTGGTTGCGTCTGCTGGTGGAAACGCTTGGCCTTAAGGAACGTCTTAACCATCGTCCGAACGAACTATCGGGAGGCCAACAGCAGCGTGTGGCCATCGCGCGAGCATTGATCACCAAACCGAAACTGGTGTTCGCAGACGAGCCCACCGGCAATCTTGACTCTGTATCAAGCGCCGAAGTGTTGAGCTTCCTGAAACGTTCCGTCAACGAACTTGGCCAAACCATCATCATGGTCACGCATGATGCGGTCGCCGCGTCTTACGCCGACCGTGCGCTCGTGTTCGCCGACGGCCAGATCGTGGCGGACGTGAACAAGCCGACAGCAGACCAGATGAGTGAACTGCTGATGAAGGAACGCGAAGCCGCCACAATGAATGTGGCTTCCGTGAGACATTCCCGCTAAACGCACTGTAGAAGCATTCGAAGAAGGAAACAGAATTAACCATGTGGTCCATCACTTTGAAACTCATGCGAAAAACCAAGCGCATGCTCATACCCGCAGGCATCGCCATCATGATCGGCACGGCGTTCATCGCCAGCACCTTCCTGTTCGGCAATGCCATGAACGACTCCCTGACACGGCAGATGACCGCCATGTTCGGAAACGCCAACTATGCGGTGACCGTCAACAGCTCCGACCTGAGCGATGAGGAACTCAACGAAGCGTACTCCAGCACTGTCGGCGACTTCCATCTCGACCAGATCGCCGGCATCGAAGGGGTTGACGGTGTCCGCGCCTCGGTGGAAACCGGCGTCAGCGTTTCCAGGGGGGACAGCGCCATCAGCGGCGAGATCATCTCTACCGCGGCACAGAAGAACATGCTTCCCGTGAATATTACGGAAGGGGACCAGCCGAAGGACTCCAACGAAGTCGCACTGCCGGAAGACATGGCGAAACAGCTGAACGTCGGCATTGGCGACACTGTAAGACTGACCTCCCAATATGCGGTAGGCACCGATGGCAAAGCCAAAGCGGACAACGTGCGCGTGGTCGGACTCACCTCCGATCCGAACGGCGCCTACTCGTACTATGGTGGTGCGATCGTAGGATCCGACAATCTGCTTGCCGCAATGCAGGGAACGGACGATTTCGACACCACCGGAACAACAACGGTATACCTCGACCTTGCCTTGGATGGAAATAGCGTATCCGCAAAAACCATCAACAGTGTGAAAGCGTTGCTGCCAAAGCATTTCGATCTGATGTCGCGACAGCAGGTCAGTGACGAAAGCATCAAATCCTTAACCGGCAACCAAACCAGCATCGTCACCACATTCCTCATGTGCTTCGGCGTGCTTGCCATGTTCGTGGCGGCACTGGTGATCGCCAACACGTTCCAAGTACTCGTGGCGCAACGCCGCCGCACACTCGCCTTGCTGCGCACCATCGGCGCGAAAAAAGGCCAGCTGTATGGTTCCGTGCTGTTCGAAGCGGCAGTGCTTGGCTTCGTCGCATCCGTGCTTGGCGTGGTGCTGGGAAGTCTGCTCATGTGGGGCATGTGCGTCAGCGACATCATGCAAGAGGGTATGCGATTCAATTTCTCTTGGCAGGCCGCCGTCATACCTATTCTCTTCGGTATTGTGGTGACGGTGCTCGCATCCCTGGGATCTGCACGTTCCGCTACTGCGGTGACGCCATTGGAGGCATTGCGCCCGATTGAACTGACCGACAACCGTCGTTCCAGCCTCACGCGAGCCATAATCGGTATTCTGATGGTGGTGGTCGGTATCGCCATGGTGGTATTTTCCATCTGGCAGGTACAAGCCACCAATGGCGGCGAGAATGCGAGCAGCGATCAATTCACGATGATTCTGCTCGTAGCCATCGCCGGCGCCGCACTGGTATTCCTCGGAATGGTGGTCACCGCGGTGTTTTGGATGCCGGCCCTCATGAAGGGAGTTGGAGCGTTGGCCTCGCTGACAGGCCCTTCCGCAACGGTTGCGCACGCCAACATTCAGAAGAATCCGCGACGCATCGCAGCAACCGGTGCCGCTCTGCTCATCGGCGTCACCCTGGTTTCCACCATCGCAACCGGTGCCGCCAGCGCCAAAGAGACTATGAATGGTGCGCTCGCCACCCGTTATAGCGTCGACATCGTGGCCATGGGCGATGACATCAGCCAGCAAATGGTCAAGGATGTAGCCGACATCAACGGCGTGTCCGACACGTTGTATGCGCCGGCGGTTTCCGTGACCTTGGAGAAAGCGGATGGAACCCAGCCTACGTCCGCATTGCTGGTCGGCGTGAAGAATATCGATCAGGTCAAGCAGGTCATGCGTGCCAACTTGGGTAACGCCTCCATCGACAGTGATGGCGTGCTCATGCCAACATACAATGCGCAAACCGGCAAGGAACTGCAGTTCGCCAATGGTACGGCTGATTTCTCCACCGAATGGAACCAGGACGGCGACGCTACGCGTTCGCTGACATTGCAAGCAAACCAAGCCGACTACCGTCGCGTATCCGCACAGTATGGAGCTGTCGGATTCGTGGATGAAAGCCATTTCACCAATGGTGACCTCGATGCCGCCACCCATGTGCTGCTGGTCAAGGCGGATACTGACAAGTCGGGAGTTTCCGTTGACGGCATCTACAACGACATGCAGGCCGCATTGGAAAAGAGCACTGATGCGACAGTAACCGGACCGATCGCCGAACGCATCGTATGGGCGAAGATGATCGACTCCATGATGATGCTTCTGGTGGGATTGATCGCCGTGGCCGTGCTCATCGCACTTGTCGGCGTGGCCAACACGCTGTCCCTGTCGGTGATCGAACGCACCCGCGAATCGGCCACCCTGCGCGCCATCGGCATGACCCGCGGCCAGCTCAGGGCATCGCTCGCCATCGAAGCGCTGCTCATCTCCGTAGTCTCAGGCCTTGCCGGCATACTGCTTGGCACATTGTTCGGTTGGCTGGGCGCATACGTGGTGTTCAGTCTGTACGGCACCGTGGCATTCCCATTCGAATGGGGAATCAACGGCATTGTGCTTGCCGTGGCGGCTGTGGCAGCGTTGCTGGCCAGCATCGCACCTGCCCGTCGGGCGGTCAGGGTGCCGCCAGTTGAGGCGCTCGCAGAAGCTTAGCACCTCAACAGGCGGCCTTCGCGGCAAGCCGCTCACCTCACCTACGGGAAGCCTACCAGGCTTCCCGCTTTACGGTTCGGCCTGTTGAGGCGCTCGCTGAAGCTTAGGCGATAAACGGAATGCTCCTTCGAAAGAAGGAGCATTTTTGTTGCCGAATACGTTTTATGAAGATTTTATACGAGATGGTTTTCGTAGGCGAACACGACGGCTTGGACGCGGTCGCGCGCATTGATTTTCGACAGGATATGCGCGACATGCGTTTTCACGGTAGGCAGGCTGATGAACAGCTTGTCCGCGATCTCCTGATTCGACAGGCCATGCGCGATTTCGATGAGCACCTCGCGCTCGCGGTCGGTCAGTTCGTCCAATTCCGGATCGGTGTACATAGTTGCCGTCGAAGCGGAAGCGGACGTTGCGGAAACGGGCGCTGCGGCGGCCGTTCCTGCGAAATCGCCATCCATCATCTTCTCTATAAGCCGTTTCGTGGCGGATGGCGCGATGATCGCGTTGCCTTGGTACACGGTGCGAATCGAATTGAGCAGCGTCTCCGGTTCCGTGTCCTTCAGCAGGAAGCCGGTTGCCGGGTCGCCGAAGATGCCGCCGACCGAGGTGCCGGCGTAGGCGATCGACCAACCCCACAGCACCCACATGATCATCGTGACGGACAGTGCGGCCGCCTCCATGATCATCATATTCAGCACGGCCTTGGCGCGGACCATGCCACCATAGAAGAACGCCACACCAGGCGTCATGAGGAACACAAGGGACGCGGAAGTCAATATCCACGCGGCATTTCCAGAATCAAGCTGGCCCATGTCACCCTCCTCTTTCTTTCTCTATATTTGGTTCAACATTTCCGTCCCCATCGTGTGGGGCTGACAGAACGATATGGAACGCCGGCCGCGTTTTGAAAACGTTACGACGTGTTACGCCAACGTAACGCCATCCGCGCGGAACGTCAACCTACGCCGAAAAATGGCGGAATTCCAACGAAACTGGCGGTACGGAAATACGGAAGGCATAATCGCCCGGCAATCGCAATATGAAATTGCGACGGTGGACGGAAGCGGCGGGCAACGCTGCGGACGGAGTAAGTTGGGTAGCTGAAACTTACGGAACACGCGTGGCACGCGACGAGAGAACGCCGCGTACGGCGAGCGCGTGGCATGTACACCGAACGCGCGGTGCGGCGAACGTATGGCGCGCGTAACGAGAGAGCGGCGAGGACCATGGCAACGTTCATCATTTCACTGTGCGCCATTTTGATGCTGACCACGGTTTCCGGGCTGATCTGCCGCAAAGCGCAGCTGCCGGAAGTGATCGGGCAGATCCTCGTCGGCATTCTCGTGGGCCCTTCGCTGCTGGGCGTGATGCACATGAGCGATTCGCTGTCATTGTTCAGCGACCTCGGCATCATCATCCTCATGTTTTTGGGCGGTGTCGGCTGCGACCTGCAGTTGCTGAAGAAATATTCGAAGGCGGCGGTCATCATCGCGTGCATGGGCGTGGTGTTCCCCGTGGCGGTGATGGGTGGAGTGAGCCTGCTGTTTGGCTTCAAGCCGATTCCGGCTGCGTTCATCGGCGTGGTGTTCTCCGCCACGTCCGTGTCGATTTCCGTGGCGGTGCTGAAGGAAGCCGGACTGCTTGATTCGAAGGAAGGCGTGTCGATTCTCGGCGCGGCCGTGGCTGACGATGTGATCGGCGTGATCCTGCTGTCCGTGATGTGCACGCTCGTCAACACCGGCAGCGTGGACGTGGCAGGGCTGGGGTTGATTCTGCTCAAGCAGGTGCTGTTCTTTGTGGCGGCCGCCGTGGTGGTGGTTTGGGTGGCGCCGGCGCTGATGACGCTGGCTGGCGTGCTGAAGGCGCCGTCCGGCATCGCGGTGATGGCCGTGATCATCTGCCTGGCGATGGCGTGGGCGTCGAATCTGGCCGGGTTGAGCTACGCGGTGGGCGCGTTTTTCGCCGGCATCGCGGTAAGCAACAGCGATTACGCGGAGGACGCGGACCGGTATATCGAGCCGGTTGGAGACACGTTGTTCGTGCCGGTGTTCTTCGTGGGCATCGGCCTGCAGACCACAGGCGTGGATGATACGAAGATGATTGTGTTCATTGCGATCATGACGGTTCTCGGCGTGATCACGAAGGTCGTCGGCTGCGGTTTGGGTGGCCGCATGGCCGGTTTCGGCGGCGCTTCGGCGCTGATGATCGGCGCGGGCATGGTGCCACGTGGCGAGATGGCGTTGATTACCGCGCAAATCGGCTTCAACGAGCATGTGCTCGGCAGCGAATACTATTCGACGATCATCTTCATCATTTCGCTGGTGACGCTGGTCGCGCCGCTGCTATTGAAGCTGACGATCCGGAAAGTGCCGGGAGTGGGGGCTGGCGCTGCCGGTACGGCTGGCGCTGAGCAGTAATCGCAATACGAAAACCTCCCGCCACGTACGGAACGTGACGGGAGGTTTTCGCTACGGAAATCGCAAATCCGGAAAATATGGGAACGTCAGGCGAGGATGCCGTCGACGAAGCCTTCCGGATCGAACGGGGCGAGGTCATCCGGGCCTTCGCCCAGGCCGACGAGCTTGACGGGCACGCCAAGCTCCTTCTGCACGGAGATGACGATGCCGCCCTTGGCGGAGCCGTCGAGCTTGGACAGGACCACGCCGGTGATGCCGATCGCTTCGGCGAACACCTTGGCCTGCGTCATGCCGTTCTGGCCGGTGGTGGCGTCGAGCACGAGCAGCACTTCGTCCACAGGCAGGGTCTTTTCGG
>ENA-OPAW01001708-OPAW01001708.1-human-gut-metagenome-genome-assembly--contig:-NODE-1708-length-10303-cov-2.843677_pt1 | contig 10303 bp, 9 predicted proteins | sample MGYA00241060_ERZ501436 | MGnify/ENA primary metagenome ERZ501436 (study PRJEB25962, sample SAMEA2042619) | human gut metagenome | biome: human gut; feature: human-associated habitat; material: faeces... | reverse complement strand
AATGCTCATCTCTTACCTGCTCCTTTCTCTGCTGTATTCAAACCTGTATTTTCCTTTGTAATCAGGTCACGATATAAGATCTTAATCTCGCCGTTTTCCATACGGGAGTTTACATATTTCATCCACTCTTCGCTCTGCTGCGGGTAGTCTGTATTCTCTCCGAAACTATGCCATCTGGTTTCCTTTCTGGCTGCCAGATGTGCGATCACTGCCTGGCACACGATCAGTCGTTCGCGAAGTTCATAAATCTGCATCAGTTCATAAGTATCTGTTGCTGCCAGAGTGTCAACTACTGGCAACAATGCTGCAATCTTTTCATCTGCCTTTGCAAGACTCATCCCGCTGTATCTGTAGTCTGTACCGATTCCTCCTGCATACTGATCCATGATCTTCTGCATGGCTTCCTCAAGCTGCTCTGCATTCATCAAAGAACGGGAAGCATTCAAATGTGATTCGTATTCTGCCTTCTTAGCTATTGCAGTTTGAGACAGCTCCTGTTCTCCGCCACGCTCTAAAGCCTCTTCCTTATTTTCCGCTGCGATCCGGTCATCATCTTTGCCATTCAGATATTCCAAAATCGCCTCTGCTGCGATCTCACCTTCTGCCAGTGCACCGGTTACATATTTCTGCGGACATCCTCCTGCTACGTCTCCGGCTGCATATAAACCTTCAATAGTTGTAGCTCTGTTATTATCTACCCAGTAACCGCTGGCTGTATGTCCGCCTACAATATATGGCTCTGTGCCCTCAATCTCTACATTCTCTTCGGATGGTCCTTTTCCGGCTTCCATCCATTTCAGAGTCTGGGACGGTGCCATATTCAGGTAAGCTTTGTAAAGGTCCTGCTCCTGTTCTTTGGAAATACCTTCCGTTCTGAGATAACATGGACCGTTTCCTTCTCTGTTCTCCATGACTGTACCGTAAACTCGCTGGGAAGTTGTCAGACCATATTTTGTTTCATAAATATCACCATGTGCATTGACCTGTCTGGCCCCAACACCCTGAGCAATAGTTCCTGTAGGAGCAATCGTGTCCTTACATCTCAATGCAATGAAACGCATCTCAAAGGTTGTCATCTCCGCACCGGAAAGAAGTCCCATTGCATATCCTGCACCTGTGTTAAACGGAGGATACCACATCTTATGTCTGGAAAATCCCGGATTATTCGGTCTGTAAAGTCCCGCTGCACCACCTGTGGCACAAAGAACTGCTTTCGCATCAATGTCATAGAAAATATCCTCATTAACGCTAAATCCAACTGCGCCTGTGACTTTTTTGTTTTCTGTTTTATAATCTGTAATATTTACATGATTGAGAACCGTAACATTCTCCTGTTCAGCTGCCGCCTTTGCAAGGATTGGCTTCATATTTTCGCCATTGATCTTGATGTTTCGGTTTCCTCTGGCAACATATTTTCCGTTTTCGTCCTTCAGGATGACCAGCCCCAGATCTTCCATCACCTTTGTCACATGATTCAGTCTCTCTGACATGGTAAGAAGAAGGTCTTCTCTTACGATTCCATGGGCATCCTTTTTGGCATAATCCACATAATCCTGCGGCACTCTGCCTTCTGTAATATATGCGTTCAATGCATTCACGCCCGCCGCCAGACATCCGCTTCGCTTAATATTCGCTTTCTCTGCGATCAGAACTTTTTTATTGCTTTTCTGACCGATCACATAGGCTGCAAAGCATCCTGCCGTACCGCCGCCGATGATCAGCACATCTGTCCTGATTCTCTCTGTTCTCATTCTCTCTTACCCTTTCCTCCATACCAGTGTGCCAACAAGTTGATTTTCCGATCAGTCTTGCCTCTGAATTTCTTATTTCTTCATTGTCGTCAGTCGCCGCAGCCACCGTTGTCAGATAATTACAAAGTCATCCCTTACAGCCTCATTTTCGATCAGCTGTACACTGTCACCTCTCAGTGCAAAAATCCTGTAAAGGAATACATTCACAGTCTCACCTTCCCGGATATCTGCTTTCTCCAGGCTTCTTCTGGCAGTTACTACGGAATTGTTGACTCTCACCTGAAGTTCCAGATTATCTCCCCTGAAAGAAACCCGTTCAACCACTCCCCGGGATACGGAAGTTTTGAACTTCTCCACCTCATCCAGTTTGGAGATTTTTACAAATTCCGGGCGGACAATGATCTTGTCTGCTCCTTCTGCCTGAGCAAAGGTATGGAAATCATCCGCATCTTTCAACACAGATGGCTGTCCGAAGAAGGACGCTGCAAAAGCTGTCTCAGGATTTCTATAAACCCCTATAGGAGTTCCTTTCTGTTCGATCCGTCCTGCATTAGTGATAATAATCTCATCTGCTACTTCAATGGCCTCATCCTGATCATGAGTAACGAAAATACTGGTAATTCCCAGCTTCCCGATCATCTCTTTTAACCAGCTTCGCAGTTCCTGACGGATTTTTGCATCAATGGCTGCAAAGGGCTCATCCAGAAGCAGCACCTGGGGATTTGGAGCAAGGGCTCTGGCAAATGCCACCCTTTGCCTCTGACCGCCGGATAACTGGCTTGGATATCTTTTTTCCAGTCCTTCCAGCCCCACCAGTTTGATCAACTCTCTGACTCTGGCATCAATTTTCTTCTTATCAGCCTTCTGAACCTTCAAACCAAATGCAACGTTGTCATAAACTGTCATATAGCGAAACAACGCATAATTCTGAAATACAAATCCAATCCCACGCTGACTGGCCGGAACATCATTTACCACTTTTCCATCAATAATGACCTCTCCGCTGTCCGGGGTTTCCAGACCTGCGATCATTCGAAGAATAGTTGTTTTTCCGCTTCCGCTTGGTCCCAACAGACCAATCAGTTTACCTTTCTCAATTCCGAAATTCACATTCCTTGATGCCTGGTAAGAACCATATGTCTTATTGATATTTTTTAACTCTACATACATATCAGGCTTCCTTCTTTCCTTTATATTCAATCAGGCTTCTGACTACCAGAATGATAACCGCCATGATCACAAGCAGTGAAGATACGGCAAACGCCGGAACATACTGAAACTCATTAAACAAAATCTCTACATGAAGAGGAAGTGTATTGGTCTTTCCTCTTAAATGTCCGGAAAGTACAGATACCGCTCCAAACTCTCCCATTGCTCTTGCCGTACAGAGCACAACTCCATACAGTAATGCCCATTTGATATGAGGGAATGTGATCTTCCAGAAAATGGTCCATCCACCTGCTCCCATCAGGGCTGCCGCTTCCTCCTCATCGCTTCCTTCTGCTTCCAGAACCGGAATCAGTTCTCTGGAAATAAAAGGAAAGGTTACAAATACAGTTGCAATAATGATTCCCGGTACAGAGAATACAACTTTCATCCCTAACTTCATGAGAAAAAAGTAAACAGGACTCTGTCGTCCGAAAATCAGAAGAAAGATCAAACCTGCAATAACAGGGGAAATAGTAACCGGAAGATCGATCAGGGTAGTGAGAAGCTTTTTACCCCTGAACTGAAACTTCGTCAGTGCCCAGGCTGCAAAAACACCAAAAACAGTGTTAAAAACAACTGCAAAGAGTGTTGCCTTCACTGTAAGAAGAAGTGCTTTGATGGTGTACTCATCTGTCACTGCAGCTGCATAGACCTTCCATCCGCTCCGCAATGCTTCTGTGATCACAGTGATCAGAGGAAGAAGGAGCATGACTGCCAGAAACAGAACACTGATCCCGACAAGCAGACATTTTGTAATTTTCTCCGAAGTCTTTTCATTGTTGTCCATCAGGCATTTCCTCCTCTTAAAATTCTTGCATTTCTCTGCTGTATCATACTGTTAAGGAACAGAATAAAAAATGAAACTGCCAACATCACAAGTGCGATTGCCGTTGCACTTGAATAATCAAATTCCTGAAGCTCTGACATAATAACCAGCGGTGTGATTTCTGTATAATAGGGTTTATTTCCTGCGATAAATACAACACTTCCATATTCACCCAGACATCTTCCGAACGCAAGTCCGGTTCCCGCAAAGATCGCGGGCTTCAGTTCCGGAAAAATGACCTTCCAGAAGATAGTTGTTTTCTTTGCTCCCAGCACTCCTGCTGCCTCGCTGTAAGAATTATCCATCTTTTCCAGAACCGGCTGTACACTTCGCACAACGAACGGTATTCCTACAAATATCATAGCCACTGTAATACCTATTCTTGTGTATGCGATCTTGATACCGAATCCTGCAAAAAAGCTGCCGACAATTCCCGAATCTGAGGTCAGGGATGTCAGTGCAATACCCGCTACCGCTGTGGGAAGAGCAAAGGGAAGTTCGATCATCCCATCCATAAGTCTCTTGCCCGGAAAATCATATTTCACAAGCACCCACGCAAGAATAGTTCCCATAATTCCATTTATTACTGCTGCTGCAAAAGCACATACAAAACTGGTATAAAAGGATGCCAACACTCTGGCCCTTGTGATGGTTTCGATAATATCTTTAAAACTCAGCTTCGCTGTGTAGACCACCAGGCTTGCCAGGGGGATCAGAACTACCAGACTCAATATGGAAATGGTAATTCCCATGGAGAGCCCAAACCCTGGAATCACCGGTTTATTTCTTTTTTTCATAATCAATTACCACCTCTCCTGTCTCATATATTCTGTCTGTGCTTATGCTCTTGCTTCATCTTGTCTTCCTTTATCTCTCATAAATCTGATCGAAAATTCCGCCATCTGTGAAATGTTTCTCCTGCACTTTATCCCATCCGCCATAATCACTGATATTTGCCAGATTTATATTCAGATCAAACGTATCACTGTGCTTCTTCAGGATTTTCTCATTAGTGGGGCGGAAATAATTCTCTGCTGCGATCTCCTGTGCTTCGTCGGAATACAGATAATTCAAATACTCAGTTGCCACATCTCTTGTATCTCTGTAATCCACCACTTCATCTACCACCGCCACAGAAGGCTGTGCCAGAATACTTACGCTTGGAGTAACAATCTCATACTCATCCGGATAATCCCGCATGGATAGATAAGCTTCATTTTCCCACGCAACCAGCACATCTCCTTGTCCGTTCTCCACGAAAGAGGTCGTTGCACCTCTTGCGCCTGAGTCAAGAACCACCACATTCCGGTAAAGTTTCTTGATAAATTCCTTCATCTGCGCTTCATCGCCACCATACTTTTTATCTGCGTAAGCCCACGCTGCCATGTAGTTCCATCTGGCACCGCCGGAGGTTTTCGGATTTGGTGTTACTACTCCCACTCCTTTTTTCGTCAGATCGTCCCAGTCTTTGATATCCCTGGGATTTCCTTTCTTCACCAGAAATACGATAGTGGATGTATAAGGAGAACTGTCATTGTCAAATTTATCTTTCCATCCTGCCTTGATCAGCCCTGCGTTTTCAATAGACTCAATATCATATTCCAGTGCCAGGGTTACCACATCTGCATCCAGACCATTGGCTACCTCAAGTGCCTGTTTCCCTGAACCACCATGGGACTGTATCACTTCCACATCATCCCCGGTCTTCTCCTTCCAGTGGTCTTCAAATATTTTATTATACTGTTCAAACATCTCTCTGGTAGGATCATAGGAAACATTGGTGACAGACACCGTTTTTCCAAAAACCTGTACCGGCATCAGTGCCAGTACAACTGCAAGACCAAAGGCAAATAATTTTCTGATCATGTTTCATCTCCTTTAAGGTACCAGTAGTTTTTTGCATTCTCTACTTTTCATAGTTATTCGATATGTTTTATATGATATTACAAGAAATGACAGAATTTGTCAATAGTGTATTAAAATAAGTACAATTTATGTTGTGTAGATAAGAACACAAAAAAGCAGCATCCTGAAATACAGAATGCTGCAGTCAAAATTACATATTTTTTATTCGGCAGAAGCTGCTGCCTTTTCTTTCTCCGGAAAAAGCTTTCCGAAAATAAATCTTACGAATGGTCCGGCATAAAAGATCTGCCAGAAGAATGCCATCGGAAAGTTCATTGCTGTTGTCTGGAGCCATGTGGGAATGATCTGACTTGCCGGTGCATGTTTGATCAGCACAGTTGCCGCAAAGCTCATACATGGACACATAAATGCAACGGATACTGCTGAGATTGCAAGTACAAGGTGGAACGGATTATCTCTTCTCATATCCACAATACCAAATGCAATCTTCTTTGCAAGACCACCGATGATAAAGAAATCAAGAATAAATGCAATCGGTCCCATGAATGTTAATTCATGAAAAGCTAACAAAAATGTCTCATTTGTCATTGTCCCTGTATTCAGTACAATGTTGTAGCAGATCATGGCATAAACCATTACAAACACCATGATAATCGTAAAAATAACTTCCTGAAACTTGTTTTTAGGCATAAAAATCCTCCTTAGATAGTATGAATAACATCAATTAGAGATTTGTGTTGTTCATAACCATCCAGGAGGATGTACCGTTTCCAATAATACCAAATATCTGTTTCTTAAATTTACCGTTGGTTATTATACGGACTGTTTTAAAAAAAGTCAAGGATTTTTTCAGTACCTGCAGTGTGAATCAGGGAACAAAGTTTATCTCTACAAATACGGGATCCCCGGTATCTCCGGATAACTACCCATTCCGATCAGAAGCTCCAGACCTGTCTGTCTGGCATTTAATACCGCTGTCTTAGCAGCACTGGCATCTCCGGAAACTGCCAGGATCACTTCATTGGAATGGCTGGTTCCCTTATTCGGCGTCATATATTTCGCAATGGAAAGAGGCGCTGATTTCATCGCAGTATCTGCCATCACAAGCCCTATTGCAGCCGGAGAACCCGCCATAAACCCAAAGGCTTCTCCAACCGGTACTCCGAATGCTTTATTCAGAGCCTGTCCTGCACTGGCTGAATAGGCAAATTCCAGATGTCCACTCTCGCTGATATAGAGTTCACCTGCATATTTATTCGTAAGTTCCAAAGCCATAGATATGGCATGGCGAACATCCGAGACATCAGTTCCCCCAAGAACAATATAGTTTCCATGACCACCCCATCCCTTGGTATCCCTCGGCAATTCTATGGAAAGAACCTCTGTGTTGGTTGCTTTCACCGCATCATCGATAGCAGTGATCTGTCCTGCAGCACCTGTACGGGAGCTGAACAATCCCAGACAGCGATACTTCATTCCTACGTTCATAGTCTCCAGCAAAGTATCATCAATCCCTGAAATCACAAGCCCGATCGTATCCAGAACTGCGGTCCCTACAAATTCACTGCGCGTACAGTGTGTGCTGATATTTTTTATATCTATCATTTGTTACGCCCTCCTGTATATATTACCCCATAATACCAGATTTTATATGTTTAGCTTATCATGCCCTGACAGGATAAGCAACAGAAATATACTATGGTGATCAATGTGACGAGAACACAAAAACGACAAAAATCCCCAACTCCCGCAGACCAATTCTGCGGGAGCCGGGGATTTTATGTAGGTATGAACATAATACACGAATACGCCAGTTATATAATCGATATTATACAATTAATTACTTCACGATCATACCAGTCTTCCTGTCACTGAAGATTGCTACCTCGATCAGGAAGATGATACCAAGGATCAGCTGCTGTAACTGTGTCGGCATCATCAGCATTACCAGACCACTGGAAAGTACTTTGTATGTCATAACACCAAGAATGATGTTATAGAATCTTACTTTAGCACCGCCGTTTACAGGCATTCCGCCAAGTACCAGGGCGATCATGATCTGTGTTTCCAGCTGGTTACCTGCTGTAGATGTAACGGAACCTACTTTGATAGCATTTACAAATGCTGCAAGTCCTGTGATACATCCTGCTGCCACGAATACGAGAATCTTTGTAGTCTCTACACGGATACCTGCGAATCTTGCTGCTGTTTCACCTGCACCGATTGCTTTCAGTCTGGAGCCCAGACCTGTGTAAGTGAATACAAGATATGCCACTACGAAGATGATCACTGTGAAAGTAAGCATAAATGGCAGTGTGTTGTATTTGGAAATATCACTTACTGCGTAAACAGGTGAGTTAGTTGTTGCATATGCACAAACTCCACGGAACAGATACATGGTACAGATTGTAACAATAAAGCTTGTGATTTTTCTCTTAACATTGAAGTAACCATTGATCAGTCCGATCAGTCCGCCTGTTACCACACCACCCAGCGCTGCCAGAACCATGTTGTAATGGGAAAGGTAGCAGACTACGATGGAAGCAACACCAAGCATGGAGCCCTGGGAGAAATCCAGACCACCCATTGTCATGACCATGAACACGCCGATGGATGAGATCAGCAGCATGTATGACTGGCTCAGAAGCAGTGATATATTTTTCGGCTGAAACAGTCTGCCGTCTGTGAGGATTGCAAATAATACACAGATGATCACGAATCCTGCGATAGGAAGGATCGTACGCACAATGGGACGTTCCAGAAATGGTACTTGCTCAGTTGATTTTTTTGTTGTACTCATTTTTTTACCCCCTTAAATCATATTGTCAATCAGATCTGTGTCTTTCAGATCCGGAGAGCGAAGGAATTCACCATTGATCTTACCGTCCTTCATGATCAGGATACGGTCTGCCATACCCAGAAGCTCCATGATTTCCTCAGAGATCATAATAATGGATTTTCCTCTTTTTCTCATATCGTTCATCATGGCGTAGATATCAGCTTTAACTTTGACATCAATACCACGTGTAGGGGAGTCAAGGATGATCAGGTCGGAGTCCTTACCAACCCAGCGTGCAAGAACGACTTTCTGTTTGTTACCGCCGGAAAGAGCGGATACAAACTGGTCAACGCCTGTCATTTTTGTACTCATCTGTTTTGCAAATTTATTGGCAAATTCATTCATTGTCTTTGCACGAAGGAATCCATGAGTCTTCAGATCCTCCAGAGATGGAAGACAGATATTATCGCCAATTGTATCATTGATGACCAGAGATTCATTGTCTCTGTCTTTGGAAGCATAGGCAATGCTGTGTTTGATGGCATCCGGAATGGAATTGATCGGTGTGCCGTCTCCCAGAGTTACACTTCCCTGGCGGAAATAGGAAGCTCCGAAGAGTGCCTTTCCAACCTCATGCATACCGCATTCGGAAAGTCCTCCGATACCAAGAATCTCACCTTTGTGAAGATCAAGGTTCAGGTTCTCGATCTGTCCTTTTACTGTCACGTTCTTTGCAGAAAGAACAACTTCGTCAGATACTTTTTCACCGTAGTCTGTACGATAGTAGCTGTCACCGATCTCACGGCCTACCATTAAGGCTTTCAGTCTGTCAGGTGTAGCTTCTTCCTTTGTGATGGAACCGATCTTCACACCATCTCGAAGTACACTGATATTATCAGACTGCTCGATAACCTCCTCAAGGTCATGGGAAATAAAGATTACGCAGTTTCCTGTGTCACGAACCTTGTGCATTACCTTGAAAAGCTCTTCACGGCCTTTCTGTCCAAGTGCTGTTGTTGTCTCGTCTACAACCAGAACCTTCGGATTAAAGTAGGTGGATTTTACGATCTCTACCAGCTTGCGGTCCTCGAAATTATAATTATCGATGATGTCGGATGCCTTGATCCGGTCAAATCCGGATTTCTTAAGTAATTCCGTTGCCTTGCGGTTCATGGCTTTGGTATTTTTGATTCCGAAATGTACGAACTGTTCCTCGTGTCCCAGGAAAATATTTTCCGCGACCGTAAGTCCGGACAAGGTTCCCAGCTCCTGTACGATAATGGAAACGCCCTCATTGTTCGCTTCCACCTGATTCTTTGGATGAATCTCTTTTCCGTCGAGGATAAAGGTTCCGCTTCCGATGCTGTAAATACCGGTCAGCATGTTTGTCAGCGTTGATTTTCCGGAACCGTTCTCCCCGATCAGCGCGTGAACCTCTCCCTTGTTGACATTAAAGGAAACATTCTGTACTGCCTTCGTAATACCGAAGGACTTGCAAAGATTTTTTACCTGTAATCTGACTTCACTCATTGCATTCTCCTCCTCGATTACTTGACAATTTCACCTTTTGTGACTTTGGTGGTCACGGTGATGATGATAAGCAGTGCCAGACCTGTGATGACGTCCTGAATCGCGGTCGGGGCGCCAAGTGCGATGAATCCGAAGAAAATGATGTTGATGACGAACTCACCGATCACAATCGCCTGCAGCGGCATACCGTATTTCTTGAACGCCAGTCCGAAGAAGCATCCCATCGTCGGTACGAAGTTACGACTCATGGACGCCATACCGGTTACCGCCACCATGGAGGAACCGTAGCTGATGGTTAAGATCGCCATAACTCCCAAGAACGCGCCGCTTAACACAAATGCA
>ENA-OPAW01001706-OPAW01001706.1-human-gut-metagenome-genome-assembly--contig:-NODE-1706-length-10306-cov-3.247390_pt1 | contig 10306 bp, 10 predicted proteins | sample MGYA00241060_ERZ501436 | MGnify/ENA primary metagenome ERZ501436 (study PRJEB25962, sample SAMEA2042619) | human gut metagenome | biome: human gut; feature: human-associated habitat; material: faeces... | reverse complement strand
ACTTAGCGCTGATGAATTTAGAAAACAACTGGGAGATTTATGCGGACGAGAGCTTACTATGGAAGAAACCAAACAGGCATGGCTGGGCTTCTTCAACGAAGTAGATTTGCGCAAACTTGATTATATGTTGGAATTACGGAAGTCTTATCATGTATATATTCTTAGTAATACCAATCCTTTTGTCATGTCATGGGCTTGTAGCCCCGAATTTTCCTCAAGGAAGAAGCCATTGAATGATTATTGTGACAAGCTGTATCTATCTTATCAGGTAGGACATACAAAACCTGCACCGGAAATATTCGACTTTATGATAAAGGATTGTAATATAATTCCTTCCGAAACTTTATTTGTAGATGACGGAACTTCAAATATCCACATGGGCAAAGAGCTGGGATTCGAAACTTTCCAACCCCGGAACGGAACTGATTGGAGAGCAGAACTGACTGCTATATTAGAGGAGTAATAATTGGCCCTTATATCACTTTCTGAAAAAACATGCAACCACAAGTCATACTTATCACCGGAGCATCTTCCGGATTCGGCAAGATTACCGCTCAAATGTTATCGGAACGTGGGCACATCGTTTATGGAACAAGCCGGAAACCTTCCGAAGACATGAATCATGTAAAAATGCTTGTTGTCGATGTCACCAATTCCTTTTCCGTTTGTCAGGCCGTAGAGCGGATTCTATCGGAGCAGGAACGGATTGACGTATTGATTAATAATGCCGGAATAGGTATCGGCGGCGCATTAGAACTTGCCACTGAAGAAGAAGTGAATATACAAATGAATACAAACTTCTTCGGCGTAGTGAATATGTGTAAAGCTGTTTTGCCATCTATGAGAAAGGCGCGAAAGGGCAAGATTATCAATATCAGCTCTATCGGTGGTGTAATGGGAATCCCCTATCAGGGATTTTATTCTGCTTCGAAATTTGCAGTGGAGGGATATAGCGAAGCATTAGCTTTAGAGGTTCATCCGTTCCATATAAAGGTTTGTGTAGTAGAACCGGGAGATTTCAACACCGGATTTACTGATAACCGGAATATCTCCGAACAGACAAGACTGGATGCCGATTACGGAGAAAGTTTTCTGAAATCATTAGAGATTATAGAAAAAGAAGAACGTAATGGATGCCATCCGCGGAAGTTGGGTGCTGCCATCTGTAAGATAGTGGAACGTACCAATCCTCCTTTTCGGACGAAAGTAGGTCCCTGGATACAGGTATTGTTTGCGAAGAGTAAAAAATGGTTGCCTGATGCAGTGATACAATATGCCTTACGGATATTCTACGCAATTAAGTAAACGATACGATATATAAAAGAAACTGTTCTCAAAGTTCCTAAAAGAAAAATCGTCCTTACTATAGTCTATCGTAGTAAGGACGATTTTATAAAATCAAGGTTTTTTTGAACAGCCTCTTTTTTTGATCTGAATATCTTCTATGTGGCCGGATTAACCCTTCGGAACCAATTCCAAAAACATGGTAGTAGTCAGCAACACGGCCAGTCCGACGCAAACGCTTATCAACAGCCAATTGATATATTTTGCTTTCGGCTTGGTGTCGGCATGCAGATTGTTCAGGAAATACTCCCTAAAGAAAAGATACAGGCCGGGGATCGTGGCACTTGCCAATAAGAAATCTTCCGGAATCTGAAAGAAATAAGTTTTGGATAATCCGATCAGTGACCAATGGCAAAGGAACAATACCAAAAACATATTGACCTTTTGCGCAAACAGCAATAACAATCCGATGGTAAACACCACTACCGAACAAGGCATGACCGGAGAAGTCATTTCCGGGAATGAAAGTCCGCGTGCCAATGAAACCAAAGGATATATAAAAGGCATTGCTAACAGCACATAAGACAGTAGATCATATTTGTGGGTACGTTCAAAGGTAGTATATCCCGTAATCGCATCCCATATCCAAATGATAGCCATCACACCCCAAAACATAGCCATCACCCCATTATAGCTGCGTTCTTCACAGTAGATATAATAGTAGACCACCGAAATCCACGTATACAGACCTATCATATAGAACTTCATCGCCATTTTCACCCACGGACGTGGTCGGCCGATAAGCAATCCGGTCAATGCAATACCAATCAGAATGATAACTATCTGTAACAGCCAGGTAGCTGAATTATAATATGCAATTGTTCTCCAAAAAATCTCCATAAAAGTTCGTTTTAGTGTCTTGTTAATGAAAAGGCTCTATGTGGGAACAGGAACATCGGGAACGTAGCTCCTACCGCCAACATGAAAATCACTGTGCTTGCTATCAGAGTATTAGAGAAGAACATCGACATGAACTTGTCCAGCTTGTCCGGATCATTCACATTTTGCAGACACATGATAAGTGATGTTCGGCAATTCTGTTCCGAATTGTCAGCAGCATTGTTGCGCTCCTCGGAGTAATGGTTTTGGTCACGTACTCTCCAAAGAACGGGATCATTCTTTTGGCCATTGCATTTCTTGTCAGCCCAATGGGGTTGCCGATGTTTGCGGTGAGGATTCTGGGCATCCTTCAGAGTTTTTCCCATTTCTTAAGGGCAACCTGATTCATACTCATGTCCATGTGCTATCACAACACCAGAAATACTCTTCTTTTATTGACTAAATACTATAAAGAGAATATAATTGTCTATATTAGAACTGGTGAGGTGGTGTAGATTTTGAGCTTGGTTATTGCTGTATGTTCAAGAACACAAATCGTTATCGCAGGAGATACCCAACTAAACGATGATAATGGTGTCTTACCTATAACTGGCATGAAAGTAATTCCAGTTGGGCAGTATGCTATTGCAGGATTCACTGGGGACTATGATGGAACAATACAAGTTGGACATCTCTTTTCTGCTAAACCTGAATTGTACTCCGCATCATTAAAATCAAAAGCCGATGCAATTTGCGAAGTTTTACTTGACCACAAGATCGAATGCAATTTTGTCCTCGCAGGATTTGAAAACGGAGTGACAAAGCTTATTTGTACCGGAAAAGACTATAATTATAAGTTCCAAGTAGAGAATGTAAAAAATGGAACCGTGAGGGCATTACTTCCACCTGACTTAACCATTGAAAACTGTATTCGCTTTTTTCCTTCAACTTTTAACCTGAGAAGTCAAACCGTAAGCTGTATTAAAACACTTTCCCAAAACTCCAAATCCGTAAATGACAAGATATGTGGGTTTGAAGTAACCACAAACGGTCTACGATGCTTTACGGACGGTATTAGCTATGAAGATATTTCATATCGTCTTACAAAAGAATAGCCTTCATTGAATCGAATATTGTTTTAATAATAGTACAAGTAGAAGTTACTTATCAGGGGTAGAATTGATTAATCTACCCCTGTTTTTTGAAAGGCAAGGAGCATAAAATGGCTACCACTCGATTGATGCCGTTGCATGTCGGCAAAGGGCGTACTGCCGGAACCGCAATTGCCGCTATCATCGATTATGTTGAAAATCCGGGAAAAACCGACAATGGGAGGCTGATTACCAGTTGGCAGTGTGACAGCCGAATCGCCGACAGTGAATTTCTCTTTTCCAAGCAGCAGTACATCCGAAATACCGGTAGGGTGCGAGGTGCGGATGATGTGATTGCCTCCCACCTGCGGCAATCCTTCCGTCCCGGCGAGATCACGCCGGAGGAAGCCAATCGTCTGGGCTGCGAGCTAGCACAGCGATTCACGAAAGACAACCATGCCTACATCGTCTGTACGCACATTGATAAGGCCCACGTCCATAATCACATCATTTGGAACGCTACCGCTCTGGATGAACAGCGCAAATTTCGGAATTTCTGGGGCAGCACCAAAGCCGTGCGCCGCCTGAACGATACCATCTGCGTTGAGAACGGATACTCCATTGTGGCCGACCCCAAGAGCAAGGGCCAGACCTACGACAAGTGGTTGGGCAATCAGAAGAAGCCCTCCCATCGGGAACGGATTTGTTATGCCATTGATGAAGCCCTGGCGCAAAAGCCCAAGAGCTTCGAGGAGCTGCTGGAACTGTTGCGTCAATCCGGGTATCAAATCAAAGGCCGAAAAGTGCCATCCTTGCTGGGAGCGGATCAGAAGCGTTTTATCCGCATGGACACCCTTGGCGAAAATTACACCCCGGATGCGCTCCGGGCGATTGTCTCTGGTGCAAGGGTTCATACGCCGAAAAAGAAGCGGGTCATGGAAGTTTCCACCAAACCCAGCGGCAGTCTTCTGATTGATATTCAGGCCAAGCTCCAGGAGGGCAAGGGAGCCAGTTATGCTCGGTGGGCAAAGAACTTCAATCTGAAGCAGCGCTCCCAAACACTGATCTATCTGGAAGAAAACGGCCTGCTGGACCGTGGCGTTTTGGAGGAAAAGACGGCAGCAGCTACTTCTCAATACCGGACGCTCTCCACGGATATAAAAATCAAAGAGCAGCGGATGGCAGAAATCAAGATCATGCAGCAGCATATCATCAACTACGCCAAGACCCGTGACGTTTATGTGGCCTATCGGAAAGCAGGCTATTCTAAAAAATTTCTTTCTGAGCATGAACCCGAAATTCTTCTGCACAAGGCGGCAAAGCAGTTTTTTGATGAGCAGGGTCTCAAAAAGCTGCCCACCGTCAAGAGCCTGCAAGCGGAATATACCCAGCTTCTGTCTGAGAAAAAAGCCATGTATGCGGATTTCCAAAAGGCCAGAGAGGAGATGCGTTCGTTGCAAACTGCCAAGGCAAATGTAGACCGGATTTTGGGGGAGAATACGCTTACCGTGGAAAGAGAATCCGAAAAAGAAGGACGTTAAGCGTCCATAAGCGATTTGAAAAATCGCGTAGCCGCTGCTTTTTTGCAGCGTTTTCGGGATACAGAATTGTATCCTGTGGGGATTGGGGCGGAGCCTCAACAAGCAGAAACCAGGCATTTCCGATAGGGGTGAAATGCCTGGTTTTGTGCCTTTGTATATACGAAGGCATTGCTTGCTACTATTATGTCAATCGAGAATAACCACTATTACAGTCAGTTTTCCTGCCTAATACAGGATTTCAGCTAAAACTTTTCGGTCTATCAAATCAGAACTCTCTGAGGTGATAATTCATTTACTTTTATCGTAATTAGCTTGGTGCTGAAATCAAATTCAATTTCTACTAATATCTCTTGTTGTAAATCTACGCCTAAAATATTCTTGTAGTTTAGATATATACGAGTGAAATAAACAACAGTTCCCGTGTTATGCTTCTCAAACCCCTCAACGAAATGATGACGGACATACTTTTCATTTAGATTTCGCAGCAGATCGAACGAGAGTAACAAATATTTGTTGTTCTCAACAATGTTATCTGGGATGATCGTACTTGCCATCATATCAATCTGGTAGGACGGTGCAAGCGCAATTCCTTCTCCAATATTCTTTACAGTAATTTCAATAAGCCCATTTTCTGGTAAATTTCCGGGCTCTAATACATGATACTCCTTGATCCACCGACGATGGCCATCATAATAGAAACTATCGGCATTTCCTTTTTGGGAAACCAATTCTGTGGTGAAAAATGGCGTTTTCATTTGGCTCATATAAAATCTAATCTGCCGATCAGTGCCTTTTTTGCTGCAGTATACTGTAACAATTACCGTTGTGATGGAAATGACTCCACTTAAAATCACGGCATAAAATGCCAGAATCTCAGATGCACCCCAAAGGGTGATATAGCCTTCTCCAACTTTATAAAGCTCATTAATGATTATGGGTATAACGAAAACCAATACAACAAACATTAAAAGCGCAAGTGGATATAGCCACCAAGTTCTATAAAGAGGTGTCTTGAGTTTTAATATGCTTTTGAGTTTTTCTATAGGTGTTTTTTGGTTTTGTTCGGTCTATTTCTTTCATATCTTTCACCTACTCATTGACGGTGGGAAAATGGGAGTTTCCCAAAATAGTTACCTAAATAATTATATCATGTTGTATTGAAGATGCAACATCTTATAGTTAATTACTATTGGTTATCCAGACTTTTCTGCTGAAAATCGTTGGCACAGTGGGCCTTCTTGAAAAGACTGTATAACACGAAAGTCGAGATAATCGGTTGTGAATATTCTACTTGGCTGTGATTGAAAATGGTTGTTCATTATGCTACAATCTACTGAAAACGGGACAGGAGGCACGGTCAAGTATGGTAGTAAATTTACGCTCTAGTTTTCAGACGTTGGAGATCAAAGAACAGTTCCTAGATGAGAAGAAACAGCAGACCGCAAAAAAAGTGCAGTATGTATCTGAGTATATTACGCAGTGGGCACACATTTCTACCGCCCGCAAGGAAGTAACCCATATCACGTTTATTGATTGTATGTGCAATGCCGGGGTATACAAAGACGGTGATCTGTGTACCAGTATGTGTGTACTACAAACATTTATCGAATTAGCTAGGCGCTACCCTCAAAAAAAGTACCGGCTTATGCTGAACGATAACGATAAAAACCGAGTGAAGATTATTAAAAAAGTTATCACCTCAATTCGAGCAAAAAAGTATGACAATTTAGAAATCTTCATAATGAACATGGATGTGAATGATTATCTGGAGTATCTTTCGAAAAATCACATGTATGACAGTAGTAGTATTTTCGGGTATGGATACGCGACAGTTGTTTATGTTGATCCTTACAATTTCGGAACAGTACAGATACCGAAGGTGACAAAACTTCTATCTCAAAACTATTGCGAGCTCATTTTTAATTTTTTCATAAGTGATTTCAGAAGGAATATCGCAAAGGATAGCGGCAGACTGCAGTCTTGTTTAGGAGGAACGTGTACCACCTCTGAAGACGAGCTAATGGAATACATGAGATCAAGTCTAACAGTCGGGAGTATAAAATACCTTTTCGCCTATACTTTCCGGACCAAAAAGAATGTTGATCTCTATCAAATTGTCTTTGCAACCCCTAGCATTCGTGGGCTAGAGGTGCTAAAAGATGTCTTATGGAAAGTTTTTGACGGAAAAGAGTATCACCGGAATTTTGAGGAGGACGAAAACCAAATTGGGTTCTTTACCACAAACGATGAGACCAACTGGAGAAAAGAGAACTATGCCCGCGAAGCGCAATTATTTGTAACGCAATATGCTCCCAAGCAAACGGAAATATCTTTCAAAGAAATTGAGAGCAATGTAATACAGCGTACTATGTTGAAAGAGTCGGATGTTCTTTCTTGCGTTGTCAAACCGCTCCTCCAACAGGGGGCTATGAGAAAATGTGGTAGAGTTAGAAAGAGTAATTACAAGGATGATTGTTACATTATTTCCACGGAGATAGACTAAATGATACGAAAAAGCTTGATATACAAAACTGGAGTCGAATATGGAGACTACACGCTAAACCATGTTGAGGGCTGTTCGCATGGATGTAAATATCCCTGCTATGCATTTCTGATGAAAAAACGATTCGGAAAAGTTAAGGACTATTCTGAATGGTTAGAACCGTGCATTGTTGAGAATACCCTTGATCTGCTTGGTAAAGAGTTACCCAAATACCGAAATAAAATCAATATTTTACACCTATGCTTCACAACAGACCCTTTTATGTATAAACGTCCCGACATTCAGACTTTGAGCCTTGAAGTCTTACGACGTGCAAATGCGGCAAATGTAAGATGTTCTGTTTTGACAAAGGGTATCCTCCCAACTGAACTTGCTGAATTGCCACTAAGAAATGAATATGGCATTACTGTTGTCTCGTTAAGTGAGGCTTTCAGAGAAGAATACGAACCCGGAGCCGCACCCATTCAGGATCGAATTAATTCCTTGCAAGAGCTATCAAATCAGGGATGTTATACTTGGGTCAGCATTGAACCATTCCCAACACCGAATATTCATGAGCAAAATCTTCTTGAATTGCTTCAGCGGATACATTTTGTTGACAAAATAATTTTTGGTCGTTTGCATTATAACAAGGCTGTTTCACAGTTCAACGGCTATCAAGAGTTCTATAATGAATGTGCAAGAAAAGTGATTCACTTTTGTGAGCAAAACAATATCTCTTATCACATTAAAGAGAAAACCCTTATAGAAAAATGACTACATAGCTGAAAGCAAACGAGCCAGACGCATGACGCAGAGCCTGCTTCCCCTGAAATGGGGAGCAGGCTCATTTTCTGTTTTCCGAAATCCATTTTTTACACTATGCGCTCATACTCACATCCTTGTGTTTCTCGATGGAATACAGCATAATATAGAAAACGATGTTTGATCTTCAGTTCACTCTGAAACCATATCGATACTCAATTTGCCAATTTTTGATCCATCATGAAAGCGTTGTACTAGAAATGAAATAGGCCGATGAAAGCGCAGACACCCTCTATAGGTGCATGATATTTACAAGTTGTGGAAACAGTTTTCGCAAGAGCAATACCTATTTGAAGCAGGAGGACCATTATGCTGACTTTCGAAAGAGTTTTGAATGCCTTTGAAGACATTCTCCAACAAGATCCACTGTATGAGGTCGTTTCCACCAGCCACGGCTATACGCTGCTGGCATGGGACGGACACAGGAACCAGTGGTACAGCGCAGAGCTTTTGGAAACGCCGGAAGCCATGTTGGATGCGCTACTGGGTGTCCATTCCAGTTATCTGGAATCTGAACTTCTGGGGGATGAGCGGGATGATCTGACGGAGCAGGAGGAAGAAGAAATTGAAACTCGATGTAGGCAGCTCCGTGGAAAATGCTTGTCAGAATATTAATTTCTAAAAAAGTACTAGACCCATAACTTATCCTCTCATATTCTTTCATCTGACAATCAAAGTTACTATTCTGCAGTATTTTCAAAACGCAGAATTGTGCAATACTCAGAAGACAGAATCGTCTTAACAAACAGGAATCAGGCATTTCCGGAATGTTGGATATGCCTGGTTTTCGAATTCTTATATTACAAAAGCATTGCCCGCAGTATACGGAATCATAGAAACCATTTATACATACCTTGTGACGATTATGGTTTTTATGTTTTAATTAAGAACGCAAAGAAACATTGACATCCATGTTTTCGTGCTGTATAATAATTCTTACATCCGTAAGAATTGGAGAGATGATATGAAAAACTTGCCGCAGATTTCGGATGCCGAGTTTGAAGTGATGGACATTATTTGGAAGTATGCCCCCATCAGCACCAACGAGATCACGGACCGTTTGGCTAAGACGAAGGATTGGAGTCCGAAAACAATCTACACAATGCTATCCCGCCTGGAAAAGAAGGGCGTGATCGTACACGAAAAGGAAAGCCGTGTTTTTGTCTATACGCCCTGCGTGAAGAAAGACGATTATCTGGCGGCGGAGAGTCGCACACTGGCAGACCGTTTCTTTGACGGAGCCATGAAACAGATGGTCGTCAGTTTCCTGGATCAGAAGGATTTGACCCCTGAAGACCTGGATGAATTGCAGAGTATCCTGGACAAAAAGCGCCGGCAATGAGGCGATTATGATGTTCTTAGAACAATTCTTGATCTGTTTCCCCAGATGAGAGATATGAATTGACCCTTATAGAGATCGGGGAACCAGCGTGGCCCTTTGGGTCCGCATCCGGGCAGCTAATTCTGAATGAAGGTGCTACAAACATTTCACAGACAGATTTTGAGTTGCGCAATGATGGCTGTAGCATCAGCAGCAACGACTGGGCGGTCACTTGGAACGAGAATTATGTGGAAGTGATCTTATCCGGGGAGGAACAGTTTGACGAGCGAATCTTACTGTATTTTGACGGCACGATGCAGTGTCAGACTTTGGACAATGAAACCGAGCCGACTGTATCGCAGGCGGAAATAGATCCTCTGGATATTCAGGTCGTGGAGAACCGGGAAAATGAACTGGTTTTCACCTTCTCCATCGATGAATATATCAGAAGCTATAACAGCTACTATGAAAGGGGCTACTGCCGAAGCTACTTAACACCGGCATCACAATGGCAGTGTTATACCTACGATTCTGCAATCCATTCAGATCACGAAACAAAGAAATACTACTTTACAGAGGACGAGCGTGTATATTCACTGCCTACGATTACGGTATATGTGCCGACAAATGGGGACTACATACAAGAAATCACTGTCAATTTTGACGAGCACAGCTATTCAGAATCAGGGTTTGCGCATTATAAGGAAATGTGTTATTACACAATGAAAGTATTCTTTCCCAATTTGCCCGATGAGAGCATTCTTGACCTGTGCTCAGAGATTATTGCGATGGGTAATCAGAATGTGTTTTCCAGTGACGAATGGTACGACAAAGCATGCTTTTCAGATAGGGATTGCCCTTATTGATATGAACGCTCTTTCGC
>ENA-OPAW01001696-OPAW01001696.1-human-gut-metagenome-genome-assembly--contig:-NODE-1696-length-10374-cov-2.503634_pt1 | contig 10374 bp, 9 predicted proteins | sample MGYA00241060_ERZ501436 | MGnify/ENA primary metagenome ERZ501436 (study PRJEB25962, sample SAMEA2042619) | human gut metagenome | biome: human gut; feature: human-associated habitat; material: faeces... | reverse complement strand
CGTCTGGAGCGAAAATCTTCTTTGGAACCATGCAGCATACGAAAGACAGATTAAATTATCAGGGACTTGCGTATGATTTCATCGGTTTTGATGAGCTGACGCATTTTACTTGGGAAGAGTACTCATATATGTTTTCACGTAACCGTCCAAGCGGACCGGGAACACGTGTATACATGAGAGCAACTGCCAATCCGGGCGGTGTTGGCCATGCATGGGTGAAAGACCGGTTTATTACAGCGGCGCCGCCGGAAACACCGATTACCGAAGAACGGACAATTCTTGATCCGGACGGAAAAAAGATTCAGGTGAAACGAAAGAGAATCTTTATCCCATCATCGGTATTTGATAACAAAAAATTACTAGAGAATGACCCCTATTATTTGGACAATCTTGCCATGCTGCCGGAGGCAGAGCGTAAAGCATTATTGTATGGTTCGTGGGACAGTTTTTCCGGACAAGTATTCAAAGAGTGGAGAAATGACCCGGAACACTATAAGGACAGAAAGTGGACTCACGTTATAGAGCCGTTCAGAATACCATCCTATTGGCGTATATGGCGTGGATATGATTATGGGTTCGCCAAACCTTTTAGCGTTGGATGGTATGCGGCAGATGAAAACGGAAAGATTTATCGAATCCGCGAGTATTATGGGTGCACCGGTGAACCCAATGTGGGACTGGAATTAGACCCAACCCAGCAGGCAAAACACATTAGGGAAATTGAAAATGAGGACCCAAACCTCAAAGGCAGAAAGATAATAGGCATCGCAGACCCATCCATATGGGATTGTTCACGTGGTGAATCCATTGCAGAAATGATGGAGAAACACCCAAACAACATTCTCTTTAGTCCGGGCGATAATGCAAGACTTGCCGGAAAGATGCAGTATCATTACCGGATGGCATTTGATGAAGATGGAGATACCATGTTCCAGGTATTTGATACATGTAAACACTTTATCCGAACAATCCCGGCACTTGTGTATAGCGAGAGCGATGTGGAGGATATTGATACTACACAGGAAGACCATATTTATGATGAGTGCCGGTATGTGCTTATGGATAATCCAATATCCCCAAGGAAAAATGTGCTGGAGCGTGACCATATAGGGGATGATCCTTTGAATCAAAGGACAACCTCAAATGAAGATGCAAACAGATATGAATTTTATATGATTTAGGAGGCAGAATATGAATTTACAGTTATTTGCACAAAAGAAAGAAAAAAAGATGGAAGAGCAGAGGACACCTATGCCTGAAAGTGTCGAAAAGTCGACACCGCAGGCAGAATTGGATGGAAGTGCCGGAGAACCAAACACACAAGAGGAAATGCAACAGTATGAGAAAGAAAAACTCACAAATCTGACAGAGGATGATGTGAGAAAAGCGGCGGAAACACTAAAGAAATACAAAGAGGGGAAAGACCGGTTCGACAGAAAAATAAGAGCCAATGAAGAATGGTGGAAATTGCGCCATTGGCGAATTGTTGAATCGGAGGAGAAGAAAAAAAAGAAAGGAATGACAGAGCCGGTTTCTGCGTGGCTACACAACTCGATTAATAACAAGCATGCGGATATGATGGACAACTTCCCGGAACCTACCGTACTGGCACGTGAGTCATCCGATGAACAGACGGCGAAAACACTGACCTCCATTCTGCCGGTAGTTCTTGAATACAATCGATACGAAGAAACGTATAACGATTGTGCATGGTACAAACTGAAACAAGGAGCCAGTGTGAAAAAGATAGTATGGGATTCGCGTAAGAACAATGGCGTTGGTGATATCAACATTGCCAAAATAGATATACTGAATTTGTTTTGGGAACCGGGTATTAACAAGATTCAGGAATCTGCAAACCTTTTCCATGTGGAATTGATGGATAACGAAATTTTAAAACAGCGTTATCCGGATATTGATTTGACGGGAAGTGACATCGTACTGACTAAATATATCAACGCGGAAAATGTCGACACTTCGGAGAAATCGTATGTTGTAGATTGGTACTACAAAAAAGACAATGGAACAAAGGATATACTGCATTACTGCAAATTCGTAAATGACAAAATTCTGTATGCGTCCGAAAATGACCCGGAGTATGTAGAAAGAGGATATTATGACCATGGGATGTATCCGTATGTGTTTGATGTTATGTTCCCGGAAGAGGGGACACCAGTGGGATTTGGATACATAGATATCATGAAAGATCCACAGCTTTATATTGACAAATTAGACCAGGTAATATTGGATTCTGCTATCAAGGCAAGCAAAGCCAGATACCTTTCAAAAGACACGGGAGGAATCAATGAGGATGAATTTAACGACTGGACTAAGGAAGTTGTACACTACACCGGAAATCCGGATGATATTCAACCAATGCAGTCAGTGGTTCCGCCAACACAGTGTATCAACGTAAAAGAGGAAAAGATAAACGAATTGAAAGAAACATCAGGTAACCGTGACTTCTCGCAGGGAAGTACACAAAGTGGTGTTACTGCTGCTACGGCAATTGCCGCCTTGCAGGAGGCAGGAAGTAAGTTGTCGCGTGATATGATTCGAGGAACCTATCGGGCATATATGGAAGAATGTTACATGGTTATTGAACTGATACGTCAGTTTTACGATGAACCACGTAAATTTCGCATACTGGGCGAAAAAGGAGAACAGCAATTTGCAACCTTTGATAACGGTGGTATGATTCCGCAGGATGGTGGAGAAGAGATGGGCGTTGAAGTAGGAGAGAGACTGCCTATCTTTGACGTTACTGTATCGGCGGCCAAGAAATCAACTTACTCACGAATGGCGCAGAACGAACTCGCTCTCCAGTTTTATGATAAAGGCTTTTTCGCTCCCGGTAATGCGGATGCATCGTTGGCATGCCTTGATATGATGGAGTTTGAGGGCAAAGAAAAAATTATTATGAAAATCCAAAATAATGGAACCATGTACCAGCAGTTGATGGCACTGCAGCAGCAGGTACAGCAATTGATGCAGATGACTGGAATGCAGGGGCAGGAGGTCGTAAATGGTGGTGACCCAAATCCTCCGGGGCAGGATTCTAAACAGACAATGAAAAATGATTCCTTAGGTGGAGCCATGACAAAGAGTGAGCGTTTGGATGGAGCAAAAGAGCAGGCAAGCAGTATGGCGAGTGTATAGGAGTATTAGTATGTTAAGTATACAAATTGAGTGGTCAAAAGAAAAATTTGAATTGAATGTAGTGGGACATGCCGGTTATGCGGAACATGGGAAGGATATTGTATGTGCTGCAGTATCTGTAATTGTTGGTATGCTGGCAAACGAAATTGAAAATCATGAAGAAATGTATCCGGGGCAGCAGGTGGAAGTCAAGAGCGGACTTGCTATGATTCATACGGCGTACAGAAGTAAGTTACGAGCGAACATTGTGTTTGGTATGGTTGTAGATGCTTTGCTTGCTCTGGAAGAACAGTATCCGGAGTACATAAAAATTTTAATTTCAAAAACCATGGGAGTTTGGGGGTAAACAAAATTTAAACCGTGATATGGTAGTGATGTGAAAACCACTGGCACTTCGGAAAGACGATGGAAACGACACTTCGGAAAGACGATGGTAGCGACACTTCGGAAAGACGATGGAGGAATGAAACCTATGAAAAACAAAATTTATTTGCAGTTGTTTGCAGAGGGCGCAGGAGAAGCAGGAGGCGCAGCGGTTGAGGCTGGCTTAGAGGGTCAGAGCGACCAGCAGACTGTCCAGGTACAGACAGATACCGGTGAGGAAAGTACAGAGGACAGAGGAACCAAGTGGAAGAACATGATTAAAGGGGAGTTCAAAGATGAATATAACCAGAGTGTTCAGAAAGTAATTAACGACAGATTTAAGCAGACCAAGGAAATGGAAGAGCGGTTATCATCATCGCAGAAAGTCCTTGATTTTGTGGCACAGCGATATGGATTGGACAAGACCGCAGATGCGGATGACATGTTAAGGGCATTGGAAGAGGATGATTCCATGTTCGAAGAGCGTGCCATGGCAAAGGGAATGTCCACGGAACAGTATCGTGAATTCTATCGTTTGGAAAAACAGAATGAAGAATTCAGACGAGCGGCTGAGGAGACGCAGAGAATTCGTCAGGCAGATGAAACGTATAGCAAGTGGATGTCAGAGGCAGACGCATTAAAGGAAATTTATCCGAATTTTAGCTTTGATGAGGAGGTTGAGAATAAAGACTTCCTGCAGTTGCTGCAGAATGGCATTGATGTAAGAACGGCGTACGAAGTAGCGCATCACGATGAAATCATGCGAGGAGCTATGCAGATGGCATCAGCTAAAACAGCGGAGCGCGTTACGGATGGTATTCGCGCGAAAGGCTTGCGTCCTCCTGAGAATGGAACGAATGGTTCTTCGAAGCCGGTAGAACAGAAAATTGACATAAGCAAGTTGACAGCAAAAGATATCGATGAGTTATCAAAAAGAGCCGCACGCGGTGAGAAAATTACATTCTGACCGATGTGCAGAATGGAGGTAATCAAAAATGAACAGAGCAAGAAAATTGGCAAAACGAATGTCCCTGCAGATGTTTGCAGGAAATTTAAATCCAAATACGACAAGTGACTCGGGAATGACCGCCGAGATGAAAGAGTTTTATGAAAAAACTCTGATTACGATGGCAGAGCCCAAATTGGTATTTGACAAGTTTGGTGATCAATATCCAATTCCAAAAAATGGTGGTAAGGTAATCGAATTTAGAAAGTATGATTCGTTACCGAAAAACACGAAACCTTTGCAGGAAGGCGTGACACCGGATGGAAGTAAGATGACGGTGACCACGGTTAAATCTGAAGTACAGCAGTACGGTGATTATATCACTCTTACGGATGTGCTGCAGCTAACCGCGATTGATAACAATGTGGTGCAGGCCACAAAGTTAAGTGGTTCGCAGGCGGGTCGCACATTGGATACCATTACGCGTGATGTAATTAGCGGTGGCACCAATGTAATGTATGCGCCAAAATCGGATGGCACAGAGGTTCTTACAAGAAAGACATTGGACGGAACCTGCAAATTGAATGTAGATATCTTTTTGCAGGCAGCAGCCTATCTTGCGACCGTAAACGCTGAAACGTTTGAGGATGCCTATGTATGTGTTATTCATCCGTACGCTGCTTACGATGTGAAAACATCAAAGGGATTTGAGGAATGGAATAAGTATACGACACCGGATAAGATGTGGAAGGGTGAAATCGGACGCATTGGTGATATCCGTTTTGTAGAAAATTCAGAAGCTAAAATTCTGAAAGACGAAACTTGTCCGGAGGATTTGGCGGTTTACTGTACAATGGTAATTGCAGCACACGCCTACGGTGTAACCGAAGTAGAAGGTGGCGGATTACAGCATATTGTTAAACAGCTGGGGTCGGGAGACGACCCGTTGAATCAGCGTTCAACGGTTGGCTGGAAGGCTATTAAGACGGCAGAGCGTCTGGTGGAACAGTACATGATTCGTATTGAGTCGTGTGGTTTTAAATCAGGCACAGTAACAGCAAACTAAGAGGATGGGTTCTCTTTTCGAGGAGGACCCATTTGAAAAAGGAGGAAGAATCATGGCAACAGCAAAAAAGGACAATATCAAGCGTAAGGTTAAGATTAAATTGTTTAAAGACAAGGATAAATATTCGGAAGACGTTACAGTAGTTGTAAATGGAAATACATTCCGTATTCAGCGCGGAGTGGAAGTTGAGGTGCCATATTACGTGGCTGAGGTATTGCGCAATTCCGAAAAGGCAGACGAAGAGACAGAGATAAAGATTTCTGAATTAGTAGCCAATACAGTAGCCGAAGAAGAAAATGAAAGCAATTAGTTCCCCTGATAAGAGGAAAGTTGCGGGGAAGCAGTGACCTTCCCCGCTTTTTTAGGTTGAGGTGAGAAAGTTGAGAGTGCAGGAAGCGATTGAAAAAGCAGATCGGTTAAGACCAAACCGATTTTCGGACATGGAAAAAATTGAATGGTTATCGATGCTTGATGGACAAGTTTATGATGAGGTAATTAGCAGGTATGAAGAAAATGTTGACGTTGTATTTGATGGATATGATGAAGAACATATGAATGAAGACCTATTAATACCGGATACTTACGCGAAAGTGTACGTTGATTATTTGATGGCTCAAATCGACTTTTATAACCGTGATATGGGAATGTACAATAACCAGATTGCGGTATTCAGTAATGGGTATCAGGACTTTAAGAACTGGTATATTCGAAATCATATGCCAATACAGCCAAAAAGAACGGGGGTGTAACCTTGACAATAACACCAGCTACAGAAATGGAAACAACAAGGGATATGATATCTGCTTTTGGCGGGTACAACCATACCATGAATTGTGGGGAAAATGAATTTTATATGGAGAAGAACATGACATCCGATTATTACCCGGCACTGGCACCCAGAAGAAAGAGAAGAATGCTGTTTCGTACCGGAGAAATCTATGGAATGTATGCGAAAAACGGAATTTTGCTTGTGGAGGATGGCAACTTAGTATATACAGACAAAGAAATGAACGATTGGCAGATTATTGGTCAGCTTGCGAAAAATCCCAAAGTAATGTGTGGTATGGGGGCGTATGTGGCTATTTGGCCGGACAAAAAGATATTTAATACAAATGACAAGACGCTGAAAGATATGGAGGCATCAAAGGCAACGGCAGGAACGGTAACATTTTCCACGTGTACGCTGGATGGGGCAGATATTACCCCTATTACAAAGGCACCGTCTATTGGAACAGTGGCACCTCAATCACCGAAGGCAGATGATTTGTGGCTGGATACATCATCGACACCGCATGTGATTAAAAAGTATACGACTACCTGGACAAAGATAACTACATGCTCTAATGGTGCCATTTACTGGATGGATACGGGGACAACACCAAATGCATTGAAGTTGTGGAGTGAATCTGAAAACCAGTGGACGGCAGTGGCTACAAGTTATACCAAAATATCAAATCCGGGCATAGGGAAGCCGTTTGAAAAATATGACGTAGTGAAGATTGATGGTGTGACGGGAAGCATTGCTGATACGTTTAATCAGGATATGGCAATCTGGGATAAAAAGGATGATTTCATCATTGTAACGGCTCTGCTTACCAATAATACAACACAAACTGGAGTAATTACATTGAAGCGTAGTGTTCCGGATATGGATTATGTGTGTGAAAGTGATAACCGTATATGGGGGTGTTCTTCGGAGAAACATGAAATTTACTGCTGTAAGCAGGGAGATATGACAAATTGGTATTCTTATCTGGGTACTGCGGCAGATTCATATGCGGCAACGGTCGGCAGTGATGGAGAATTTACCGGATGTACAGCATACGGCGGACAAGTTTTGTTTTTCAAAGAGGATTGCATTCATAAGGTATACGGTTCTTATCCGGCAAATTATCAGATTAATACGCAGCGATGCCGTGGTGTGCAAAAGGGATGTTCGGAAAGTCTGGTGCTTGTGAATGAAATATTGTATTACAAATCACGCGAGGATGTGTGTGCGTATGACGGAAGTACTCCGGTATCAATTAGTGCAGCATTAGGTGGAGAACGCTACGAAAAGGTAAGGGCAGGTGCACTGGGGGCAAAATACTATATGCACGGGAAAAATATACGCACGACTCGTTACGAGACACTTGTGTATGATTCGAGCAAAGGAATGTGGCACAAAGAGGATGAGAAATCTTTATGCAGTATGGATAAATTCGTAAACCTGGATGGGTCTTTGCTTTATATGAATGATAGAAAAGTAATGGAGATTACATCAAGGGATTACACGACAGAGGAAGGACTGGAAACAATACTTGAGTGGAGTGCGGAAACCGGCTTGATAGGGATAAGCTATCCCAATAACAAGTATATATCAAAAATATGTTTGAGGTTGTCTTTGCCGTTAGATTCAGAATTAGATGTAGATGTAATGTATGATTCTTGTGGAGTATGGGAGGAGGCTGCACATATGGAGTCTAAATATGAACAAAGTAGGAGAGATACTCCATCTTTTGTAACAATGCGGAGTTTTGAAATACCCATATTTCCGATTCGATGTGATCATATGAGAATCCGGTTAAGAGGGAAAGGGGATGCAAGGGTTTACAGCATTTCCAAAGTTTTGGAACAGGGGGGATATTAATGGCCACGTTGCAATTTGACCCTATCCAACTAGATGGTATGGATGGAAAAAATATTCAGAAGTTGAATTCATGGATAATACGTCTGATAGAGAATTTAAGTTATATCTTAAATAATCTTGAATTGGATAATATGACTTCTGAGACAGAAAAGAAATTTAGTCAAGTGCAGGAAACTGTAAAGATGGCAAAGGAAGCAAAAGAGATTGCAGACAAGTTAAAGCAACAGCTAGAGAGCGGCGGATTACGAGGAGAAAAAGGAGAGAAGGGTGATAAGGGAGAGAAGGGTGACAAAGGTGACAAAGGCGCAGATGGAGAAAAGGGAGAGAAAGGCGATGTAGGAAAAGACGGTGTGCAAGGAGAAAAGGGAGAGAAAGGTGATTGCGGACCGCAGGGTGTGCAGGGGCTGACTGGACCGGAAGGAAAAATTGGACCAGAAGGTCCACAAGGAATTCAAGGTGTGCAAGGTGAAAAGGGAATTCAGGGAGTGCGTGGACCACAGGGGACACAAGGGCTGCCTGGTCCAAAAGGGGAACAGGGAGTAAAAGGAGACAAAGGAGATACTGGAGAAACCGGGGTACAAGGATTGCAGGGGGTACCCGGAGAAACCGGACCACAAGGTTTACAAGGACCGAGAGGTGCAACTGGTGAAATCGGACCGGAAGGTCCACAAGGAATTCAAGGTCCAAAAGGAGATAAAGGAGATAAAGGCGAGAGAGGTGACAGTGGTGTAATCAATCCAATTAATGGATTCTTTTATCTGAAACCTATATGCGGTTACTACAGATGATGAGACACCGCCTCAATTTGAAATAGATTCTACTGGAGACATTTATTTAATATTACCGGATGAATAGATAGGAAGTGATACAATGGCAAAATTTTTGATTGGAAATTTTAAGGGGCCGCAAGGTCTTAAAGGAGAGAAAGGAGATACCGGGGCGCAAGGACCTAAAGGAGATACTGGAGCAACGGGACCGCAGGGAGAACAAGGGGAAAAGGGTGATACTGGTGCGAAGGGGGACACCGGAGCACAGGGACCACAAGGACTTAAAGGAGATACCGGAGCAACGGGACCACAAGGACCCAAAGGAGACACCGGAGCAACGGGACCGGAAGGGCCGCAAGGACCACAGGGAGAAACTGGACCACAAGGAATTCAAGGTGTTCAGGGTCCAAAAGGAGATACCGGGGCGCAAGGACCAGTGGGGCCGGCAGGAATAAGTACATTGCTTAATTATATTGCAACTCGTCCGATATCGGCAAATAAAGCAAGTACCGAAGATAGGATGGGAGCAGTAGAAGCATTTGTTGCCAGTTCTAAGATGACAACGGGAAAGCCCGGGGGCGATGCAAAGATACTGCAAATGAATTGGGATAATACGAGTGGTTGGGATTCACAACTGGCCATGATTAATAATGGAATATTGCAGCATAGAGCCATGTCAAGTGGAACTTGGGGTACATGGAAGACGCTGCTGGATTCAAGTAATTATACAAAATACACAGCAAAATACGAAAAAGGAACATGGACTCCTAGACTGTTTAATACAGCAAGTAATGAGATTAAAACGTCAATTGCAGTGGCTACAGGAAATTATTATAGAATGGGGGACATTGTATTTATAGAGGCAATGATATTAACAACAAGTAGTTATGCTTGTCATCATATAAGCGGACTGCCATATGAACCTGACCATAGTCGTCCATCAAATGTCTATCCGATTGGAATTGTGTCGAGTGGCAATGGAACTAATTCACCATTTAATCTAATTAGCGGCAGTGGTTCATATTATGTCCAGAATGGGGCATACGCGTCCGGAAAAACATATAGCGATTGGTATGTATACGGTTGGTATAGAAAGGCTTAACGAGGAGGAATTGAAATGGAAATTAACGAAGAAAAAACGGTAGATATGTTGTCGACAGAGAGTGTGAGCATCTTAACAAGAAAGGTACTAATTGATGGAGAAGTGAAATCTCAGGTTGGAGAGAATCATAGACGAACCTATCTCAATTCCGTATCCGGAAGAGAAGAATTGTTGAAGGAGCAGACAGAAAATGTGGTAAATGCCGTGTTTGCAATATGGGGTTCGGAACCGGTGGTAGAGGAACCCATCATAGAAGAGGAGGATGAGGATTATGGCGAAAAAGAAGAGCAGTAGCAGTAAAATAACAATCACCAAAGCAACAACTGTGAAGACACCGACAAT
>ENA-OPAW01001692-OPAW01001692.1-human-gut-metagenome-genome-assembly--contig:-NODE-1692-length-10383-cov-4.356894_pt1 | contig 10383 bp, 10 predicted proteins | sample MGYA00241060_ERZ501436 | MGnify/ENA primary metagenome ERZ501436 (study PRJEB25962, sample SAMEA2042619) | human gut metagenome | biome: human gut; feature: human-associated habitat; material: faeces... | reverse complement strand
CGCCGCCGCAATCTACGAATACCAAGCAGACTGCGACGGCGAATGGGGCGAGATTTCATTTGATTTTGAGAACGGTACAGCAGAAATAGTCCGGCTTGCCGATTTGGATACAATTAAAACGAACTGGTTTGCCAATGAGGCGATCCGGTATACTTTATCATTATCATTGTCGCCTGATGCTCTTAAAAAATATATGCTCGTCCCCCTTGAGCCGCTACTTATATCCTGAATCCTTACAACAACTGTAAGTGGTATTTGCTGTGTTCCCATGCTATCATTTTATTACAAATGATAGGAGGTATTCACATGAAACCCATTTTGAATATTGAAAATTTAACAAAAATCTATGGCAATGTGCCAAGTCAAACAAAGGCACTGAATGGGATCACCTTCCAGGTGATGCCGGGAGAGTTTCTTGGCATTATGGGAAGCAGCGGTTCCGGTAAATCCACGCTTCTCAACTGTATTGCAACTGTGATTCAGCCCACCGGTGGAAGCATTCAGGTGGAAGGCGATACTCTGCAATCCCTCAAGGGAAAGGCTCTTGCAGAGTACCGTGGCAAAAAAGTTGGTTATCTATTCCAGAACTTTGAATTGCTGGACAACCTGACTGGCAGGGAAAACATCCTGCTCCCGACTTCCTTGCATGGGGTATCCGAAGCAGAAAGCAGCCAGCGGCTGAAGCAGTTGGCTGACTATCTGGAAATCACTGATGTTCTGGATAAGTTTCCGTCCAAGATGTCCGGCGGCCAGCGTCAGCGTGTTGCGGCAGCAAGGGCTCTGATCTTACATCCCCAAATGATCCTTGCCGATGAACCGACGGGTGCGCTGGATTCTAAGAACGCAAGAAGTCTTATGGAGAAGCTGTCCGGCCTGAATCGTGACGAACAAGCTACGATCCTGATGGTAACCCATGATTCCAATGCCGCCAGCTTCTGTAAGCGCATCCTGTTCATCCAGGATGGCGTGATCTTTCATGAGCTTCGGCGTGGAGACGAAAGCCAGCAGGAGTTCTACGGGCGCATCCTGAAGGTGATGGCGCAACTGGGAGGGGGCAGCGCAAATGTTTTCTAATCTCATTCTTCGGAACAGCCGCCGCAGCCGAAAGGAAAACGGTCTGTTTTTCAGCTCCCTGGTGATTTCTATTGTTGCCTTTTACATGATTCTTTCCATCTCCACTCAAGATGTGATGCTCTTTTTGCAGAAAATGGAGAGTGACGCAGTTGACAAACTCCTGCTTCTGATTCCTGCGTTTTATGGGATGACCCTCGGTATTCTGTTCTTTTTGATCTATTTTGCCTGCAAGTATCAGTTCGAGCGCAGACGGCATGAGTTTGGTGTTTATCTAATGTTGGGGATGCGTAGAAGTAAACTGTTTGGTATGCTTCTGGCGGAAGATTTCCTGACCAGTATTCTTGCCATGCTCATAGGCTTACCTGTGGCTGTGGTGCTTTCAGAAATTGTCAGTCTTGTCACCGCCAAGCTGGTAGGCATGGGGATCATCGGTCATCAGTTTTCTTTATCCTGGTCTGCGATTGAATGGACGCTGGCAGGATTTCTGGCAATTAAGCTGACGGCACTTCTGATTTTGAGTGGACGAATCAGCCGCCAGGAGATCGGTACTTTGCTATCCCAGCCAACGAACCGCCCCAAAAAGCAAATGCCATCTGTTATCTATGGACTGGCTGCTATATGCGGAAGTGTGATGTTGGCAGTGGCTTACTACATGGCGATTCAGGGAATTGCATGGACAAAGGTAAGTATGATGGGACTGACTTTGCTGTTGGGCATAGTTGGTACGATGCTGCTTTTCTATGGGATGCGTGCGCTGATTGCTTTGATTGTTAAGAAAGGAAAAGGAAATAAGCAGCTTCATGTATTTACCTTCCGGCAGATTCAGGAGAATGTCATTCATCAGTCAAACTCCATGGCCATCAGCTCCCTGCTGATTCTGGCGGCGCTGTGTTGTTTTGGTGCGGGCGTAGGAATTGCAGGAACGAATAACCTGTCTTCTGGCCATGTAATCGACTATACTTTTGAAGATCATACTGCAGAAGATTCATCGCAGGTTCTTCCGAATATAAAGGCAGTCCTGAAAGAAAACAGTTTGGAAAATCAATTTTCAGAGCTTTTTGAAATGAGGGTTGGGCGTATTCGCACCACAGAAGATTATGATAATGCCTACAGCATGGACGCTGTTATGGACTCTCTTCGGAGCCTGCCCCAGTCGGAAGACCGGGATGTCCTTCTGAACAATCTTGGTTATGCCACATACCCATATTTGATTTGTTTATCGGACTATAATCGTTTGTTGGAATTGTCCGGCAATCCGGCTCTCCAATTAGGCGAAAAGGAGGCCACTGTCTATATTGATACAGAGTTTACTACGGCAAGCCGTACCGCAATGCTGAACCAAGTATTGGCCGGGCAGCCCAAGGTGGAACTGGATGGTAGTCCGATTCATCTTACAGGAGAGGTTCAGTCTGTGAATTTGGTCACGGACCGTTCTATAACCTTGTCCTTTGCATTGATTCTTCCGGATGAAGCATTCCTATATTATAGTCAGGGAATGTATGATACCTATGTCAATGCGGTGCTCATTGAGCAAGCTCTGAATGGAAATAGCCTTATGACTGCATATTTGGATTTGAACGAGAAGCTGGACGAAACTGACATTGAATATGAAAGCTATCTTCAGAATATGGGTCGTCAGCTTTTCTACACCATAGCATCCAGTTATATTACCCTCTATCTTGCGATTGTTTTCCTGGTAGTTGCCAACACCATCGTGGGTGTTCAGTTCCTGATGAGTCAGCAGAAAACCGGGCGTAGATACCAGGCCCTGATCCGCCTGGGAGCCACTTACGAAAGCCTTTGCCAGTCTGCCGGAAAGCAGATTGCGTGGTTTATGGGACTTCCTGTATTGGTTGCAGCTGTCAGCAGTCTGTTTGGAGTCAGAGCGTTGTTTACAGGGATACTCTCGTCCCGAACCCGTGGGACAGTGTCTGAAATGCTGCTTGTATCTGCTGCTATGATTTTGCTACTTTGCGTGATAGAATATGTTTATATGAGAGTGGTCAAGCACTCCAGTGATCGGTATTTGCTGACACTGATGCAGCCGCAGAGAGAAGAATAATTTGGAAGGAGGTGCTGTCGTGAAAAGAATTGCTGTTGTGGAAGATGAAGTCTATATGCGGGAAGAACTCTGCAATATGCTCCAAAAGGACGGGTATCTTGTGGAGGCAATCACCGAGTTTGAAGATGCCGCTCGGCTCTTGGCAGCCCTCCGTCCTGACCTCGTGATCTTAGACCTGAATTTACCAGAAATCAGTGGCTTTCAAATCTGCCAGGAGTTAAAGAATAAAACCGCTATCCCCATCCTGGTGCTGACTTCCAGAGATCAGGTAAAGGATGAACTGCAAGCGTTCCAGTTGGGTGCAGATGAATATTTGACGAAGCCGTGCAGAAAAGACCGACTTCTCGCCAGGGTATCCAATATTCTCAAAAGGTATGAAGGTCGTACCAACCTCATAGAGGGATTGGACTTCTTGTTGGACCAGCAGACCTACACACTTTATATTCATAACACCTCTGTGGTGCTTCCAAAAAATCAGGGAAAACTGTTGGTTGCTCTTTTGGCAAGTGGTGATGCACTGGTTACAACGGAGCAGCTTTGCATGGCACTGTGGGGAACTACGGAATACATAGATGAAAATGCCTTGCAGGTTAACCTGACCCGGTTGAAAAAAACGATGTCCGCCCTTGAAATGAAGCAGCGAATCGTTGCAGTTCGAGGAATGGGCTACCGTTTGGAAGCGGAGGTGTCTCTATGAAGCAGCTTTGGCACATGATAGAACGGTACTACCCCTGGCTTCTGTTGCTGCTGGGCGTGGATTGCTTTTGCGCTGTCATTCTTTGGATTTCTGACATTCAGGCATTTCAAACCTTGATCGGGTTAGTAGTTCTGACGAGCATCCTTTTGTTTTCAGCGATTCTGTTTGTACTAAACAAGAGGGAGAACACCCACATGGAACTGTTCCGGGATTTCCTCAGTGATCCTACCATCTGCAATGAAGAACGGCTGCTCAGTGCCATTAGTCAGAAAGAAGGAGAATCTGTCCGATTTTTGGCTTCGGTTTTACGGGAATACAAAAACGAGAGTAACAATATGGCGGATGCCCTACGGGACTATGAAGAATACGTGGAGGGCTGGGCACATGAAGCGAAAACGCCCCTATCGTTGCTGACCATGCTCTTGGATAACCGGAACGATGAAATCTCTCCTTCCCTGCAAGCAAAGCTGGATTATGTCCGCAGTCAGCTTCAGGAGGATGTCACGCAGATGCTGTACTATGCCCGGTTGAAGAGCAGTACAAAGGATTACCGATTTGAGGATGTCAATTTGAATGACTGCTTGGGTGAAGTTCTGGAGGACTATGCCCCACTTCTTGAAGAGAAGCAGTTTGTCATTCTCAACAAACTGCAATCTGAAACAGTCTATACAGACCGTAGAGGACTTCAGTTTATGTTGGGTCAAATCGTTAGCAATGCCATCAAATATAGCAGCGATAGTCCCATGCTTACGATTTCCATGATACATTCGGAGACCGCAGATATCCTTTCTGTTGAAGATAACGGCATTGGCGTAAAAAAATATGATCTGCCGTACATTTTTCAAAAGGGCTTTACCGGGGATTCTACTGACAGCAGAAAGAAGGCTACCGGTATGGGACTTTACCTGGTTAAGAAGATGGCCGACGATCTAAATCTTCATCTGGAAGCAGCTTCCCAGTGGGGAAAGGGCTTCAAGATTGTCATCTTCTTTCCTAAATTGAGATCCAACGGAGGGAAATAATATAAACGGAAAAACGCCCGCAGGATTTTCTCCTGCGGGCAGCGTGTTGTCAGCTATCCAAAGGCTTGTTGTTATTGCTGACGGCCTTTGTCGGCCAATCGCCGGCGTTATTTGACGTATAGACGAGCCTGTTCGCCGGGGGAGCCGGAGAAGGCTGTCGCAGCGCCGAGTTTAATTGGCAGTGAAAACGGCGCATGAAAATTATGTTATACTGGGGTCGTGCCACGTTGGTACTACTCTAAAGAAAGAAAACGACATCCCCATTGTAGCACGAGTCAAGGCCACTACACCTCTCATGCTACAGGGAATGTCGTTTCCAAAAGCATGATTAGTATAACGGAATACACCAGTCTTTGCAAGGGGAATTTCATCATTATTACCGGCCCCAGCGAATCTTTCTGCCCAATTTGCGGTGGAGAACTGAACGTCCGAGGCACCTGCATCCGCAAGGTGCGGAAAGAAGGCACTACCCAAAGTCTCCGGTTGCGAGTGATGAAGTGTCGAAACTGCCAAAAGACCCACCGAGAGATCCCCGACGATATCATTCCTTACAAACGTACTGGTCTCACCAATTTTTGCGAGATAGCGGAAGCCGAAGCCACTGATTATCCCTGTGATACAAGTACCTGGCAGCGCATGAAACGGTGGCTGTCTTGGTTCCTTGCGTTTGCTCGCAGTGTAGAACGCGGCTTAGTCTGTTCCGGATTGCTTGCGACGACAATGGACACCGGCAATCCGTTGCGGGTCCAGACGGTCTATTTTGTCCGGCTGGTCATAAACAGCGGAAATTGGATACACAACCGTTCGGCGATGTCTGTCGCATAGAAGTGCTTTATACTGTTGCCATCATCTAAGAATGGAGGCAATGTTATGAGCATGAAAGACAAAGCCAAGGGCAAAGAAATCGCTGAGCAACGGATGTCCATGATCGCACCACTTCTCTCGGTTTCACCGGGAGAGTCTGCTGCGCGCAAAAAAGAGGAAATCTCAAATCAATTTCAGGTGTCGGTCCGCACCCTCGAACGCTATCTTGCAGCCTATGAAAAGGATGGCTTTGAAGCGCTTATTCCCAAGGGCCGTGATAGCGGAGGTTTCCGAATTCCGGAACACATCGTTGACGAAGCAATCCTGCTCCGCAGGGAGCAGCCCAGTCGCAGCGTTCCCTCCATCATCCGTATTTTGGAACTGGAGGGAAAGGTAAAGCCAGGAGAACTGAAGCGTACCACTTTGCAGGATGCCATGAGCCGGAGAGGGTATTCTGCCAGCATGATGAAGATCTACCAAGACACCAGCTATGGCTCCCAAAGATTTCAGCGCCAACACCGCTTTGATCTGTGGCAGGGCGACATTAAATACGGTCCCATGCTGATGGTGAACGGTGAGAAGAAACCCACTTATTTCTGCTGCCTGATTGACGATGCCACACGCTACATTGTCCACGGCGAATTTTATGACAACATGGAGCAGAGTATTGTGGAGGACACATTGCACAAGGCCATTACGAAGTATGGAGCACCTCGCCGTTTGTATTTTGACAACGGCAGGCAGTACCGTACCCACTGGATGCGTCGCGTCTGCGATCTGCTCGGTATCCGACTCATTTACGCAAAGCCCAGGAATCCCAAAGGCAAGGGAAAGCAGGAACGCTTTAACCGGACTCTGGACGCTTTTCTGGATGAGATTAACCTCAACCGCCCTGACACGCTGGAGGAAATGAACCGGCGCTTTGATGCATGGCTTAGCGAATGCTACCATTCTCAGAACCACAGCGGTCTGGGCACAACTCCGGAAATTGCCTTTAAAAGTGACTCGATGCCACAGCGTTTTATTGATACCGCACTCATGGCAACGGCCTTCTTACATTGCGAACCCCGCAAAGCAGACAAGAGTGGTTGTATTAGCTTTAACGGCAAGAAGTATGACTTGGGTGCCGCTTTTGCCGGGCGGCAGGTGGATGTGGTTTACTCGCCCCAGAACACGGAAACGCTGACGATTGAAGTGCCCGGTGTTGCACCCTTCCAGGTGCGTCAGCTTGTAGTTGGAGAGCGTGTTGGTCCCCGCCCGAAGCGCGCCGATGTGGAACGTATCCCTGTTGATCATTCCCGGTTGCTGGATGCCGTATCGGCATCTCATGCAGAAAAGAACCGGCGCAAGAGCCGTGCCATCTCCTACAGCACGGAAGTGAATGGGGGTGACAGCAACGTATGAATCTTTTTTTGAAATGAAACGGACACCGTTCTTGAGGAACCTTCCGGTGTCTGAACTCTATGTGGACAGTGATACCAGTGAAATCCACAACCGACTGGTCTACGCCGCCCAGAGGCAGCTCTTTGCTGTTCTGATTGGAGATGCTGGCACGGGCAAAACCACAGCACTAAGAAAGCTCAAGGAAACATTGGATGGCACGGAATACGCCGTGCTCTACCTGACGGATTCCAAGCTGACGCCTCGACACTTCTACAACGGCCTGCTGGAACAACTCGGCCTTGAGACCTGGTTCTACCGGGGCGATGCACGAAAAAAGCTGCATCAGGAGATTGAGATCATGCGTGGCGTATCCAAGCGAAAGCTTGTGGTGATTGTGGATGAGGGGCATCTGCTCTCCAAAGAAATGCTGGAGGAAATCCGGTTTCTGATGAACTACAAGATGGACTCCGAGAACCCGCTGGCTCTCATTCTGGCTGGCCAGACAGAGCTTTGGGACAAATTGAAGATGCAGGCTTACCGGGCCATCCGGCACCGCATTGACATCCAGTGCTTCATGATGCCGTATGACTTCGCTCAAACCAAGGCATACATTGAAAAACAACTGGCCTACGCTGGGCATCCAAATCCCATTTTCTCTGAGGATGCGCTCCAACGGATCTTTGAGTTTTCCTCTGGTGTTCCACGCCTCATTAACCGTGCCTGTACGCAGGCACTGATCTATGCGTACCAGAACCGCAGAGCCATTATTGATGACCGCATGGTGCAGATTGTACTGGAGGGCGAAGTAGCTTGAATTTGGGAAGGAGTGGCCATGGGCCACTCCTTATGCTCATTCATTCTGCGACAAATTCCTCGGCGCTCTCCGACACACAACGCCGTCTATTTTACGACAACGAGGCTCGGCGGCTACACTTGTTTTCTGTTACAGTTTTCAAATAGGTTTCGGGATCGCCGTTCAAGATAAGGTCTGCATACTCCAAAGGAGCGTTGTAGATCAAATAATCCAGCTCTGACCGCTGATACATATTGTCAGCAATCTCGTTCTCAACGGCGATAGTGTCAATCGCAATCATACTGCCGTCGCTGAATTTCAGTTCCACACAGCAATTATCCATATTGTAGGCACAAGATATTAAGGTTTTCATGGTATGTCCTCCATAATTCGTAATATAAAGCGAAAATCCCGTCTGACTTCCTGTTAGAAATCAGACGGGATTTGTCCGTATGCACCCCGGAAACCGTCAGCTAACAGTTGATAAGTAAATTAGTTCCTTATCACTGTTAAGCCAACGTTTTTTGGATTTCAGAGCATCAAATTTCCTATTTTTTCACTTCACATAGGCATCTTTTTCAAATCGACCGGGATACAACATGAACCTTGGTAATGATGTCCCGCAATCTATCATCGCCAACCATGTATTCCAGCGCCTCATCCGCCGTCTCACATACTTTCTCAGTTTCTGGTTTATTTGCTGCGTAGATTGTTATTTTCCCATCGGTACCATATCTGATGATATTAAACACAGCCCCATTCCACTCAAATTCAATCTCAGCACCCCAGTTGATGCTGCGCTTAAATTCACTGATGGTTTCAAAATTCATACTGCCATATGGAACAATTATTTCCTTCATGCAAAACACCTCGCTGAAGTTCTTAAATTCTGGTGCACCATTCGGATAATTGATCGGCGGACCTGGAACCGGATGTTCATCTGGATTATCCCAGCTAATTCTGTGGTCATGTGGGTTCGTATGCTTATCTCCACGGTTGTGATTTGTCTCATGCCGTTCCATTTCCGCCCGCCCATCAGGCCCCATTTTTGTCTTGTAAACATCACCGTTATTCATTATCGTTCTTTTGATTTCTCCGGGATTTCCCAGATAGCGCTGGTTTTGCGGCTTATTGGGATTTGGTCTCCATTTTCCACCATAAGCGCTTCCGCCGCCTTTACCGATCATGTATGCGTCCATTGTATCACAAAACGTGTGATTTGCGCCACCAATTTTATAGCAGTCCAAATCTTCATGGGGCATTGCCTTCTGGTCATAGTCCATGTACCGCCAGGAGCTGCGTTCATAATCCACATACACGATGTCTCCCTGCATCTCCGGAAACGGGGTGTTGTAGCAAATGATTCTCTCTGGCTCTATACGCCGCAGCATCTCATTGTAACCAGCCATGAACCATTCCTTCTGATCCTTTCGATGATCATGCTCGGAAGCCATGTAGGTTGAAACTGCCACAACGCTGCCCTTTTCAATGCCGTCAAAGCAGAAATCAAAGGTGGATTCATCACCCCAATTGACGGTTGGGATCACCCGTATACCCTTGGATGCCCAGTAAGCACCGCACCAGCGGTTACGAAACACATTATACATCTGCATCACAGGTGCCATTTCCAAATACATGCTGAAATCGGGAGAAAGCACAGCCCGGTATCGGGACAGCTTTTCAATGTCAGCCTCGGGATTTTTCCATACCCGCTCAAAGCGGTAATCATACAGGAAAAAATGCACCATCCGGTCAAGATGATTCTGATCTTCCAGATTTGTTTTGTCAAAGCCGATCAGCAGAAGGTCGTTAAAATCACCATCTTTCGGTTGGAATTTTGGTATTACCGGAATTTTCCATTTCCCTTTCCCTGGGAACTGGTTACGCAAGAGAGTTTGACTTGTACGGTAATTGTAGTTTTCCTCTGTTATAGAAACCTCCGAATGTTGTAGTAAGGAAAAAGTCCTTCTATCCATAGTTTCAAAACAGAGAAAAGTTGCACACCAACGTGCAGCTTCTGAAAAATGTTCACAAAAAGTTCAAAGGGGAGTCCTATAAGAACTCCCCTTTGGTACGCCAGAAGGGACTCGAACCCCCAACCCTCGGAACCGGAATCCGATGCTCTATCCATTGAGCCACTGGCGCATTTCATCGATAGCCTGTGTATTATACCAACCTTTTTCATTTTTGTAAAGGGGTGCGCGGAAAAATATTTTTTGGTTTTCCGACCTTGTTCGGCGAAAACGGTTGTTTTTTCGTAATATATGTGGTATAATTCTGAAAAATGTTGACCCCCGCGGCAGAAAAGGGAGGATTTTATTATGGCTGCACCTCAGAATTTCCGTTCCGCGTTCAATGGCTTCAACCGGCAGGACGTGGTTCATTATCTGGAATACATCAACACAAAGCATCAGGATCAGATCAATTCGCTGACCGCCGAGACGGAGGACCTGCACCGGCAGCTGGAAGAGCTTCAGGCGCAGGCTGCGCAAATCGCGGAACTGGAAGCCCGGCTTTCACGGCCACATTCCAGTAAATGGAATCGCCC
>ENA-OPAW01001689-OPAW01001689.1-human-gut-metagenome-genome-assembly--contig:-NODE-1689-length-10395-cov-2.845068_pt1 | contig 10395 bp, 12 predicted proteins | sample MGYA00241060_ERZ501436 | MGnify/ENA primary metagenome ERZ501436 (study PRJEB25962, sample SAMEA2042619) | human gut metagenome | biome: human gut; feature: human-associated habitat; material: faeces... | reverse complement strand
ATGTTACTCTGTGTCCTCTGTGGTGAGTTTCGACACACCCTCTTTTAGTTCATCTGTATCGTTGAACAATGGGCTTTAGGTATACAAAAAATTCGTTGTGTTTGAGTGATATCAACTTTAACCTATTTGAAGTTCTTGCTATTCATTGTTTTGTGGTATGATAAATCGGGGATATCCTCAGATATTCATTTTCTTTTTGCACTTTTACCGATAATTGAATCCGCAGCTATGCATCCTTGCGAACGGCTGTCAATTGAGCCACTTCTGTAATCCCCTGCAACGAAGTAGCTGCCCGCCGGAACAACAATCGCAGACGTGGTAGCCGTTGTCGAATCTATGGGTACAACGCTTTTACAGATATTTACCTTTATGCCGTTGGGCAGACGTTCACAATACTCTTCACATTCATCATCTTCATAGAAAAGCTTTCGTATACTCCTGAAAGCCGGGTATATATGAATAATATGCAATCACATCTCCATAAGTCAGGGAGTCCACCGGAATAAGACTAACCATTTCACCAACTTGATAGTTCGGATACATTCCGGTACTACCCAATTCAACTTTTTGACTGCATGCTACCAATATCAATGGTACGACAAGTGAATACAATCGCTTTCTCATAAGTTCAACTTTTATTTATTCAGGAATTCGTCATGGTTTAGATAATATTCAATAGCTTTTATGTAATCTTTATATAATGTTTTAAGATTTAATTTGTATTGAAAATTCAATATTCCTTCGAATGTTTCAACATCGACCAACGAACGTATATCCAAATTGGATGCCTGTTTCGTAAGCAAATATAACGATTGTTTTTTATGGCATAGTAGAATATGCCAAATAGTTTGGACTATTTCGTTTTTTTCAAATGATTCTGATTCTTTCTGTTGTGTTGCAATGTTCCGGGCATAAATTGGAAGCTGGTGTTATTCCCAAAACTGTGTTCTCTGCAATAAAATACAGAGAACCTCCGCATAATCCCGTAAGGAAAAGAAGTAATTCATCCTTCGGGCAATTAGCCCAAAGTTTTCCGTGTGATATTATCCATATACATGAATAAGCTAAAATAAAACGGCATAATAGAATCTCTACCAGTGGTAATCTTTCATTGATTAATACTTTGGCAGAGACAAAAATGGTACCCTGTATAACAACCGTCAATAGAGCGATAATAGGGTATAGTATATTCTTATTTTTATACATTTTATCTGATCAGGCTTAAACAGCCGGTTACTTTATTTATAATTTTCTTCTCGGCACAAATTCCAATGCCAATGTAGTGCAGGTCTGCTTCATTGGCACTATACATTTCCCGTTCGTATTCATCATAAGTTTTAGATTGTTGAGCAATAGTAGAAAAATCGACTAATACCAGCTCTTCTATTTTTAAAGAATTGAAGAGCTTACGGATTTCTTTTATCTTTTCTTGCGAAGCTCCAAGTATAGGAATTGGGAGTTGGGTTATGCCTAAATGTTTTTCGCCTTGTTTATCGTATACATCATGACTCACAATGTTATTGACTTTACACCCAAGTGTCATGGACAAGACACTGGCAATGTTAGCTACTATGCCCGTAGGTTGGGCGTTATCAATCACTAAAACACATTTGTGTGTGGCACTTGAAAGATTCTTTGTTTCCATATATTTATATTGCTTTTGTGCTTGCAAAGTTATCTATAATGGATTATTTTCCTATATGTCGGCTTAAAATACGATATTATTCCTATATTTGCTTGTTTTTCTATTCTATTTTCCTGAAAAGGAGAACTTAAACCATTTAAAATAGGAAAAAAGACTATGGGGCAATTAGACAAAACCGACATTGAAATACTTCAGGTATTACAGAAAGACGCTAAGGTAAACACTAAGGAGCTTTCAGAGAAGCTTCATATTTCCAAAACTCCGATATACGAACGCATCAAACGGCTGGAAAATGATGGCTATATAAAAGGGTATGTTGCTTTGGTAGATAATAAGAAGATAGGACTGCCGTTAATTGTCTTTTGTAATGTCTCTCTGGCAGTTCATGATGACGAACATATTAAACGTTTTCAAGAAGAGATAAAGAATATAGATGAAATTATGGAATGTTATTCTACCGGTGGGATTTACGACTTCTTCATTAAAGTAGTTTTAAAAGATTTGGATGCTTATAATCAATTTGTTTTTGAGAAACTGACTAAGGTACACGGTATCATTAAAATGCAGAGCTCATTTGTTTTGAGTGAAATTAAACATACAACCGTATTAAATATCGATAAATGATTTATAAGGGGGGACTAACTATAAAATAAGAATTTTCCACCTAATATTTGAATATTCAATATATGGTTCTGCAGTGCCTTTCTTAGTGAGATGCTGTGATAGTCGATTTTACGGAGGGAGTAATGCTTTCCAATTCAGGAAGATATTTTCATCTTCGTTGAAAGGAGGAAGCAAAATTTTGATAGAGTCATCCATCACGGATGTCGGATATTTCTTTTCAAGCTTTTTTATAATTGTTTTTTTTACTCGTGCTATGGCGTAACTCTCTTCAGGCTGCACTCCAAAGAGTTTTCTTACTTCGATTTCCGGGAAGAGCATGCATAACAAGAAAGCCGACCATTCATAAGTATACCAGTAGCCGTTGACGTAGTTCAGATAAATGCCATTTCTGTTATTTTGTTCCCGTCGCAATACAAATTCTATTTTTTCCATTTTTCGGGTCAGGACTTCTTATTCTGCAATTTTTTCTCTGAATTCACTTGGAGTGATTCCAAGCTTTTTTTTGCAATAGGTGGTGAAATGTGAGGGTGAGGCAAAGTGAAAAGTTCGGGCTATCTCACTGATGGGTATATCGCGATTGGCTAATTGCCCTTTGATGTGGCGTGTTTTTTGGGTGAGAATCCAATTATAGGGAGTATCATGAAAACAACTTTTAAATTTACGGTTGAAAGAGCGCTCGGAGCAATGATATAGTTGTGCAAACTGTTTGATGTTTCGTACTTGTCTGTAATTTGCGAGTACGAAACTCTTGAAGTTTAGATCTCGTCCTATGATAGGCATCAGGAAATGTGCCATTTCTGTCTGGTTGTAGAATGTTCCGAATGCCATGAATACCTCTTTTTGTTTTAATTCGTGTATATGGCTACACTGAACCTTCTGTTTTAGATAGTAGCAAATACTGTCCAACACATGTCGCAATGGGGGATAGATAGGTAAGGAGTAGAAATAAGTATTTTCGTATTCAGAGTGAATGGTAAGCGATTCGATAGACGTCTTATTATAAAGATTTATCTGGTTGTCAAAGAATAGCAATACAAATTCTGTCTCTGTCATGCTCTTGCTTTTATTCGGGTCGTTTTGGGGAAAGAGAATCATGTTTCCTTCAGCAACTTGTTGATTGTGGAACTCACTGCAAGATGTCAGGAGTTCCCCTTTTAAAAGAAATAAAATGCACGAGTGATGATGATTATCTACCTTAAAATCGCCTCCTGAAAAGAGTCTTTGGTGAATAAAGCATATGTTGTAATCAGATACATAATTGAGGCAAGTGGTGTGTCGTTTTATATGTAATAATTTCATAGTCAAGCTATTTCTTATTTTAATAATTATATAAGAACAAAAAAGGAAAGCGGGAAGTTTTATATTAAAAAGACACAATGTTTTATAATCGTGCCATCTTTTTTCTTTTTGGTTTTTTATAGTTATATCTGCATTTTGCTTTCATTTTTTATCTATTTTTGCCATTTGCATAGATTATATACCAAAAGGGCTTTGATACCATGATACAAACAATACAAGTGCAAGGAACAGAAAAACGCTTATACCAACTTATAGCTCCGTTAGTGATGAATCCGGATGTTTTGAGTGCAAATAATAATTATCCTTTTAAAACAACGGATAAGTTTGTCTGGTTTGTTGCTGTAAGCGGGAAAAAAGTGGTTGGTTTTATTCCGATAGAACAAAGAGGAAATGTTGCTATAATCAATAATTATTATATAGATAAAGACCAGGAAGAGGCTTTTTCTTTTTTACTTATCGATGTGGTTTCTGCTTTTGCCGGTGAAAAGTCCCTTGCGGCTGTTGTTCAGACCGAGCACCAAGAGACGTTTGAGAAACAGGGATTCACTGTTGAGAAAGTTTGGAAACGCTATGTAAAGATGTGGAGGGATGAATGAAAAAGGAAATTGTTACTAAAAATGTGTATGACTTGGCGCAAGAGCGTTTGCGTATGATTTTTAATGAATTCGATAATGTGTATATTTCTTTTTCGGGAGGAAAGGATAGCGGTGTACTTTTGAATTTATGTATTGACTATATAAGGCGTAATAATTTGAATATACGCTTAGGTGTGTTTCATATGGATTATGAGATACAGTATAAGATGACTATCGACTATGTAGACCGCATGCTTGAAGCCAATAAGGATATTCTTGATGTGTATCGTGTGTGCGTTCCTTTCCGTGTGGCAACTTGTACCTCCATGTACCAATCTTTTTGGCGTCCATGGGAGAAGGGAAAGAAAAATCTTTGGGTACGTCCTATGCCCAAAGATGCTATGACTGAAGAACATTTTCCTTTTTATAATGCTCAAATGTGGGATTATGAATTTCAGATGCGTTTTGCCAAATGGATACACGATAAGAAAGACGCAGTACGTACTTGCTGTCTTATCGGCATACGAACTCAGGAAAGTTTTAACCGTTGGAGGTGTATTTATCTGAATCGTAAATATCAGATGTACCATACCTATCGATGGACTTCAAAGGTGGCAAATGATGTTTATAATGCTTATCCCATTTTTGATTGGAAAACGACGGATGTATGGACAGCTAATGGCAAATTCCGTTGGGATTACAATATATTGTATGATCTGTATTACAGGGCGGGCGTAAATTTGGAACGTCAGCGTGTAGCGAGCCCTTTTATTGGGGAGGCCATCGAAAGTTTATCTCTTTACCGGGCTATCGATCCTAATACTTGGGGGAAGATGGTAGGACGTGTAAATGGAGTTAACTTTACAGGTATGTATGGTGGAACGCATGCTATGGGCTGGCAATCTATTAAATTACCTGAAGGATACACTTGGAGAGAGTTCATGTATTTCCTGTTATCTACATTACCGGAACGTGCGCGGAAAGGATATCTTAGAAAATTGTCTGTCAGTGTTAACTTCTGGCGGACGAAAGGCGGTTGTTTAAATGATAATACAATACAGAAACTGATTGCTGCAAAGGTACCTATAATTGTGATGGATAATAGCAATTATAAAACATCGAAGAAGCCTGTGCGTATGGAGTATCAGGATGATATCAATATTGCTGAATTTAAAGAAATACCGACTTATAAGCGTATGTGCATTTGTATTCTTAAAAATGATCATGCGTGCAAGTATATGGGATTTTCGCCGACGAAGGAAGAGATAAGTAAGAGGAGTCAAATAATGGAACAATATAAAAATATTCTGCAATGAGTAATAAAAAGAGTCCGGTGTACGATGTGAAGGCTGTACCTGTAGAGAAGGTGGTGGCCAATGATTATAATCCAAATATAGTTGCTCCTCCTGAAATGAAATTGTTGGAGTTGTCAATTTGGGAAGATGGATTTACGATGCCTTGCGTGTGCTATTATGATAAGGAGAAAGATTTGTATATCTTGGTGGACGGTTTTCACCGGTATTCGGTATTGAAAACTTCCAAGCGTATTTATCAGCGTGAAAATGGCTTATTGCCAATTGTAGTTATTGATAAAGATTTGTCCAACCGAATGAGCTCCACTATCCGTCACAACCGTGCGCGTGGAACCCACAACATTGAATTGATGTGCCATATTGTTGCTGAATTAGATAAGGCCGGTATGTCCGATCAATGGATAATGAAGAATATAGGGATGGATAGGGATGAATTGTTGCGTCTGAAACAGATTTCGGGATTAGCGGATTTATTTGCGAATCGCGAATTTAGTATTCCGGAAAAGGAATCGCCAGTTGATGCCAAGGCAACTACGGTTGTGTAGGATTTCGTATAAATAATAGTTTGAGCGGAGCCCTGTATTGTCAAAAATGCGGGGCTTTGTTTTGAATAATGAAATTTGATATTGTTTTTTTTATCTGTGTGCTGCTTTTTATCATTGAATTCTGTTTTTTGTTCGTAATTAGCGCATCACTTTCTCGTTTTTCCTCGATGAAAGAACAAGAACAGGTTTTAAAGTTCAACGGAATATTCGATATTTGTAATACATAAATATTAGTAACATAAAGAAACACGAATGTCCTAAACAAGTGTACTGTTTTGAGTGTTATGGGCATATTGATTATAGACAACCAGTTAATAGTTATATAGAGGCCCGACAGAGGTTTTGTATTCTGATCGGCAAAAGTATGAGACAGTCGTTTGATGCTGTTTTGTTTTAGATGCAGATTCCGCAGGATTTTGATAGAAAAATTAATATAGTCTGTGGATTTTGTTGTTTATACCACACATATGTAATATAATAATATCGGATAAAATTTACACACGAATTGGAGAGGGTATGAAAAAAAAGAGGAAGAGAGTTGCATCACTACACCTCTCTTCCTACATCACTGAATAGAGAATTACGGAGAATTATAATTGTTCAATAATATTTTTTTGTTCTTCCATGAACGTGATACGCTGTACTTCTCCGCTTTCGGAGATAAGGGTTGAATGTCGTTTTAGCGATTGTATCCAGTTTTTTTGCAAAGTACATATTTGTGAATTTTGCGAGTCCATTGAGTTGATTGAATATACTCTAAATAGACTGATTTGGAAATCTCCTTTTTCAATGTAAGTATATGTTGCTTCAAAATTGATATTCGACAGATAGATGGCTACCTTATTGCCGTTGCTAAACTCACCTTTTACCGACATTTGCTCAAATTCGTGAAGCAGTGAGAGAAGCTCGTTCTTTAATTCTTTTACATCGTCTGCAGAAATCAAATTTAGCCCGGCAAAGTATCTTATTTCTTTTATAAAAGAAGAAAATATGTTGCTATCCCATATGAAACAAGTCTTTTTACACTGTTTTACTGTTTCATTCAACTTCTTGTGTACGGTTACCACTTTTTCCGGAACTTGCATTTCGGCCAAGGAATGGGGCGTTTTTATTTTCCCGTTTTGATATACCCATCGGCATAAGCGGAACTTGGACAGATGTTCATATGAAGAATAAAGAGTGAAAGGAATAACATTAGCGGCCGTATATATGTTGGTACTGTCATCGTTTTTTACATAATTGAAAATTCTCAGATAGCGTTCCAGTATTTCGTAATAACTATCTATCGGATCCGGTGAATTCTGTAGATTCAAATCGAATGTTGCCCGGTTGGATAAATGGTTACCTACTATCTGGTCAATGGATATGCCTAATTTATGAGAAATCAATGCTACTTCGTCAAAAGTGAAGGCGACTTCTCCGCGAAGCCTGCGATATACGGCTTCTTTTCCCATACATAGTGTGTTGGTCAAGAAATTGGCAAGTGTTTCTTTGGGAGCGATACGCTCTCTCATTTCATTGATGAGTTCCGTTACTATACTGTTCTTCATGTGTTCCTTTCTTATTCGTTATATTACGTTTGTAGTATAAAATATAGAGTGATCTATTATTTTATGCAAATATAAAGCTTCCTATTAAGAATTTAGTACGGTATGCAATGTAATGGAGTAGTGATTTATTTCTGATTCAGTGGTTTATGGAAATGTTATTTGTTGAAAATGAAATAAATCCGATAGGTATATTTGAAGTTTTCGTTTTCTGCAAATACACATACCGGACCTTTTAAAAATCATTGATTTACTGTATATTATAATGTGTCGATAATCTCTCTTTGTTCTTTGAAAAATTGTATGCGTTGCATTTCTCCACTTTCAGAAATCAGGGTAGAGAACTTTTTCAACGACTGAATCCATTCTTTCAGACTTTTGTGCATTTCCACATCCTGGGATGTGATGGAATTGATAGCATAAATTCTGATCATGCTCAATTGGAGATTACTGCTTTCAATATAGCTGTATGTTGTCTCAAAATTAATATTAGAGATGTATATATTGACTTTATTTCCACTATCGAATTTACCTTTTCTGGCCAATGATTCCAATTCGTTCAGTAGGAGTAGCAGATCTTCTTTGATTTTTTGTTTGTCTTCATCGGTTAAAAGATGGATACTTGAGAAATACTCCACATCGTTCACCATATGTGCAAAAATACGGTTATCCCATATATAGCTTGTGGTATGGATGTGCTCTGCGGCATTCACGAATTCTTTTTGAATATCTTGAAGTTTGGCAGGAATTTCCAGTTCATCAAAATGTTTGCATTTAATGTTCTCGTTCTGATACATCCATTTGAATAAACGGAATTTTGATAATATGTCATGTTTCAGATATAATGTTTGAGGAAGCATGTTAGAAGATGTAGCCAGTTCGGATGTCACGTCGTCTCCCATGTTTTTCAATAAACCGATGTATTTGTTGATAATCTCGTAATATGTTTCGAATGGATCGTCATGGTGTACTACATTCATGTCGAATACTGCATTGTCTTTGAAACTGATACCTACTATCTTATCGAGTGATACTCCCAATTTTCTGGAGATAATTGCGGCTTCTGTCAATGTGAATGGTACTTCTCCGCGCAATCGCCGGTATACTGCTTCTCTTCCGATGAACAAAATATCTATTAGCACGTTTGCTAAATTGCTGTTTGCCGGTATTTTCTCTTTAATGGCTTCTATGAGACCTGTATTTAATTCGTTTGTTATCATAATCATGTCCTTTTTCTTATATAAACAAATAAAAGAGGGGGGATGTTTCTGAAATCGCAACTATTTTCATTTTCAAGATTGCTTAAAGGTGGATATTTACTTGTTTAGGGAGGTGATTTTCATTTAGTGTGCCAAGTGAAAGTAAGGAATAAATTTGGAGCCATAATCTTATCTGCAATAGTTTTGATTACGTGTGAAATGCTACCGGATTATTCATTAAAAATAATATGTATATATATTTGCATAATTTAGGTAAATCGCATACTTTTGTCAGAATATAAAGCGGAACTTAATAATATATGAAAAGAATATTGGTTAGTGGAGGTGCCGGGTTCATCGGATCACATCTTTGTACTCGGTTAATTAATGAAGGGCACGACGTTATTTGCCTGGACAATCTTTTTACCGGATCTAAGAATAATATCCTGCATCTGATGAATAATCATCATTTTGAATTTGTTCGTCACGACATAACCCTTCCTTATTATGCGGAGGTTGATGAGATTTATAATTTGGCTTGTCCTGCGTCTCCCATACACTATCAGCACGATGCCATTCAGACGATGAAAACATCTGTGATGGGGGCTATGAATATGCTGGGATTGGCAATGAGGGTGAATGCCAAGATTATGCAAGCCTCTACCAGTGAGGTGTACGGTGATCCGATAGTACATCCGCAGCCGGAAACTTATTGGGGAAATGTGAATCCTATCGGATTCCGTTCTTGCTATGATGAAGGAAAACGATGTGCAGAAACTCTCTTCATGGACTATCACCGCCAGAATAATGTTCGCATAAAGATCATCCGTATCTTCAATACATACGGGCCGCATATGCTTCCTAATGACGGACGTGTTGTTTCCAATTTCGTTGTGCAGGCTTTACAAAACAATGATCTTACTATTTATGGTTCGGGTGAACAGTCACGAAGTTTTCAATATGTAGACGATTTGATTGAAGGGATGATCCGGATGATGGATACGGATGATGACTTTACCGGACCGATAAATCTTGGAAACCCTAATGAATTTTCTATCCTTGAACTGGCGGAGAAGGTAATCGCAATGTCCGGTTCGAAATCTAAGATTGTATTTAAGCCTTTGCCGCACGATGATCCCAAACAACGTCAGCCGGATATAACTTTGGCTAAAGAGAAACTCGGTTGGGCTCCTACGATAGAACTTGATGAGGGGCTTAGGCATATGATCGAGTATTTTAAAGATTATAAAATATAAAACCAGATAAAGCATATAAAGATGAACATGGAAATAAACCCTTCAGAATATAAAATTCTCATTGTGGATGATGTAATGTCGAATGTATTGTTGCTGAAGGTGCTTCTTACCAATGAGAAGTTTCAGATTGCCACAGCCAGTAATGGCCGCCAGGCGATAGATCAGGTAGAAAAGGAAAAACCCGACCTTGTTTTATTGGATGTGATGATGCCTGATATGGATGGCTTTGAGTTATGTAAATTGATCAAATCTACTTTTGAAACTTCGCATATTCCGGTGATTCTGCTAACTTCACTTTGTGATAAAAGTGACCAGTTGGAAGGTTTAGGCTTGGGAGCAGAGGATTATATCACGAAACCTTTCGATATATCACTTTTGGAGCAACGAATAAA
>ENA-OPAW01001664-OPAW01001664.1-human-gut-metagenome-genome-assembly--contig:-NODE-1664-length-10510-cov-2.603826_pt1 | contig 10510 bp, 9 predicted proteins | sample MGYA00241060_ERZ501436 | MGnify/ENA primary metagenome ERZ501436 (study PRJEB25962, sample SAMEA2042619) | human gut metagenome | biome: human gut; feature: human-associated habitat; material: faeces... | reverse complement strand
TTTCGATTTGGACTAATGGCTTTTTTACGAATGTGACAATAAGAGGGTAGGGCGACATTGGGATGCCCCTAAATTGATGAAGAGCCAAAAACACTATATAGATATGCCCATACAGAAGGCCAAGATGTTGCGAAAATAACCATCACGGGCTATTGAAAGTGCTGACCACCTGTCCGTTCTCCCGGATATATTCGTATAATTCTTTGTAGAAAGCATGTCGTGTCAGTGTCGGTGCGTCTCCTAAAATCATCAATTTCATACGGGCACGGGTGATGGCGACGTTCATGCGGCGCAGGTCGCCGAGGAAACCGATCCGGCCTTTGTCGTTGGCGCGTACGAGGCTGATCATGATCACATCTCGCTCCTGCCCTTGGAAGCCATCTACCGTGTGGACGGTTATCAGACGGCGGAAAGGTTTGAAGAAAACATTGCGCTTGATCAGTCCGCGGATATACTGAACCTGCGATTTGTAAGGCGAAATCAGGCCGAAGTCAATGCTTTCGTCTAATACCCGTTCCTTGCCGATCTTTTCGATATATTTCTGCAAGGTCGAGACAAGCAAGGTCGCTTCGTCTTTATTGATACGGCTCATGCTGTCGGTGAGTTGGTCTTCTTCGAAATGGCAATCCGCTGTGTCGAGCCAGACGACAGGGGTATCGAATTCCAAGATGCCGCGATGCTTGACTTCCGGTGCGGATTGCAGCTCATCCCGGTAGAACCAGCGAGAAGGAAAGCGCATGATGCCTTCGTTCATCCGGTACTGCGTTTTCAGAAGCGAGACTGTTTCGGGCTTCCGGTCGGTTATTTTTTGCATCAAGGTGTGGTCCAAGCCGCCGCGTGCCGCTTCTATACATTTGATGGTAGGAGGGAGCTGGTGATGGTCGCCCGCTAAGATGACCCGGTCCGCTTTGCCGATCGCAATCCAGCAGGCGGCTTCAAGTGCCTGGGCGGCCTCGTCGATAAAGAGAGTCGTGAAGTTACGGTTGGTCAACACCCGGTTCGCCGATCCAACCAGCGTGCAGGCTACGACACGCGCCTCGTCGAACAGTTCCGTGTCGATCTTTACTTCCAGTTCCGTTGCCCGGAAACGGAGGCGGGAGAGACGGTTGCGTACTGTTTCCTTCTCACTGTGGCTCTTTCTACGGAGATTGGATTGTATCTCGCGGATCGCCTTGCGGATTCCCCATAGTTCGGCATAGTCGGGATGCGATTCGAAACGTCGTTCATAAGTAAAAGAAAGCATCTTGTCGTTTACGCGTGTCGGGTTACCGATGCGCAGGACATGGATGCCGCGATCGACCAGTTTTTCGGATATCCAGTCGACGGCTGTATTGCTTTGGGCACAGACCATTACCTGGTTTTCCCGGTGTAAAGTCTCATAGATCGCTTCAACCAAGGTGGTCGTTTTGCCGGTTCCGGGAGGACCGTGCACGATAGACACATCCTTTGCCGCCAATACATGATTGACCGCCTCTTCCTGCGACAGGTTCAGCCAGGGAAAACGCATGGGGAAAAGTGTGCGCCGGCCGGCGGGTGTTTTGCCTAACAGAACGTCCCGCAGATAAGCTAACCGGTTCCCTTTCGCTTGGATGACGGTAGACAGGGCGTTGAACATCGTCTTGTAACTGGTCTCGTCGAAATAAAGCTGGACGCCGATTTCGCCAGCCTTTTGTATTTCCGTAAGTGCGTTAGGAGAGGGTAATATTACGACCATCCGGTCGTCTTGCACATAACTGATGACAGCCGAGAAGTTCAGGTATTCAGGTTTCCCGCCTCCTTTTGTTGTGAAGAAGCAGACCGGACGGCCATATTCAAAATTGTGTTCGGTCTCTTTGTTCTCCAGCCGCCCTATTTCTACGACAAGTTGGTTCAGGGAGTTATAATAGCTCTTTCCCGGTACGACAGGATACCAGCATAGTCCTTGTTGGATGCGGCGGTGTATGCCGGCCCGTTCGGTTTGTTCCCGATACATCTCTTTTTCATATTCGAATTCTTTCTGCAGAAGATCGTACTGATGTTGCAGGTCTGCGGTCGGAGTCTTGAATTGAGTTGTCATCATTCTTTGTTTAATCGGGCGCAAACTTACATAAAAAAACGCAATCGGATAGGGGTTTTTCTTCTTTCCGATGTCATTAAGTCAAACGGATAGCTATCTTTGTTTATTAATTGGAAGGATTAAAATAACTGAGTATGAAAAATAAAGTTCTATATGCAATCATGTCTTTGTTGATTCTGACGGGATGCGGATCGATGAAGAATATGAGCCGGGAAGACCGGGCAGGTGTAGGGGCCCAGATAGGCGCTTTTGTCGGATGGCTTTTCGGCGGAGCGGTCGGAAATGCTATAGACGATGATATAGGGGGTGACATAGGGGCGTTTGTCGGGACGGCGGTCGGAGGAATTGCCGGTGCGCAGATCGCTGCAAATACAGGTGACGTGGTAAGAGTGGAGAAGAGGAATCCGGGGAATTATACGCCGTCTTCGCATGTTCTCCTTCCCGATTTGCAGATCGAAGACATCTTATTGGAAGAGGACAGTGTCACTCGCGACGATAAGATCAATGCGGGTGAGACCTGCCATATCTCCCTTGTGATCGTGAATAACAGCTTTCAGGATGCTTTGGACGTGGAACCGATAGTAAAAGTTGAGAAGGGCAAACATCTGAAACTGTCCGAACCTGTCAAGATCACCAAAATCACCCGCGATGACCGTATCACCTATAATGTCATGGTGCAGGCCTCCCCGAAGTTGCGTACAGGCGAAGCTGTGTTCAGCGTCCGCCTGAAAGAAGGGCGTGGCAACGGTACGGAAGAGGAAACCTTCACAGTCGAAACAGTGGGTGGTGACAAATAAGATCTTATCTGATGAGAGAATAAAGCAGCCATATTGAAAGGAGGACTTAATTTCCGGAGCTCACGGTTTTCTTTGTCCCGTTGTAACATATCATTTATGCAGCCTAAAGTTCCCATAATTTATTAATTATTTATTAGATGAAACAAATGTACATTTTTCTGTCGGGTATTCCTTTATTTACTAAAGAAATAGTTCAAATTATCTATGTTCCGCAATCGAAATACCTATGTTTTGAAAAGGATGTCTTATCTTTGCAATCATAAAGTCAAAGAAATCTATATTCATGGATAAAACAACTCAAACACAAATCATCAAACTTATACATCAGGAGGTGATTCCCGCTATCGGCTGTACGGAACCGGTTGCGGTCGCATTGGCTGCCGCTAAGGCTGCCGAGGTTTTAGGCTGTAAACCGGAGAAAACGGAAGTATTTCTGAGTGCCAACATTCTGAAGAATGCAATGGGTGTAGGAATACCCGGAACCGGAATGGTCGGGTTGCCGATAGCGATTGCTTTGGGTACGCTGATCGGTAAGTCTGCTTATGGCCTCGAAGTTTTGCGCGACCTGACACCTGAGGCACTTACCGAAGGAAAGCAGGTGATCGAAGATAAACGGATTCATATCGCTTTAAAGGATAATGTCGACAAGCTCTATATCGAGGTGATTTGTTCGGCCGGAGATGAAACTTCGCGGGTGATTATCTGCCATGAACATACGAATATCGTGTATGTGGAAAAGAATGGTGTAGTCTTGACAGACCGGAGGAAAGAAGGGGTTTCTTGTGATGTTTTGGACGATGATGAATTGAGGCTCTCTTTCTCTACCGTGTATGAGTTTGCGATGGAAATGCCGTTCGATGAGATCCGTTTTATCCTGGAAACTGCCGATCTGAACCGGAGAGCGGCCGAGGCTTCCCTGAAGGGGAATTTCGGACATACGGTTAGCAAGACTGTTTCCGGTGCATACGGACGTAAATATATGGGCGACTCTGCCTATACCCATATGCTGGCAATGACGGCCGCCGCCTGCGATGCCCGTATGGATGGCGCCATGATCCCGGTGATGAGTAACTCCGGCAGTGGGAACCAGGGGATTGCAGCGACACTTCCCGTCCTTTCTTTTGCTGAAGATATCGAATGTACGGAAGAACAGTTGATCCGTGCCCTGATGCTAAGCCATCTGATGGTCATCTATATCAAGCAAAGCCTGGGACGCCTGTCCGCCCTTTGCGGTTGTGTGGTTGCCGCTACGGGAGCGAGTTGCGCTATCACCTATTTGATGGGAGGAAATAAGGCGCGGATTTCTTATGCGATCAAGAATATGATCGGTAATATTACCGGAATGATCTGTGACGGTGCCAAGCCGAGTTGCGCGATGAAAGTATCTAGTGGCGTATCTACGGCGATGCTTTCCGCTTTGATGGCCATGGAGGATAAGGTGGTGACTTCCGTGGAAGGTATCATCGATGAGGATGTGGATAAATCGATCGCGAACTTGACCGCTATCGGTTCTAAAGGAATGGAGGCGACGGATCGTCTGGTGCTGGACATCATGACCGGTAAATCTTGTTAATGGGATTCTATGGAGGAGGCACCAAAGGCGAGGAAAAAAGAGATTATGCGAGTGACACTTTTAGGGTCATTCGCTAATTTTGTTTTATTGGTATTCAAGTTCGTGGCGGGTATCTGGGGGCATAGTAGCGCTATGATCGCCGATGCGGTACATTCGTTATCTGATTTCGTAACGGATATAATCGTACTTCTTTTTGTCAATATATCTTCCAAGCCAAAGGACGAGAGCCATGATTACGGGCATGGTAAATACGAGACTTTGGCGACTTCAATTGTTGGTATCGTCTTGCTTTGTGTAGGTTTTGGCCTTTTCTGGGAGGGAGCGAACAAGATTTATGACTTTTATTTCAAGGGGATTCCGTTGGAAAGTCCGGGAATGATCGCTTTAGTTGCCGCTCTTATCTCCATTGTGATCAAGGAATTACTGTATCATATTACGGTTTGGGTAGGAAGGAAGCAGAATAGTCAAGTCGTTATCGCTAACGCTTGGCATCATCGCTCGGATGCCTTTTCCTCGATCGGTACGGCTTTAGGTATCGGAGGGGCGATTTTGTTGGGGGATAATTGGCGTGTGCTGGACCCGTTGGCGGCTGTGATTGTCAGTTTATTTATCGTAAAAGTAGCCTTACAACTAGTGATCCCGGCGATTAATGACTTATTGGAGAAATCTTTGCCGAAGGAGGTGGAGGATGAGATCTTGGCGATCATTAGTGAGATTCCCGAGGTAAAGAGCCCGCATAATCTACGTACCCGCCGCATCGGTAATAATTTTGCTATCGAGGCGCATATACGGGTGGACGGACAGATAACCGTGACTCGTGCCCATGACTTGACGAAAGAGATCGAACAGAATCTGCGTGATCGGTCAGGCTACGCACATCGCTTTGCACGTGGAACCAATTAAATAAACGAATTGTTATTTGACCATGATGAAGAACTTATATAGGGGAGAAGTGCTCTATTTGATCGCTTCCCCGCTGGATCATGTGGAGGCTTACCGCTATTTTGAGGATGGGGGACTGGCTGTTGTTGATGGAAAGATTGTAGAGGCGGGGCCGTTTGAGGCGATGCGTTCCCGTTACCCGGATTTCCCGGTGACAGACTATTCCGGTAAATTGATTACACCCGGCTTTATTGATTCCCATATCCATTTCTCCCAGTCGGAGATACAGGGAATGTATGGCAAGCAACTTCTGGATTGGCTGGACGAATATACGTTTCCCGCCGAGGAAGCTTTCTCTTCCATGGAATATGCACAAGATATCGCTCGCTTTTTCGTGAAGGAACTGGTAAAGAACGGAACTACGACTTGTGCCGCTTATGCCACGGTTCATCCTGCTTCCGTAACCGCATTATTTTCCGTGGCTACGGAGTATAATATGTGTATCTTGGCTGGAAAGGTGATGATGAACCGGAACGCTCCGGATTATCTGATGGATACCACGCATCAGGGTGAGTTGGACTGCCGTAGCTTAATCGAGGATTGGGACGGGAAAGGACGGAACCACTATGTGATCACGCCCCGTTTCGCCATAACCAGTACGCCGGATCAATTAAAGTCTGCCGGTCGTTTACATGCCGAATATCCCAGTACCTATATACAGACACATCTTTCGGAGAATCTGGGAGAGATTGAATCTGTCTTATCGCTCTGTCCCGGTCATGCGGATTATCTGGAGGTCTATGAGCGTGCCGGATTGTTGACCGATCGTTCGATATTCGGGCATTGTGTCCATCTAACCGATCGGGAATATAAGCGGTTGGGAGAAACGGGAGGCATTATCGCCCATTGCCCGACCTCGAACCTTTTCCTTGGAAGCGGATTATTCGATATGAGGGAAGCGAACCGTTACGGCGTACGTACTACCTTGGCGACAGATGTCGGTGCGGGTACATCTTTCTCTATGTGGCGTACGATGGGAGAGGCCTATAAGGTACAACAGTTGAACGGTTATCCGATGACAGCTTTGGAGGCTATCTATAAATGTACGCTAGGCTCTGCACGGGCCTTATCGTTGGACGACCGAATCGGAAGTTTCCTCCCTGGCCGTGAAGCGGATTTCATAGTCGTGGATTATGCCGCTACCTCTGTCCAGAAATTGCGTATGGAGTATCTTCGTTCGAGAGATAAATGGACGATTGAGAATAAGCTGTTTGGCCTGCAAACCCTCGGCGATGACCGGAATACGGTATGTATTTATATAATGGGCAAGCAAGTATACGGCTCAGATTCGTGCGATCATCAAGAAGCAAGTATGTAATACGACCGTTACGACGATCCATAGGCGCTCGGCAGTAGTCGGGCGCAATCCCGGGAAATGATATTCTATAGCCCCGTGCTTGCAAGCGGAGAGGCAATCTCCGCAATAGGTACAGGTATAGCCGATCTTTCCCTTCTCGATCTCTTCTTTATGTAGGGCATCATAACGGCAAGCGTTTGTGCAAGCCATGCAATGGCAACAATCCGTGGTCAGTCGTACCCGGAAAGGAGAGAGGTATTTGAGGAAAGACACTAAAGTCCCGATCGGACAATAACTACTGCAATGCACCATCTTCCGTCTCTTTCTGGAAAACAATAGCATGACAAGTAGGCCGATAACTCCGACCGCTATTCCAAAAGCGGTGGCTATCCTGCCGCTCGCCCCGAATATTCGGAGTAGGATGGCCCCCAACATAACCAGAAATAATATGCTGTATCGCATTTGCTTGTGATAGGGGAACCTTTTTCGTTCCAATTTTCCCCGGGCACTCCATGCGTCAAATGCCCCGAAGTAACAAAGCTGGCTACACCAAGCGGGACCGGATAGTAATAAGGTGCTGATAAAAAGTATGGGCATGAATAATCCCTCGAAGCGATAAAGCGGTCCGGCCAAGATTACCGCGGGGATCGGTAAATGCAGTTTTCCGGTCATAAGGAAAATAGGATCGGCAAAAATCCCTAGAGCAAGTTGCCCGAAAAAAACGATCGAGAATAACAACCACGCTCGTTTTCTCCATTTGGGACGTTCTTGCCGATCTTGCATCTTATAGCAGAGCCAACCACCGTATAGCATGGCAAGTATCACTTGTATCCATCCTCCATACGGAAATAACCTTTCGCCTATCAATAGTGGATTTTTAGGCATGACTTGAACGATCGAGAGAAGTCCCCCGACTAATAATACGGTACTGATAACAATACGTCTCGTTTTCATGCTCAATTATTTTATGCGTAAAAGTATGCCTTTTATGCGAATAATTATAGCACGGGCATTGTATTTCTGATACTTGTTACACCGATTAAACGATCATACCGTGCTCCCATCGGGCAATAATAGACGTAAATGCTATATTCGTTCTCCGTCTGGAAGAAATTACCCTCGATAGGGCCGGTCTGTCCTACGGTCTGTCCGTTAGGGACAAAGAGGTACTGATAGTTGTAACTGCCTTGTTTCAGTAAGACGGATTTCTCGTATTGATGCGTCTCCGGATTATAGCCCATCTTACTTTTCTCGTCCAATACATTATTATATAATTCGCCGTTCAAATACACGTTTCCATCGGGAATTAAGTCCATGGCGAGGGTAAAGTGAACGATGTAATAGTCCGCTTCCGTATCCGGGTCGTTACAATTACTGCAACGGATGAAAAAACGGCCGTCTTGGTCTTGATCGTATTGATACGATAATTGGTCACGCCGATAGTCCGTCATCAACTCTACATGGTAGTATGGATTATGGAACGAGATACTTTCTACGTGCATGCCATTGTATTTGTTGCTCAAAAATTCCATACGGCGATATTCGTTTCCTGCGGGAAAGATCAAGTTCTGATTGTTCGTATAAGAGATCTGGTTTTCTAAAATAGTCATAGGCTGAAGACCTGTTACGGCATTATCCCTGCGGTTATTCTGATAAACCCAGATTTTCAAGTCGGTCTGAGGATAGGTGATGGGGAAATTCTTGTTATTGATCGCAAAGCTGACTTGTTGGTGTGACTGATTGGTATCGATATCCGTATTTCCGCTCACCGTAGCGGCGACACTAACCATCGGCTCGAAAATAGAAAAGCAAGCGGTAAATACGATCTGGGAGGGATCATCCTCGTTATATACTTGCAAGGCATAATTCCCCGAGACCTTCGGTTGAACGTCATCGTTTGGGAAAAGTAATCGGTAGTTGGTGTATTGCACCGTAGTACCCATCGCATTGGCGAAATCCTCGATCGTGCTCCCTTGGAAACCATTCATATACTCAATCGGGGAAAGATTCGATTGCGTCCAATCGGCGTTGCAATGAACCAGATTATAGGCGTATCGCCCGAAGCCCGGATTAAAAGCATCGAAATTAACCTCGATACGATTCTCACCACCCAGTTCGATGAATGGATCGGAGAACATCTCGCCGGCAACCTTCACTTGGAGGGTCTTTATTTGCTTATCGCTAACGTTGGTGAAGTAAGTCACTTGAGCGTTCAACGGTACTAAAACCGTGATAAGCAGCAGAAATAGGATTTTAAAAACTTTCATTTTCTTATTACTTTCTTTAACGACGCAAAATTATGGAATTATTTCTCTATTTATTTGCCTTTCCCTGCTCTAAAGCATGAAAAAATGTTTACTTTTGCAGGAAAATTACATATAAACAATTTTAGTTGTATCATGGCAAATGTGATTAAGATTAAAAAGGGTTTAGACATTAATCTGAAGGGCAAAGCTTCGGACGTACTGTTAAACGGAGGGAAAAGCGATACTTACGCTATCGTTCCCGATTATTATAACGGTATTGTACCCAAAGTTGTTGCCAAAGTAGGAGAAAAAGTCAAAGCCGGTTCTGTACTGATGATTGACAAGAACCGCCCCGAGATCAAGTTTGTTTCGCCGGTCAGTGGCGAGGTAACTGCCGTAAACCGAGGAGAGAAGCGTAAGGTGCTAAGCATCGTTGTGAAGCCGGATGCGCAGATCGAGTATGAGGAGTTCGGTAAGAAGAACGTAGCATCCCTACAGGGAGCAGAGGTGAAAGAGGTACTTCTGAACGCTGGTATGTGGCCGTTTATCAAGCAACGCCCATACGATATCGTTGCCGCTCCATTAGATACTCCGCGTGATATCTTCGTTTCGGCTTTTTACTCCGCTCCGTTGGCTCCAAACTTCGATTTTATCGTAAAAGGTCAGGAGGCTGATTTCCAGACTGGATTAAACGCCCTAGCTAAATTAACGAATGGAAAAGTGTATGTGGGTGTAAGAAGTGGTTCTGTCGTGAGCGGAATGAAAGGTGTGGAGATCGTGGAAGTAGAAGGTCCGCATCCCGCAGCGAACGTTGGCGTGCAGATCAATCATATCAAGCCCGTTAACAAGGGTGAGGTAGTTTGGACGGTTAATCCGGCAGACGTGATCGTTATCGGACGTTTGTTCAACAAGGGTGTCGCCGATTTCAGCCGTATGGTTGCTATTACCGGTTCCGAGACTACCGAGAGAGGCTACGTTAAAACGATTTCAGGTTGTACGATTAAGAGCTTGGTTAACGGTAAAGTGTTAGGACAGGAACATATCCGTATTATCAGCGGTAATGTTTTGACAGGTACCAAGGTAAATATGGATGGTTACCTAGGCGCTTATGATAACCAGATCACCGTGATTCCGGAAGGTGATGAGACGCATGAGTTCTTAGGTTTCGCTATGCCTCGTTTCAACCAGTTCAGCGCTAGCCATAGTTACTTTAGCTGGTTAGGTACTAGCAAGGAATATGTGATCGACGCCCGTATCAAAGGTGGTAAACGTGCCATGATCATGTCTAATGAATACGATAAGGTGTTCCCGATGGATATCTATCCGGAGTATTTGTTGAAAGCGATTATTGCGTTCGATATCGACAAGATGGAGAACTTAGGTATCTATGAGGTGGCTCCCGAGGACTTCGCTCTTTGCGAGTTCGTGGACACTTCCAAGATCGAGTTGCAAAAGATCGTTCGCGACGGATTGAACCTGTTGTATAAGGAAATGAATTAATAACATAAAAAACTTATAATACATTGAAAGCGTTAAGGAATTATCTCGACAAGATTAAGCCTAACTTTGAGGAAGGCGGAAAGCTGGCGATGTTCCGTT
>ENA-OPAW01001652-OPAW01001652.1-human-gut-metagenome-genome-assembly--contig:-NODE-1652-length-10569-cov-3.606620_pt1 | contig 10569 bp, 12 predicted proteins | sample MGYA00241060_ERZ501436 | MGnify/ENA primary metagenome ERZ501436 (study PRJEB25962, sample SAMEA2042619) | human gut metagenome | biome: human gut; feature: human-associated habitat; material: faeces... | reverse complement strand
GAGAGCGTTCGGTTCGCATCCGAGAGGTCAAGGGTTCGAATCCCTCTAGGTCCACTTTTAGCAGCAGCGTAATTTTAACGCTGCTGCTTTTCTTTTGCGTACACATAAGTCACACGCTGGCTTTGTGACCCGGAGGGATTCGAACAGCACGACCCTGCTGCAGGCAGGGCAAGCACTTCGCTCTCCTGCAGTTCCATCTGGCAGCTGTCTTTTCCTGTCATGCTTTCAACATTCAGTCCGTAAGGATCCGAGCCTCCTGTGCTGCTGTCAGCAAGACTTTTGGTGCCGCAAGCCATCAGCACCAGCCCGGTTCCCAGAACTATAAGCAGGAGAAGCGAGACCGTCCTTATTTTCTGTTTCTTTGCAGGGTCTCCTATTCTTTATCCAGTTATCTAAAAATTGCATCTGCTCTTTTGTATGAAACCAGTGCTCCCCGCCCGGCATAACGGTCAGCTCTGCGTTGTTCTTTTCCGCAAAGGCTTTTATGGTTTCCATGGAGGTCAGAGCATCCTTTTCCCCATACAAAATGCGGGTAGGGATTTTCCATGAAACCGGATGCTCCCGGACATAGCAGAGATACTCCCACGACAGCGTTTCGCCAAATGTTGTAGGAATTTCCAGCTTCTCTGCAAGCTCTGCTTCAGAGACGCCAGCCCACCGCATCATGTTGCAGATCAACTGCTCCATATCAACTACCGGAGAAATAAAATAGCTGGCATCCACCAATTTTTCATTCAATGATGCGAACGAAAAGAACGCACCAATGCTATTTGCCACCAGTGTGAGCTTCCCGCAGCGTTTCCGCACTGCCGTAAAAAATCCGGAAAATTCCTCCGTGGCTTCCCATGGAGATCGTGCGTGGTAGTCGAAACCAATTACTTCACAATTAGGGAATAGGGCTTTATAATGCTCGGCCTCTTGTGCCGAACCGCCCTTTCCGTGAACATATACAACAATTTCTTCCATATAAAATCCTCCAAAAAACGCAGCACACCCCCATTCTATGGACTGCACTGCGTCTGGGCGTCTGGCGTCTTATTTGATTCAATTATTCTGCCGCCAATTTCAAAAATTTCTTGTCCGACTGGATGCTCTGGGTCACAAATTTGCCATCCCGGAACAATGCGTATGTTGTGACAGGTGCGGGTACATTCTGTGCGGTCTCTTTCTCTGTGATGTGAATGGCTTTGAACGGGATCCCATGTTCCTTTGCAGCCTCCTGCACCTTCGGCACCCAATAATAGGTATAGGGACACTGGTCGGTATAGTAGAGGACAAAGCCGTTTTCCTCCACCTTGGGATGCTTGGCACAGTCCTTGAATTTTGGCGGCCGGGCATTCTCTGCAAGGGGCAGATACATGAGGTTGATGCCGCAATCGGAGATGTCTGAGACCTTGAAGCCCTTATGGGTCAAAAACTTGGGGTCGGCGAGAAACTCCCGTTTGCGTCCCTCTGCACACAGAATGCAAACGCCGTTTTTGCCCTGCGTCTTGGCATCCCGAAGGCATTCTTCCAGCAGATCGCTGGAATAGCCGTGACCTTTCAGGGAACCGGAGACCCACAGACAGTTGATATAAAGCCAGCCTGCTGCATCAATGGGTACCCATGCGTTTTCTGCCGGGATGTACTCGATAAAGCATTTGCCGCGCTCTGCACTGCGGTAAAAAACAAGTCCCTCCTCAAAGCGCTGCTTGAGCCATTCTTTCTTGGCAAGGCTCTGTTTGCCGGACATGGCACAACAGATGTGTTCCCTGTCGATGTTTTCTTTGGTAACTCTGATATAGTCCATCGAAGCACTCTCCCCTATCTTTGTACTTTTTCATACCTTCTCCGGCACAGTTTCTTCCAGTTTTCCATCTGTGCCGCAGAGCACTTCTCCGACACAGCGACCTTTTCGTTTTTGGCTGCGGCTTATCGCATCCGTCCATCGCCGCCCATCAAGGCGATCATTTCCTCAATATAGTCCAGCGGGAACGGCGGAGAACACAGCGGCTTCATGGCAATGCTCATGAGCTTCATGGGGTTGTCGTCTGCCGCCACCCGGTTGGAACTAAGCTTTCCGCAGCGTTTGCAGCGGTGGATGATGGCCCACTCGCCGCCTTTGCGTACCCAGACGGCCACCGGCTCCATGATGCCGCCGCAGTCGGAGGCACGGTCGCCGGGTTCTTCGTCCACATGAAGGCTGGACAGGCAGTTGGGGCAATGGTTCCGATGGTCGCTCCCCGCGCCTGCCGGGACGACGGGATAGCCGCAGTTCCAGCAGGTGAAGCTTTCGCCACAGGGGTGAGTTTTATAATAGCCTTTTTTGTACTGTTTTCTTTTATTTTCCCGGTTCATTGGGGGTATTCCTCCTAAAAGTATTTGTTGAAAATTCTTTTGGGAGGTTCGCGGAATTGTGATTGCCAACCTCCCGGTCAGATCACAATATCCATTTGATTACGATTAAACAAACAATTACCTCATTATTTCATATTTTAGATGCGCATTTTGCGCGGGGAATTGGATTACCGGATGTCCTCGTCGTCGAACTTATCGCCGCACTCAGGGCAGAACTTGGGCGGATGCTTGGGGTCTTCCGGCTCCCAGCCGCACTTGTCACAGCGATACAGCGGCTCGGACGCGGGCTTCTTCGCGCCGCATTCGGAGCAGAACTTGCCCTTGTTGACCGCACCGCAGGAGCAGACCCAGCCGTCGGCGGGCTTGGAAGCGCCGCACTCCATGCAGAATTTGCCCGTATTCACCGCGCCGCAGGAACATTTCCAAGTATTTGCACCGGCCGCGGGTGCAGCGGGGGCGGCAGGAGCGGGCGCGGCGGGCTGCTGCAGCAGACTGCGGTCAAAATGTCCCTCGGTGTAGTTCTCGCCATAGCAGTACGCCACAAAGTCCAGAAAGACATAGAGATTTTCCAGACACAGCACCGCCTGCTCCTCGGTGATTTTCCTGCCGGTGTGGGCGGCGTTGTTGCCCATACGGCGGATCAGATCCATCCGCCGCCAGATGTCCGCGCCCACGATATCCCGGAAGTCCTCGGTATTCATAAGGCTCACCAAAGAATCCTGATAAGGCATGACCAGCCCCTTGTCCACAGAGTACATCCACTTCACGGCAAACTCCATCGCCCGGCGGCAGTTCAGCACGCAGGCGGAGGGGTCAATATGTAGAATCTTTTCCGCCGATACTGCTACGGAGGCGAAGGATTCAAATTGTAGGGTGGAAGTGAAAATATCGAAGTTAGTCATCCATAGCTCCCCCATAGACATAATGTTTTGAACTACATGAAACTTATTTTGTCAAAAGCACTTCAGCTTGTAGAACTCCTATCGGAGAAAGCATGCATTTTCCCTCAGAATACTCAACAAGTTTATCCTTGTGTAGTCCTCTGAGAATCTTTTTAAACTCACTGCCATTTTTGTACTCTATAGAGGTTTGAAGCTCCAACTCGCTTTGCCTATCCTTAACATACAGAAGACATAGAACTTTGTCTTTGGCAGACATTCTGGTATCAAGAATGCGCAGAGAAGTTCCAGTATCCCATACAACCGATGTTTCACGGCATATAATAGACTCAATTATAGCTTCTGTTTCCTCAAATGGTAATGTTGATGCTAACCTAAAGAATTCTGCTAAAATCCATTTTGCATTTCCTAGCAAAACTGTGGCATCCATTTTATTGGGATCAATACTACTCTTGTGAATCATCCCGCGCTTATTACGGAGGCAATACATGGCGTATAATGTCCGTGGAATTAACACCCTATATACCTCAGAAATTGTACTGCTGTGACTTTCAAGTGAAATCAGTACTTTTTCAGAAAAAATGGTCAGCCTATCAGCCAGCGGAGTGTAATTCCCGCTCAGTTGATACTCAATAATCCTTCGTGCGACTTCAATGAATTGCCCAATCTCATTTCCAAAATACTGCCAATGAGATTTTCTATATTCGATAATAGCATGTTCATAGCTGGTCAATAAAGCATCGGTAAGTTCTTGGGGATAAACAGCCTCAAGCGAAGTTTTGATTTCACTTCTTGTCATTAATCATCCCCTCCAGCAACTCAATAGCTGCCTGCTCGCCATCAATTGTTAAAGAAATCGTCCACTTTTGCGCCGAAATTTTCTTCTTAATAAAAAGTTTAATTTCACGCTCAAAAATTGCTGCAGAATTGTTGCCATCCCAGCACCCCTGTTTTTCGCAGAGGGTCTTCAATTTTGCGCCCTCGACAGGTTCGTTTCTTTCGTATAGAACAATGAGTGCAACATTCTTCATTTTTTCTGCATTGTTGCTTCCAGGGATCTTGCGATGGATTGAAATCGTCCCGTCTTCGGCATCAACACTATAAATCCCGAGTTTCTTATATTTATCTTTTCTTGCTGTTTCAGGGGTAATAATTTCTGGGGTTTCTTGAGAAAGTTTGGTGGCATCAACCATAGGTTTCGATGCCGTTTCAGTTAGCGCTTCAACATGGGATAATACACCACGTGTTTTCTCAACGAAAGAAAACACCTTTTCCATATTTTTCTCCACAAATGCCTCTGATCCGGTCATAGTAATAGTTCCTTCATTAAGGTTAATAGCAATGCTTGCATTTTTAATTTCTTCCATTTTTATTCTCCTTGTCCATAGTACTCTTGCATTAGGGATTTTCTTAGTGTTTTCAATTTGTCGAGACTCTGCTGGATTGCCAATTTTGATTTGTCGGTCTGATTCTTAAATTGAACGAACTCTCGTTGGAGTTCGATAGGCGGGATGTAGATGCCTATATTTTGCATTTCTTGTGCATTGATGTTGGCTTGTCCAATTGCTGCTTTGCACATCCCCAAGAGTGTTCTTTTAGAAAAATCTGTATTCAAGAAAGCTGAAAGGAATTCAGGTAAAACCACATCATTCACCCTAACTCTGATCACAAATCCTGCAAGAACCATCATTTCGTCACGGTCATACACACAGGTTTTTCCCACGAGCTCCTTGCTGTTGGTTCGATTGAACAGAACATCGCCTCGGCGGACTGTGCATTTTTCTAGCTCATTTTCTGGAACATCAATACGTTTGACATCTGATAAATCCAACTCACCGCCATATGTGATATTGTTCATTCTGAGATAGGGATACTTCCCACCATCTACAGCTGGGCGACTTGAACCATATCGCACATCTGTAACAACATCCCGGATTGTTCCTGTTTTCCACCCCATAGGGTTATGTGGATACGCTCCAAACAATTCGACAAATCGGGCTTTGACAAGCTCGTCCAGCTTTTGAAGCTGCTTTTGGCGCATGTTTATTGATTTGGCTATTGAATCAATAATTTCTGCAATTCTGGATTGCTCCTTAAGAGATGGATATGGGATCAAAGTACTGTCAAAGTCCTTTTTTACGATGTGTTTCATCGTAGCACCATGAGTTTTTGCTTCCATTTCTTTTAATTTGAACTGTACAGCATAGACAAAATATCTCTTATTTATTTCCACCTTGTCGAATACTACCTTGAAAATGTGCTGGTTAAGTAGTGCCTTCCCCCTATTCCATACATACACCCCCAAACTGGCCGACCATGAAATCAGAATGTCACCGTTATTTATTTCAATGCGTTCTGGGTATTTGCCATCGTAATACCCTAAGTCATAAGTATTGCCAGTTAAGTCTTGTATCCGAATTATTGGAAGCCCACACTCGCCCCTATCTTCTGGCTTAAATGGGTAACCATTTATGTAGGTGGCAATATCCCCCAATTTTTTATATTCCATTCTTCATCCCCACAAATCCGAATTATTCCTGCTCCAGCAGTTCTTCCAACTTGCTCATTTCCTCGCCAATTTCCTTCTCCAGCCTCCGCAGCTCCGCCATAATCTCCCCCGTAGGCGGATACTCCACATGCTTATACTCGGTTTCCTTGTACTTGTTGATGGACAGGTCATAACCGTTGTCCACAATCTCCGCCTTGGGTACGAAGAAGGATTTTTCCGTGCGCGGGCGGTCTTTTTCTGCCTCCAGATTGCGGAAGCGGGCGATGATGTCGGGAATATCATTATCTGCGACCGGGCTTCGCTTATCGTCCAGCGAAAAGCCGTCAGCGGTCATGTCGTAGAACCACACATTATCCGTGCCGCCGTGGCCGGTCCTGGTAAAAATCAGAATGGCAGTGGACACGCCGGCGTAGGGCTTGAACACGCCGGAAGGCATGGAGATCACGGCCTCCAGCCGGTTGCCGTCCACCAGCTCCTTGCGGATAGCCTTGTGCGCGGTGGACGAACCGAACAGCACGCCGTCGGGGACGATACAGGCACAGCGCCCGCCGATGCGCAGCATCCGCAGGAACAGGGCCAGAAACAGCAGCTCGGTTTTCTTGGTCTTGCAGATCTTTAGCAAATCCGCTGACACGGTATCGGCATCCAGACTGCCTTTGAATGGCGGGTTGGCAAGAATCAGAGAGTATTTCTCCTTGTCCGGATTCTGGTCGGACAGGCTGTCCCGATACTCGATAAAGGGACTCGCAATGCCGTGGGTCATCATGTTCATCGCGCCGATCCGGAGCATGGTGCGATCCATGTCGTAGCCGAAGAACATATGGTTCATATAATGGTCTTTCTTCTGGCGGTTGAAGAAGATTTCTTCTTTCCGGGTTTCTTTCAGATACTCGCCCGCCGAAACAAGAAAACCGGAGGTGCCGCAGGCCGGGTCGCAGATGACGTCATCGGCTTTCGGGTCCATCAGCTCCACCATCATGCGGATGATGTGGCGCGGGGTACGGAACTGACCGTTGAGGCCGGACTGGCTGATTTTGCTGAGCAGATATTCGTAGGTGTCGCCGCGCACATCCACCGCCTGCGATTCGTTCATCAGGCGGTAAATCTCGTCCAGCGCATCCACCACCTTGGAAAGCAGCAGCGGCGTGGGCAGCTTGAAAATGGCATCATCCATGTATTTGGAATAGGCACTGTTTTTGTCGCCGTGGAGGTTTTTGATAAAGGGAAACACCCACTCCTGCACGACGGAGTACATTTTCCCCGCCGGGAAGTCATGAAATACACTCCATTTGAGCTGCCGGCCGTCGATGGTGCGCTCACCCACCTGCACCTCATCGGTAAAGATGCTGGTATAAGGCAGCCCCAGCATGGCGGCCTCTTTTGCCCGGAGATTGTCCGAATCATCCAGGTCGTGAATGAACATCAGATAGGTGATCTGCTCGATCACGTCCAGCGGGTTCACCAGACCGCCCGCCGCAAAAATATCCCAAAGGCTGTCAATTTTATTTTTCAGTTCGCCTGTAATCATTTATTCTCTCTCCCTGTTCCAAGTATAAGAAGTGTAGCGTCCGCCGCCGAGTTTGATGATCTCGCCGGATTTCAGCAGCTCTGCCAGTGCCCGCTGGACGGTGATCTGACTGATATCCGGGCATGCGGCCATGATTTCGCTTTTGGTGATCTTTCCGAGGTGGTTTTTGATGATCTCCCGCACCCGGTCGGGCTTGGAAAGTCCCTTGGTGGTCAGCAGCTCGATTCGGCTTTCAAAATCCCGGTATGCAGCCACCAGAACGCCTAGCATATAGGTGACAAAGGGCGCATAATCATTCGTCCCTTCGTGCCAGTTATAGGAGCTGGCTTGCAGGGCTTCGTAATAGGTCTCCTTGGTGTCGGAGATCAGCTTTTCGATACTGATATATTTGCCAACGATATAGCCGGAACGGTATAAAAGCAGCAGCGTCAGAAGCCTGCTCATGCGGCCGTTGCCGTCGTTGAAGGGGTGGATACAGAGGAAGTCCAGTATAAAAATGGGAATCAGCAGCAGCGGGTCAAGCTCTGCATCCTGCATTGCCGCTTCAAAAGCATTGCACAATGCAGCAATGGTCTCCGGTGTTTCCCATGCTGGTACAGGCTCAAACCGAACGATTTGCTGGCCGTCCGGCAATTCCTCAGCGATCACATTGTCCGAGTTTTTGAAGCTGCCGCCGATGGACTTACCGCTGTACTTGTACAGATCCCGATGAAGCTGCAAAATGATAGACGGCTTTGGCGGGATAAAGTCATGACTTTCATGAATTGTTGCAAGTACATCGCGGTATCCGGCGATCTCTTTTTCGCTGCGGTTCCGGGGGATGGTCTTCTCACGAACGATTTTTTTCAGACGTTCGTTTGTTGTAACAATGCCCTCGATGCAGTTGGAGGCTTCAGTGCTCTGTATCTTTGCAACCTCCAAGAGATCAGACAATTCATCCGCCTTTGTCTCGATAAAAAGGTTTTGCTGCCCTTTGTATTCGTGAATTTGCGTCAGGTAGGCCACAACCTCTGGCGTCAGGAGCTTTTTATATTCTGCTTTGAAGTTGAAATCTCTCATTCAATTTCCTCACTTGACTTTCAATTTTATCATATTTCAATCAATGATACAATTATAGTATACACACAAATGTATTTCTTGTCAACCTCATCTTTATCATAGTTTTAATAATGAATAAATTGAAAATACTTTAGCTGTAATTGCCGAACTTAGATGCAGTACGGTGCTTCCTTTCCTGTTCAGCAAAGGAAGCCTGCACCGATCAATGATGCAGGCTTCCTATGTGCTGGTAAAGGGTTTGCGACATATTCACAACATGAGCTTTTTCGCGGTGTCAATGATAGAAAGCGCTGATTTTGCCGCTTCAAACAGATTTCCTGCAGTAAGCAGTCCCAATCCATCGAATATGATCGATGGAACAGGTGCGTTTTCTTTGGTTAACTGCGCAGTGCAATCTACCGCAGAGTGGAACACACGGCGGAGTTCTTCCTGGTTCGGCATAGGGGCACCAGATTGCACAGCGGATTGTGTGGAAGCAGACCAGTAATTGACAAAGTTGTCCTGATACGCCGGATAAGAGGCGCTCCACTGCATTGGACGAACCGGAGTCGTCTCCCGATAAGGGAGCTGATTCGCGTATCCCAGCATTCTTTGCCGTCTATAGGTTGCCTCTGCATCTAACTGTGCCTGCTCCGCACGTAACTGCTGCCGCAGGCGAGCGGCCTCTTGTTCGTTTTCTAACATGCGGTCTACAAGATCGCGATAAAATGGATCCTCTTGATACAATTTCCAATCGATTCCCTGCATATTTGCCCTCCTTTTTCATGGGAAATACTCCTATATGTTCCAAGTTCAGTATAATCAAAATATACAGTATGATGTCAATAGAATATCTGGCAAAAGTATCAGTACTATCGAAAAACGATTTCTTAGCAATTACGTGGTAAATGATACTATAAGCATCGTAAAGTAAATATAGCGAGCAGATACATACAATCCACATTGAATGGAATGCGTGTGCGACGTTTGAGGTGGCGAGATAAAACGCAGCACAGAAGGATTTTCTAAAACAGGAATGAAAAACCCCGGTAGATGTTCAGAAGGCATCCACCGGGTCGGTCTCTCATTGATCAGCGCTCTGATCCCGCAATAATCTGCTTGCAATACGTTTTCAGCTTTGGAATATCCTCTGTCAGGATTTCCCAAGTGACTTCCGGGTCAACCGTACCATAGCTATGGGCCACAATGTTCCGCATTCCACGAATCTGTCGCCAGGGTGCGCCGGGATGCTCTGCACGGAATTCGTCCGTCAGTTTTCCGGTCAATTCACCGATTTGCAGAACGCACAGTGCCGCCGCATTCCGATAAATCGCATCTGCGGAAAATACGCCGTAGTCATTACCAAAACGACGAATCGTCTCCTCTATCTGGTCGCAATAGCCCACAATATGCTCTAAAATGCTGATATTCCGGTCAAGAGGCTTCATACAGCAACACCTCGTCATCAGAAATAGAATTCAAAAACTTGCTGTCCAGGCTCCCGGTAGGAATCAAATCCACAGGGATTCCCAACGCATCTTCCAGGTCAGCGGCTAGGCCGCCAAGCTGCAAGCCGCGGATGGCTCCTTTATCAATGCGCAGATCAATGTCGCTGTCCTTGTCAGCATCCCCTCTGGCATAGGAACCGAACAGATAAATCCGGTCTGCCCCATATTGGGCCGCCAAAGCCGCAACGATTTCCTTGATTTCAGCTACAGTATATCGCATATCCGTTCCTCCTTACCGTGTATTCTACTACTATTCTACCATGATTATGCGAAAACGGCAACGACTATTTACAGGCATTGTAAGGCGGATGGATGACTCAAACCGCATCGTCATCTCCAAGGAAATCCACTGTCCCTCCGTATCCGCACTGATATTCCGTTGCAGATTTTATTGACGCAGTGGGAGAAATACTGTTTTTCTATGTTGGATTTGGCGAAAAGCTGGCGGTGGTAGTTGTACATAGTGACGGAGAAAGGCTTCGGATGTAAGATAGTTTGCGAAAGGCGAAAAGGCAGGGAAAACCTTGATTACTCATGTTGGCTTGGTAGATAGTCAAGGGTGCTATCATTCAGTCGGCATCTATGATCTCTCCAATATGGCATATATTGGTCTAAGATCGCCGTGAATTCAGGGCCATGGTTATGCACTTTCAGGTGCGCAAGTTCATGTAAGATTACATACTCTAAACATTCGATCGGCTTTTTTGCTAGGGTCTATCTGGAAACCGGAAATATGACCAACAGCGAGGG
>ENA-OPAW01001646-OPAW01001646.1-human-gut-metagenome-genome-assembly--contig:-NODE-1646-length-10584-cov-2.831798_pt1 | contig 10584 bp, 7 predicted proteins | sample MGYA00241060_ERZ501436 | MGnify/ENA primary metagenome ERZ501436 (study PRJEB25962, sample SAMEA2042619) | human gut metagenome | biome: human gut; feature: human-associated habitat; material: faeces... | reverse complement strand
CAGCCGTGGCAGCATTGCTCGCCAGCGTATTCCCCGCACGCAGGGCAGTGAGCACGCCTCCTGTTGAGGCGCTCGCCGAAGCCTAAGCTTCATAGCAAACACAACGAAAAGGACTCCTGCCACAAACATGGCAGGAGTCCTTTTCGCGTATCATGCATACGCAAAACAACAAATCAATCAGACCAAATGGTTTTCGTAAGCGAACACCACCGCCTGCACACGGTCACGTGCATTGATTTTCGCCAGAATATGCGCCACATGCGTTTTCACCGTCGGCAGGCTGATGAAAAGCTTGTCGGCAATCTCCTGATTCGACAATCCATGCGCGATCTCAATAAGCACTTCGCGCTCGCGATCGGTCAGTTCATCTAATTCCGGATCGGTGTACGTCGAATCAGAAGTGGAAGAAGCAGTGGAATTTCCATGTGCGCCAACATTCGCAGCCATGAAATCGCCTTCCATCATTTTCTCGATAAGACGTTTCGTGGCGGACGGTGCGATAATCGCATTACCTTGAAAAACCGTGCGAATCGAATTCAACAACGTTTCCGGTTCCGTATCTTTCAGCAGAAAACCGGAAGCTCCGGCAGTGATCGCAGCCATAACATATTCATCCAAATCGAATGTCGTCAGAATGATCACTTTGGTACGGGCGACTTCTGATTGCGTTCCATCGGCAGCAAAGCGATGCTGCAACGCACTGATCTGCCGAGTCGCCTCAATACCATCCATGCCGGGCATACGCACATCCATCAACACCACGTCAGGATGCAGTGTTTCCGCCAACGCCACAGCCTCTGCACCATCGCGCGCCTGGCCGACAACCGCCATATCCGGTTGCGAGCTGATCACCATCGCGAAACCGGCACGTACCAATTCCTGATCATCGGCAATGACCACACGAATCTTCTGTTCTTCACTCATACTCTCCACCTTATCGGCATTGTTCCGCTCACAGCGCGAAACAAACCCTTAAATCTCCCTGAAAAACTTGAACCGGCTATCGAGACGCGCGCTGCAGCTGCTCCTCCAACGGTGCTGCGGGCCTCAACTGCAGTTCGTTCGCGCTACCGGCATGAGCGTCATCGCTGAAACCAGTCTCACGAAGCACGCCAAGCAGTTCGCGCATACGTTTAAGCGCGGCGCGCCCCTGTTCGCCAATGGCTTTGAACGCTGTGGAAATCTCGTCGGCGGTAGGCTCCTTGCCTTGTGCTTCGGCGCTATCCAGCATGCGGATACCATCGACGGCTTGACTAATCACGCTGTTCAACGTGGCGGTGACTTCAGCCTGAATGCTGGCACTGATACGGTCACGTTCCATATTCGCCGCGAGAATACGCTGCTTCTCCTGCTCGGCCACCAGCGCTTCCTCTCGCGCCTGCAACACCAGTGCGTTGGAATCACTGGAACGAGCCCAACGTGCCCACGCCATAATGCCGGCGCACAGCATCAACACCGCAACCGTATGCATAACGCCGGTAAAGAACGCTGCATCACTACTTGCCGTGGCTGAAACCGGTTTTGCCAAGCCCACGGAAGCGGCGATGGCGTCGAACAAGGTAGTGTATCCATGTTGGTCGGCTGCGATTTTCAAGCCCATCAGAGCCGAACAGGTGACAGCGGCAAGACCGGTCCAACGCCATGCGTGTTCACGCCCATACAATACGGCTGAATACAGCGCACACAGCGACGCTACGATATGTCCAACCTCAATCGATCCCAAAAACACCAATTGCACAACCGACAATACGAACACAATAAGCGCGCAAGTCTCGGGGAACCTGCGTCGAAGAGCCAGCGCCAGCAAGCAGCATGCGGCGATCGCATTTGAGAGCTGCGCATGAGGTGAACTATCAAAAAAGAACGTAACCGACATGCGATTCAGCAGCATGACCAATACCACGGCACCAACGGAATCCATGAGCACATAATGGTGCTGCGTCCACGCGGAAACACGTTCCACCCAATTCAGCCCTCGCGAATTGGATGTATTTGCAAGTTCTACGGATTTCAGTTTCAACGATTTGAGCAAATCATGCAGATTGGGTGCGGTGATGCGCAAATGTTGCAGGGCATTCGAACGATGATCGCGACCGGTCGGTTGGTTGGTTTCCTGCGTCCGCTCCGATGGCTGATCTGGGATTCGCGCCGATATGTTAACGGCTGTGTGAGGTGCGATTGCTTCGTCGGATAATCTCGCTTTGCTGGATATGGCAGTTGTGTTGCAAGATTCGGACTGTTCCGAGGCATACTGTTCGCCGGTTTCGTCTGTCACCTGTTCTTTACCGCCGTAAGGCAGGGTGGCCATGACTTCGAAGCCTCCGCCGAGTTGAGGGCCAGCCTGCAACGAGCCTCCGGCCGATTCGATGCGTTCTTTCATGCCCAGCAGGCCGTAACCTGGCGTATGCCCGTCGATATTGGCCGCCGCGCCATGACCATTGTCGGTGATGGTCAAAGTGAGCAAACCGTTGTTCCATGACTCTTTAATGTGCACATCGACGTGCGGCCCCGCATACTTGCGGATATTCGTCAGCGCCTCCTGCACTACATGGTAGGAAGCTATCGAGGCTTGTTCGCCGAGTTGTTCTGGGCTGGCGGTGCCGGTGATATTCCGTCGGATTCGAATGTCGGGGGAGACGTTTTGCGCTTGTTCCACAAGATTGCCGATATCGTTATAATCGGCGTGCGGTGAACCCCCGAATACTCCCAGAAGACGTTGCATGTCATGCAGTGCGCGTTCCGATTCGTGTCGAATCGTCTCCATGGTGTTTCTGGCCACCGCGGGATCATGCGTGCCTGCATAGCGACCGCCATCAGACTGCACGATGATGATTGACAGGGTGTGCGCCACCACATCGTGCATGTCACGTGCGATGCGTGCGCGTTCCGCCAACGCGGCGATATCGCGTTCATCCTGGTCTCGCGCGGCGATTGCCTCATTGCGTTCCCGCATCATGCAAACGGTTGCCAGACGGGCACGCTGCCAGAACGCTACAATGACGGTGGAAATAATGCATACTTCGAAAATCGGCGTCAGTACCAGCATGTATTGCGCCATCATGTCGGCGACTTCCGACATGGATGTTCCTGTGTAGATGGAACCGAGAGTGTCTTCCGTGACCATAACGCCATTTGGATTTGAGTCATTCCAGCTGCTCCATGTATGCACTTTGCCTCCGGTGAGCAGTGGTCCATTGGTCATGGTCCATGCCACCAGCGCCGAAGCCAGAAGACCGATGATCAACGCCAGAATAATGAAGGCTTTCGTGTTTTTGGGATTGCCGTAGACGATCACCGAATACAGCATGAACAATGCCAGAATATCGGCGCCCAACAGGCAAGGGCCGAATATGAGATGCGCCAAGGTCAATGCCACGCAGAGCAACGCTCCGGTCTGTGGCCACCATCGACGGATTAGCAGCGGAATAAGCATTGCCGCTTCCCATGTCATCTGCGTGGAAGGCTTAAGGTCAAACAGCAATCCCGGATTATAGGTGATGCCGCCGGTCACGCCGAACAGCAGAACACCTATAACAAGCGTGATGATGAGATCGCCGGCGAAAACATGGCCATGCATCCATGACAAGAGACGCTGTTTGAAATTCGACATACGTTCCACCCTAGCGCCAGATATGCTGTGACGCCATCATGCGCAGGAATGAAATAGCGGTAAGATAAAGCCGCTTTTGTGAGGTAAGGTTGTCTCCGCATGTGGGTGGGATGGAAGCCATCAAAAAGTCACTACCCGCATTGAACATGCCGATGACGCCAAAGGGAAGGTGAATGCATGACGTTGCTGAGCGAATACTACGTGCCCGGATTGCATATTGAGGATCGTTCCATCAAGGTGCCGTTGGATTGGACGGGCCACGAGCCCGGTCATGGGTTCGATGGCGAATCAATCAGCCTGTTCTACCGTGTGGTCACCGCTCCCGAACATGTGCATGATGATCTTCCGCTGCTCGTGTTCCTGCAGGGTGGTCCCGGTGGTTCCGGTCCGCGTCCGCTCGGTCCAAGTTCCGATGGTTGGATTGAGGAGGCCATCAAGCATTTCCGTGTGGTGTTGCCGGATCAACGTGGTACTGGGCGTTCGTCTCGTGTCGATACGCATGTGATTGAGGACATGGATGGCGGCGGCAAGGCCGGTGCCGCGTTTTTGAAGCGCTTCCTCGCCGATTCGATCGTTCGTGATTTCGAGCATCTGCGTCGTACCGAATTCGGGGGCGCACGTTGGGCCACGCTTGGTCAAAGCTATGGCGGATTCCTGACGCTGACGTATCTTTCGCTGTTCCCGCAAGGGGTTATCGCCAGTTTCACCACGGGCGGCATTCCTCATGTTCCCGCCGATGCGACCGACGTGTACCGTCATACGTTCCCGCGCATGGCGGCAAAGACGAAGCAGTTCTACGAGCGTTACCCGATCGATGTCGAACGTGCCGCGGCCGTCGCCGACATTCTGCAGTCGCGCAAGGTCGCATTGCCGAACGGCGATCCGCTCACGGTGGAACGCTTCCAATGCTTGGGATCCGATTTCGGCATGAAGCCAAGTTTCGAACGCGTGCATTGGATTCTTGACCAGGCATTCCTCGACGGCGACGGTTCGGCCTCGACCTCGGCGGAACTGTCTGACGAATTCCTGTCTTCCGTGATGAATGCGACTTCATCTCGCCCGCTGTATTGGCCGTTGCAGGAGTTCATCTACGCCAACGGCGAGCTGGAAACGCCGATTTGCTGGGCCGCCCAGCGCGTGCGCGGCGAGCATCCGGAATTCGCGGGTGACATTCGTCCGCTTAATTTCACCGGCGAGGCCATGTTCCCGTGGATGTTCGAGCAGGAACGTGCGTTGCGTCCGTTCAAACCAGCCATGGACGTGCTTATGGAAGACACGCATTTCGGCACGATCTACGATGCCGACCAGTTGGCGCGCAATGAGGTTCCGCTGCAGGCTGCCGTCTATTTCGACGACATGTACGTAGATTCTGGATTGCAGCTCGACACGCTGTCCCGCGTCGGTCGTTCACATTATTGGACCACCAACGAATTCGAGCACGACGGCGTACATGGTTCCGTGGTGTTCAAGCACCTGTTCGACGAGGCGTTGAACAGGGGAGACCTGGAAGAACTGTTCTGACATTCCCGAAATTCTCCGAAACCATCGCATCCAAAACAATTACGTCCATTAGAAAAGACGACAAGGAGGACACCATGTCCAATCCAACCATCGGATTCATCGGATACGGCAATATGGCACAGGCGATCGCCGAAGGCCTGGTCAATGCCGGCACGATCAACGGCAGCGACATTGTGGCTTGCGCGGCACACTATGACAAGCTGGAACGCAGCGCCGCCAAACTTGGTGCGAAAGCGGTGCATACCGCCGCACAAGTGGCCGAAGCCGCCGACGTGGTCGTCATCGCCATCAAACCGTACCGAATCGAAAGTGTCATCAAGCCAGTCATCGGCGCGATTGCCGACGAAGACAAATTCGTCGTATCCATCGCGGCGGGCTGGGATCTTGACAAATACCGAGACTTGTTCGGCGCCGATTTCAACGCGGCGCATATCCAATGCACCATTCCGAACACGCCGATGGCCGTCGGCAAAGGCGTGCTCGTCACGGAAACCGACAACACGCTGACCGACGCGCAAAACGAGACGTTCGAAAAGCTGTTCTCATCGATCAGCCTCATCGAACGCGTTGATTCCGCGCATATGGGCATTGGCATGTGCATCGCAGGCTGCGCACCGGCATTCACCGACATGTATATCGAGGCGCTCGGCGACGCGGGCGTGAAATACGGCCTGCAACGTGCCACCGCCTACCGTCTAGCCGCGAAGATGGTGGAAGGCGTCGGTGCGCTATACCTCAAAAACGAAACCCATCCGGGCGTCATGAAGGACGCCGTCTGCTCTCCAGGAGGCACCACCATCAAGGGTGTCGCATCGTTGGAGGAAAGCGCGTTCCGCGGTGCGGTCATCAAAGCGGTCGACGCCATCGAAGCCTAATACTAAACTAAGGAACCATGTCTCTTACTATCGGAATCGTCGGACTGCCGAACGTCGGCAAGTCCACCATGTTCAACGCATTGACCCGTAACAACGTGCTGGCGGAAAACTATCCGTTCGCCACCATCGAGCCGAACACCGGCATCGTGCCGCTGCCGGCCAACCGTCTGCCGGTGCTTGCCAAGCTCGTGCACACGGAGAAGATCGTGCCGGCCACCGTCACCTTCGTCGACATCGCAGGCATCGTCAAGGGCGCCTCCGAAGGCGAAGGCCTGGGCAACAAGTTCCTCGCCAACATTCGCGAAGCCGACGCGATCTGCGAGGTCGTGCGCGCCTTCGAAGACGATGATATCGTGCACGTCAACGGCAAGGTCGATCCGTCCGACGACATTGAAACCATCAACACCGAGCTGATCCTCGCCGATCTGCAGACCATCGAGAACGCGCTGCCGAAGCTGGAGAAGGATTTGCGCGGCAAGAAGATCGAACCGGCCTACATGGAGGCCGTCAAACAGGCGAAGACCATTCTCGAAGCCGGCGAAACCATTGATAAGGCGGCTCGCGAAGGCCGTTTCGACAAGGATTCCGTCTACGATCTGCACTTGATGAGCGCCAAGCCGTTCATCTACGTGTTCAACGTGGACGATGCCGAACTGCAGAACAAAGACATGCAGGCCAAGCTCGCCGCATCCGTGGCTCCGGCTCCGGCCATCTTCCTCAACGCGCAGTTCGAAGCCGACCTGACCGAACTCGACGAGGACGACGCGCGCGAAATGCTCGCCGACGCCGGTCTTGAGGAATCCGGTCTCGACCAGCTGGCACGCGTCGGCTACGACACGCTCGGCCTGTCCACCTTCCTCACAGCAGGTGAGAAGGAAGTGCGCGCATGGCAGATCCACAAGGGTTACACCGCCCCGCAGGCCGCCGGCGTGATTCATACGGACTTCGAAAAAGGCTTCATCAAGGCCGACATCGTCTCCTACGACGATTTCGTGGCCGCCGACGGCTCCATGGCCAAGATCAAGGAGGAAGGCAAGCTCCGTCAGGAGGGCCGCGACTACGTCATGGCCGACGGAGATATTGTGGAGTTCAAGTTCAACGTTTCCAAGTAGTTTTCCTCGGCTCCCCTCTCTGAGGGGAGCTGTCGCTGAAAGCGACTGAGGGGGAGTGTTGCGGAAAGGTCCGAGCAGTGTTGGTTGCCCGGACCTTTCTTCATGTTACGAACCTTTATGAACCTCGTTGAGATGAGGTGTTTGCGTCCACCTTTCTTGGGCTTCCGCGTTCTCGTCGACTCCTGTGACGAGAACATTCCTCAATGATTTCGATACCTGTATTTTCAGCGGACGTTTTCCGGTCTGTACGACCAGCCCTGCGGCCCCTGTATTTCCACATCGCCTTTCCGGAACAGGTCGCCGTCCGGCTGATCGCTCTCATCGATTTCGTCGAGCACGACCTTGTCATAGATGTCGCGGATGTCGGCGATGCCCGCTCCGCGATAAACATCGTGACGAGACGCAAAGAGACACGATAAACCGCCTCAGTGTTTACGAAGAGCAGCTATAGGCGGTTTCAAGTATGCAGTATTGAGATGGATTATGCGGCGAGTTCCACGGGTGCACGCTCGTCTAGTTTGGAATAGGGGATGACGGTCACTCCGTTGGAGTCCTTCTTCGTGTCATCCCGTCCGAACATGATGTCTTTCACGGCGTCCTTGTCGAATCGGTTCGGTGCCTGGCAGAACCGGGTCGGATGGTTGGCGCTAGGACAGCACCCTCTTCTGTTCTGTAACGGCATCAGTACAATGTTCGTAATGAACAGTTGTTCGCGCAAGGAAATGCCGGCATATGGTGCGTCATGTTCAAAGCATAGAGATTCATTATCCGGCCTCCACGAGAATGATTTGGTTCTAGCGCAATACATGCTTTCACGACACATGCCTTCGTGATACATACGTTGGTCAGAAGATATTGCGCTAGAACTCAGCAGTCACCGCACGTGGTCCACGATGTCGTTGACCTTGGTCATATCGATATCGCGCTCGCCGAATGCCTGCCGCTCGTAGGCCAGGTCGATGTGGTGTTCGTGTGCGTAATCGATGATACGGCGAGCCAAATCGGCAATGTCGCCGGACTTGTTGAAGGAACGACCACGCAGCAGCACGCGTTGCATAAGAGGGCGCATCGCCTTGACCAACTTGTACCGGTCTGACTTCACCTTCACCATCCAACCGTCGGCAAAATATAGCACCACGCCTTCACGCGGGCTTGCCTTGGCTTCGCCGATTGCCTGGGCGACTTCTTCCGGCGAATGGCAGATCGCCACCGTTTCCGGCCGCACGAAGCCGCCGGCAAGAGTGAACGTTTCCTCGTGAGCGGCATCGATGGAGAACGATTCGGCATTACGAATCAGATGCAGCAAGCGCAGCCCGGATGATTCGTATCCAACGATGTGCCGGTCGGACTCGCGATCGATGACTTCAAACGCCGCCGTGACATTCCACTCATGCAACATACGCCACAATTCGGCACGTACCGCTGAATCTGAAGGAAACAGGCGCTCGATAAGCGCGGAATAATCCGTTTGCCCCGACTTCGACCAGAAGCGGAACAATCCAGGAGTTCCCGCCGCGCCCACGAGCCCGAGAAATCCGTTCTCCTTGCGCTCAACGCGCACGGGCAACGACTCTGGATGTTCTTGAGCGTGATTGACGACTTGGGCGAACGATGTCCCCTCCGTCTCGTCCACAGCAAAGAACTTCTCGAACCCGCGTTGCACCACCTGACCGTTGCCGCCGATAAAAAGCCCTCGCGCATTGATGGTGCGATCCGTCCACCGATGTTCACGAAATGCCTCTGCAGTGAAATTGCACGCATACACGTCTGTTTCGCCGCGCACCGGAATAACCCGAACGTAAGGATCCGCGCGCATACGCTCCAACAGGTTTCCATTCGGATCGCCCGGTTCCAACGGTCGGAACATCGCGGTGTGAAAATGCTTCCAGGACGAACGAATGTAATCTTCCGGAACACGGTCAGCGGTATCACGCGCCGCATTGCGACGCAACAATTCGTCTAGAGGAACGTCAAAATCCCTCGTTTCCCACAGTGTGCCATGACGTTGAGCGAGTAGCGCCAGTTCGGCTGCATACCGGGGATTAGCGTGTTGCGCATCCGCCACCACATCCCACCCCGCATCCAATGCGTCGGCAATCATGTGCCGTCCCATGGCAACCACCATGTCATTGAATCGCTTGCCGTGCTCGGATTGCAGTCGGTTTCGGACCTGTGCCGAGCCGGCGATCATGATCCGAATGTCATCGAGAGAAATCACGCAATGCGGCCACGTGTTGGCGGGGTCCTCACACCATGAGCGTGCCCACGTGGATTTGCCCGAAGCGGGCAGTCCTCGCAGAATAATGAGCTTTGCCATAGCCAAGCTCCTTTCGTTGTGCTGTGGGGCGAGACAGGTGCCAGCGATGGCATAAGGTTCTGCTCGCCCCAATATTGCTTGTATTATGATTCGGCTGCCGAAACCGAGCCGCCTGGTTCCTGCTGTGCGGCGGAGTCAATGGGCGCCGGCCCGGGGGAGTCGGGCATATCCAGCGGTGATACGTGCGTTGAATCGGTCGCGTGTGCATGGAACCAGTCGGCAATCTGTGTTTCGCTTACCGGTTGCAGATTCCATGCGTCCAGTCCAACGTTGAGGGCTTCGTGGCGTGCGCCCTCCGGAGACAGCTGGTGCGTGTGACCATACAGCAGACGATGTCCGTCGAACGGCAATGCCTGATCGCGGAAACGTACGGCATCATCCGGCCAGCCATAGGCAAGATCCTCACGGTAGGGGAAATGCGATAGATTGACGGTCTCCGTTGCCTGCGGGCGGCCAATTCCGAGACCGGTCAGCTCCGCCGTGCTGTTCGGCTCAATCGATTCGAACAGATCTCGCGCGGGTGCATCGTCCAGCCACCAGTCATCGTGATTGCCGATAACCGCGTGCAGATGCCTGCAGCGCAGCTGACGCAGGCAGCTCTTCAGATGCCGGACCGATGTTCGGTATCCGATATCGCCCAAAATCCATAGCTCGTCGTCCTCGCCGACAATCCGATTGATATTGGCCACGATTGCTTCATCGTGCGCATCGGTGTCTGCGGCCTTGCGGAAATTGAGCCGGGAATCGTCAAGCACCACGCCCTTCGCCCAATCCTCGGCGGCCTTGCGTCCCTGCGAGGAGAGGAGAGCGTCATACTGCGTGTGCCCAGGGTCGAACGTGGTGAATCCGCGCAGCACGCTGACCAGCGGATGCCCGAAATGCGTGTCAGTAGTGAAATACTTCATGATCTGTTGTTCTTTCTGAATATGTGATGGTATGCAATGGGTTTTGCTGCGGTGCATTGAGTTGCGACTATGCCAAGAACGCATGCTCGTGCAGGTGCGTTTATGAGGCATGGTGCGAACGAGTCGGCTCGATATCACCGGCAATGATTCAGCTATGCGCCAATGAGAGGTGTACTGATCAGATTTGTATGGCAGCGAGCAGGCTGCGCTTGTTTCCGGTTATTGGTTGGAACTGAGCAGTACG
>ENA-OPAW01001644-OPAW01001644.1-human-gut-metagenome-genome-assembly--contig:-NODE-1644-length-10609-cov-2.457931_pt1 | contig 10609 bp, 7 predicted proteins | sample MGYA00241060_ERZ501436 | MGnify/ENA primary metagenome ERZ501436 (study PRJEB25962, sample SAMEA2042619) | human gut metagenome | biome: human gut; feature: human-associated habitat; material: faeces... | reverse complement strand
ACCACCGGCTTGCGGGGAAGTCTGCCCTCGGCGAACACAAAGCCCGCCAGCATTCCGCCCGCGCCGTAGGCCATCATCTGCCATGGCGTGTAGGGGCCTTGGCTGTAGAAGAAATTGCTTGCCAGTGCGCTGATTGCCCCCACCAGAAAGCCCGATTCCGGGCCAAAGGCAATCCCCGCGATCATGATAATGCCGAAAATTGCCTTGAAGCTGGGGATGGGAATGGCGACCCGCCCGGCTACCGCCAGCGCGCACATCACTGCCAGCACCACCAGCTCCCGCGCCTGAGGTCTGCGCCCCTCAAAGGCCAGAAAGAAGGGGATCAGCAGCTCCACGATCACCAGCGTGCTGGTGACATAAAACGCCCGTCCGGAAAGTCTGCTGCCCACGATCAGCGTCAGGGGAATCAGCACGAAAAAAACGATCAACGTGGCAATACGGGACTTTTTCATGCCTTTGTCTCCCGGTTTTGTTTGTAAAGATCCACTACATCCTCCGCCGTCACCGCGTTCCGGAACACATGGCGGCTCATACGGTTTGCGGCAGTGGTGTAGAAGCTGTTCGCGCCGAAGAACCGGCGGGGCGTATCCGTGGTCAGGACCTGCCCGTCAAAGAACATGCTCACCTGATCGGCGTACCGGGCGCAGAATTCCACGTCGTGGGACACCATGACGATGGTGATGCCCTTCTTTTTCAGCTCCGTCAGGATGGACGCAAAGGTCTCCTTGAAGAAGCTGTCGATGCCCTTGGTCGGCTCATCCAGCAGGAGCAGCTGCGGCCGGGTAAGCAGCACCTTCGCCAACGCCGCCCGCTGCTGCTCACCGCCGGACAGATCGTAGGGATGGCTTTTCAGCAGGGACGTGATCTGACAGATTTCCGCCGTTTCCCGGATATCCTGCTCGTTTTGCGTCATTTCCTGCAAATCTTCCAGCACCGTTTTCTTGACGAACAGGCTCTTGGGGTCCTGAGGAAGCATGGCGAGGCAGCCCCGGAACAGCTCCTGCTGCTTGTATTTTTCCACCGGCTTTCCCAGCACCTTCACCTTGCCCCGATAGGGTCTGCAAATGCCGCAGACGGCTTTCAGCGTTGTGGATTTTCCCGCGCCGTTGCCGCCCACGATGGCGTGAAGGCTTCCCTTCGCCACCTCGACGCTGGCCCCTCGGAGAACGTCCGGGCTGTTCTTTTCATAGCGGAACCACAATTCTTTCAGCGAAAGGGCGATTTCGCCGTCTTCTTCGGTCTGTGGCTGCGCCGGAAGCTCGGTGATTTCCGGCGGGTTCGGGAAAATATCGCTGAGCCAGTTTCTGCCCTCCCGCACGGTCAGGGGGCACTCCCCCGCCCCGCCGCTGCCGTAAAACACCCGCACCGGCGTGGGCATGGCGGTAAACATATCGTTCTTTTCCTCCCAGAGCCGCTTACCGATGTTCCGGGGGGTGTCGTTGGCGATCACTTTTCCGCCGTCCATCACGATGGCGCGGTCAGCGTAGGGGAAAATATCCTCCACGCGATGCTCCGTAATGAGGATGGTCGTTCCCAATTCTGCGTTGATCTTCCGCAGGGTGTTCAGAAAATCGGAAGCCGCAATGGGGTCAAGCTGGCTGGTGGGTTCGTCCAGGATCAGGATATCTGCACCACGGAACAGCACCTTTACGATTTCCAGCGTCTGCTTCTGGCTCACGCTCATCTCGTACACTTTCTGGTCCAGATCCAGCGCAAACTGGTATTTTTCGCAAATCGCACGGGCTTTGTCCCGCACGCGGCGCAGGTCAAATTTTTCGCCTTTGTCCATGCTCAGGGCAATGTTTTCCACGGCGGTAAACACATCCACCAGTTTGAAGTGCTGGTGAATCATGCCAATGCCAAGGGCAAGGGCATCGCGCGGGGAACGGATATCTGCCGGCTGGCCGTTGACGATGATCTGCCCGCCGTCCGGGTAATAGATACCGGCGATCATATTCATCAGGGTTGTTTTGCCGGAGCCGTTCTCGCCCAGCAGGGACAAAATCTCCCCGCGGCGGATATTCATGGTAACATCATGGTTTGCAATGACCGGGCCAAAAGTTTTGGTTACATGTTCCAGCTGGATGGCGTACTCAGTCTGCGGCATGGGAATGCTCCTCTCTGTAAAAATCCATCATGCGGTGCCGTAAACACCAATAGAGGGAAGCTCTGTTCAGTAACAGGCAGAGCTTCCCTCCATGTCAGTTCAGTTTGTGGGATCAGGCAACCGGGTCTGCATCCTCGGTAATGCCGTCAATGCGCAGGGAGAAATACGGAGCGCTGCGCAGGGTGGATTCAGAGAAGTAACCATCGGTGATGGCTTCCTCGGTATCGCCCTGGTACACAGCAACCGGGGTGCCGGTGGAGTAATCATAGAAAGTCAGGTCGATGGGAGCGGTGGTAACAGTCTCACCGTTGACGGTGAACTTGCTGGTATCAAACACATGCAGGCTGCCATCTTTCAGGGCTGCTTCCACTTCGGCAACCTTCTCGGCAGTGCCTTCGGCAACTTCGGGGCCAAGGTCAGTGATGGCAACAGCGCCTTCGTTGTAACCCTCGGACCAGTTGGTAGCCGGGTTTTCACCGTCCATCATGCTCTTGAACAGGTATTCATAGTAAACTTCCCAAACGTTGGTGGCGGAGGTCAGGGCAGCGGTGGGAGCGGTCTCCAGCATGTCGATGTTGTAACCGACAGAGTAGCAGATCTTGCCGGCATCCTTCTGCTTCTGGGTGGCAGCGGGAGCACCGGTGGAGTCAGCGTGCTGGCCGATGATGACCGCACCGTTGGCGATCAGGGCCTCAGCGGCAGCGCCCTCCTTGTCGATATCGAACCAGGAGTTGGTGTACATAACTTCCATGGCAACATTGGGGTAAACGCTCTGCACGCCCAGGAAGAATGCAGTGTAGCCGGAAACAACCTCAGCATAGTTGTAAGCGCCGACATAGCCGATCTTGACCTTGCCGTCAGCGGTAAAGCTGTTGGGCTGGGTCTCCGGGGTCAAGGTGCCGGACTCAACCAGTTCCTGCAGCTTCATACCGGCAACAACACCGGCAACATAGCGGCTCTCATAAACATTGGTGAAAGCGTTCTTGAAGTTATCCAGGCCAGTCAGGGCAGCAAAATCACCGGTCATGGAAACAAAAGTGACATCGGGATACTTTTCAGCTTCTTCTACGATATAGGTCTGGTGGCCGTAAGAGTTGGAAACAACAAGGTTGCAGCCCTGGCCAACCAGGTCTTCTGCAGCGTCAGAGCACTCAGCACCTTCGGGAACCTTGTACTTCCAAACGATCTGGCTGTCGCTCATGCCAAGCTTCTGTGCAGCAGCCTTGATGCCGTTGATATGCGCAGCAGTGTAGCCTTCTGTCTCATCGCCAATCGTGATAACGCCAACCTTCAGGTCGCTGGCAGCTGCATCGGTAGCAGTGGCAGCGTCAGCGGTAGAATCTGCTGCTGCGCTGGATGCAGCGCTGGATGCAGCAGTGCTGCCGCAGGCGGCCATGCTGAGCAGCATAGCTGCGGACAACACAATACCCAACAATTTTTTCATGTGTAAGTGCTCCTTTTCTTTTTACGTCTGGCCCGGCGGCAGCTGCCAGCCGGAGTCACGGTCCTGAAACCAAAAATGCGCCGTTTTGCTGCATGCTTGCAGGAAATCCGACACATTCTTTTCACATATGTTATTGTATACGCGGCAGGGACATTTTTCAATGCTTTGTGAATACGTTGTTAAAAGTTTGTAAATTACGGAACAATTTTCAAATTTCGGCTGCGTTCTGCCAGCAAAACGCACAAGCTTTTAGCCGTAAAGTATGACTTTTGAACAAAAATCTGTGCTTCATCAGCGCTGATGAAGGTAGCGGCGGTCCAGGCCAGCCACAAGATTAGATTTCTCAGGGTCGTCATAGACGATGAGTTTTTCTGCCGCGTTCAGGGCCAGCCACATCAAGGCAACTTCAATGGGGATCATGATGGTGTTTTTGACCATGCCGGTGCTCAGGTAATACAGGTAACCCTTGCCATACAACATAGCTTTCCACACACTGCCCAGCAGCACATTGCTGCCGTAATTGATCAGCAGACGGGTCACGATCAGGCGCGGGATGGTGGGTTTGCGCTGGTAGAGCATAACGCCGTAAATCAGGCCGGACAACATGGCCGTAATCATGCGGGTAGGCTTGTCCGCAAAAACCAGAATCGCTGCAAGCGACGGCGCGATCTCACCTGCCGCCGTCAAGTCGAAATCACCTAGGCCGCTGACATGACCGTTGCCGGTCACTTCGCAGTACCGGACGTCGTCAATCACCGGGAAGCTGATCTCGGCTCCCATACGTTCCAAATATCCCGGAAGCATGCCTCCGGGTTGCGTAGTGGATTCCGGCCAATGAGGTACGCGCACGGTTCCTCCGGCGATGAGCGCTGCGCCAAGGAACGGGGCGGCATTCGACAGGTCAGGTTCGACCGTCACAGTTTCGGGCAACTGCACGGCTCCCGGCTGCACGGTCCACACGCGAGCGTGTTCGTCTGCGTTGACACGCACGCCGGAACCATGCAGATCGGCCACGGTCATGCGAATATGCGGCAAACTCGGCGTCTTCTCCCCCGTGTGATGCAGTTCCAAACCGCCTGGCACTCGAGAGCCGATGAGCAATAGTCCTGAAATGAACTGCGAGGATCCCGAAGAATCAATGCTGACCACGCTCGGCTCAGCGCACTGGCTCACCGTTTGAGGTGGAGTGATTGTAAATGGCAGTCGACCTTCCTCGCCGTGGTATTCGATACATGCCCCCAACTGTTCAAGACCGTCCAACACCGGCTTCATCGGACGCGCGTACGCCTGCTCGTCACCGTCGAAAGCCACAGGACCGTCCGCGAACATGGCAAGACCGGGCACAAAGCGCATCACCGTTCCCGCAAGACCGCAGAACACCTTCGTACCACCGTGGAACCGGCCGTCGGACGGCGGCACCACTGTAACCGTGGTGTCAACCTGCTCGTCGATTTCGCAGCGCACTCCCAACGCGCGCAACGCGTCCATCATCAACTCGGTGTCACGTGAACGCAATAGACCGACCAATCGCACGGGTCGATGTCCGAGCGCCGCGAGAATGAGATAACGGTTCGACAGTGATTTGCTGCCCGGTACCACCACAGTGGCGTTCAACGGTTTGCCGGCATACGGTGCCGGCCACAGGTTCTCATGAAGTGCTTCCATATGGTTCATGGTAACCAAACCATGTGGAAAACGCCGCGCCCGTCTCGCATAGGTCGTCTTCCTGGCATGTTCCACAAATACATTCCTTTTTCATAAGACAACGCAATGTAATACGATGCTGTCATGGAGCATTTCATTTCACGTTGGTTGGTTTTGACCATTGCGGCCGGGGTCATGGTCACACTGCTTCCCGGCATGCACGCCGTTGGCGAACCACCCATTCTCGGCATCGGCGCGTTCGCGTTGTTCCTTGCGTTGATCAACGCGTCGATCAAACCGATCGTGCACACCATCGCATTGCCATTTTCGATTCTCTCGTTCGGACTAATCGCGTTAATCATCAACTGGCTGTTCATGGAGCTTGCGTCTTGGCTGGCCATAAGCCTGTTCGACGTGGGAGTAACCATCGATGGATTCTGGTGGTCCGTAATCGGATCGCTGATTATGGCCATCGTCTCCGGCATTGTCGGCACCGTCATTCAGGACTGATGCGATCGCGTATATAACTAAATGTCCTCCGCAATCTATCCGATTGCGGAGGACATTACTTTCGTTGTCGGGCTGACAGGATTTGAACCTGCGACATTCTGCTCCCAAAGCAGACGCGCTACCAAACTGCGCTACAGCCCGTTCATGCACTCCCGCACGTGGCAGGTGAACACGAGTTTCCATTGTAGCGTATGGTAGGACAACGACAGGCTAGAATGGCAAATACTGGAGGGAACGCGCATGGGACGTCATCAGCAAGCCGAGGCTTCAGGCATCATTTCCTTCATGGCATGCGCCACTCTTGCATGGATCGCCATGGACCTATATCTGCAATTCGCTCCCGCCATCTGGCGTGTCACCCAACGCCTGTTCACCGTGTGTGCCGGAATCACCGCGGGATGTGGAGTCATCTCGTTCACCTTGGGGTATGCGCGCAACTCCAGGTCGATGACGTTGAAACATGGCTGGACCATTCCTATTCGCCGTATCTTCGAGATACTCGCTTTGTCCGTGGTCTACGCGTCGACCATTTTCGTCACGGCGTTCATGCTGCTTTCCATTGCCAGCAACATGATGGGGTTGCGCACGTTAAAAGGCTATCTGACTGCGCTCTGCGCCGCGATCTCGGGGGTCGTAGGCTATGTCACGTTCGTACAGGCGGAACTCATGAATGCCAAGACCATCGCATCCTTGTTGCCGTTCTTCGTGGTTTCCGGTGTCAGCATCGCAGGATTGACGTCCGATGATCCATACTGGTACAACAACAATTTCTCCCAATTGGGCGATCGAACCACTTTTGCTGCTCGTATGTTCAATTCGACATTGATGTTGGCCGGCGTCTGCATCGTCATCATCAGCTATTTCGCGATTTCGGAGCTCATCACCACGCACCGTCTGCAGATGCAGTATCTGTCTGCAAGCGATGAAAAAGAAGCTCCCAAACACTTCAAGGCGCGGATTCTTCTGCTATCGACCATGCTGACGCTCGCAGGCATCGCCTTCATCGGCATCGGCATGTTCCGTTACACGCCGCATCCGATTCTGCACAACGTATTCGCCCGCGGTCTTCCCTGCCTGATGAGCGTGCTGATGATCGCGCTGCCTTGGCTGGCCCCGCAGCTTTCAAAAGTAGTATATGTGATTTCAGACCTAGCTATCGTGATCGGGGCTCTTGCCGGGTTCCAGTGGTTGGCGGGGCGTAACACGTTGACGAACGTCGAGGCTCTTGCCGGCATGATGTTTCTGGGCTGGTTCATCATCTTTTCACGGCAGATTGCGGCCATCGAATCCGATCGTGTGCAGACGCAGCTTATTCTGGCGCAAACCAAGCGGCCAGAATCCGTCGAGGATCTTGCGGAGGTCAGCGAAACCGTTCCTGGAACCGTTTCCCGACTCTCGTCGGAAGTCTAATTCTCGTAACGGTTCACGAGCACAGTCCACAAACAATACGGCGAGGTGTCACCCGTACGGATGGCACCTCGCCTGTTCTCATGGCTATCAGAAATCGTAGTTCTTTGTGGTGGGCTTTCTATCGCTCATCAGCAACAGGAAGCTTCTCGACTGCGCCGTGATCGCGAAGCCGGCCTCATAGTTGAGTTCCGGACCCTTCGGATTATGCGTGTCGACGACCAGACACCATTTCTTGCCATACCGCTCGTCCGGCAAGGTGAACATAATCGGCTCGTAATGCGCGTTGAAAATCAGGATGAAGTTATTGTCCACCATCTGGTTGCCATACCAGTCGGCTTCCGGAATATCGGAACCGTTCAGATAGATCATCACCGAGAACGCGTGGGTATTGGACCAATCTTCCATGTCCATGATGGAACCGGTGTGGTCCATCCATTCGACCTGCGGAATCTTATCGTCCGGGTCTCCTGGCTCGCGGCCGGTGAAGAAACGACGACGGTGAAGCACCGGGTGCTCGAGTCGCAGATGAATCAGCTTCGAAACGAACTCAAGCAGATCCTTCTGACTATCGTCAAGATCCCAATTGGTCCATGAAATGGCGTTGTCCTGGCAATAGGCATTGTTGTTGCCCTGTTGCGTGCGTGCCACCTCATCGCCGCCGCAGATCATCGGAATGCCCTGACTGCACAGCAGCGTCGCGAACATGTTGCGCATCTGCTGTTGCCGCAGGTCGTTGACGTCCTTGATGGTGGTCGGGCCTTCGACACCGCAGTTCCAGGAACGGTTGTTGCTTTCGCCATCCCTATTGCCTTCGCCGTTGGCATCGTTATGCTTCTCGTTGTAGCTCACCAAATCGTTCATGGTGAAGCCATCATGTGCGGTGATGAAGTTCACGGAAGCCACCGGACGGCGGCCGTTCATCTGATACAGGTCGGAGCTGCCCATCAGACGGCTGGCGAATTCCGGTAGCGTCGATGGTTGCGAACGCCAGAAGTCACGCACGCAATCACGGTAGCGGCCGTTCCATTCGGACCAGCTGGACGGGAAGCCGCCCACCTGATAGCCGCCGGAACCCAAATCCCAAGGTTCGGCGATGAGCTTGACACGGGAGATGACCGGATCCTGTTCGACGATGTCGAAGAAGGCGGACAGCTTGTCGACTTCCTGGAACTGGCGGGCCAGCGTGGCCGCAAGATCGAATCGGAAACCATCGACATGCATTTCGGTGACCCAGTAGCGCAGGCTGTCCGTGATGAGCTGCAGCGCGTGCGGCGAGCGCATCAGCAGGGAGTTGCCGGTGCCGGTCGTGTCGAAGTAGTGGCGTCGGTCGTTGTCGACCAGACGGTAGTAGGCACCGTTGTCGATGCCTTTGAAGCTTAGGGTCGGGCCGAGGTTGTTGCCTTCGGCGGTGTGGTTGTACACCACGTCGAGGATCACTTCCATGCCGGCGCGATGGTAGGCCTTGACCATGGACTTGAATTCGTTGACCTGCTCGCCGCGTTCCCCGGAGGAGGAGTAGGCGTTGTGCGGCGCGAAGAAGCCGATGGTGTTGTAGCCCCAGTAGTTGCTCAGGCCTTTTTCCTGCAGGAAGCTGTCGTTGACGAACTGGTGGATCGGCATAAGTTCGATGGCGGTGACGCCGAGCTTCCTCAGATATTCGATGACCGATGGATATGCGAGGCCCGCGTAGGTTCCACGGATGTCCGGCGGCACGTCCAGGTTGAGATTGGTCATGCCACGCACATGGGCTTCGTAGATTACCGAATCATGGTAGGAGATGTTCGGATGTTGGTCGTTGCCCCAGTCGAAATACGGATTGACCACGGCCGATTTCATGGTATGCGGCGCGGAATCCAGCGTATTCATGCTGGTGACGTCCTCAGGGCTTTTGAACCAATACGAATAGAGGCTTTCGTCACCGTCGATGTTTCCCTCGATGGCTTTTGCGTACGGGTCGAGCAGCAACTTGTTCGGGTTGCACCGCAGGCCCTTTGCTGGATCATACGGACCGTACACACGATAGCCGTACCGTTGCCCGGGTTGTATTCCCGGCAGATAGTTATGCCATACGTAGGAGTTCTGCTCCGTCATTTCCACTCGGGTCTCACGGTCTTCCTCATCGAAAAGACAAAGCTCGACTTTCTGGGCCACTTGAGAGAAGAGGGCGAAATTCACGCCGGCGCCGTCGTAGCTCGCACCGAGTGGATACATCGATCCAGGTCTGATTTGCATAATTCAAGTATCGCACGTTTTGCGAGTTGAATTCGTTATTTCGTTTATTCCGGCGATTGTTTTTACAATTCGAAACCTGCAGGCCGCTATTGTTGCCGCATTCTGCGAATTTGCTCATGCAAAATGGCGATCTCCGAATTGGAGGCCGTGATGTGCGTGTCTCGTAGCTGCTTCCACGGGATCCAAGCAGATTCGACATGCTCGTCGGCGTCGAAATGCCGTTCGACGGCCTGCCAGTGGCGCAGGTGCACCACCATGATGTTGGCCAGTTCGTCGGTCATGCCTTCGGATGAATAGAATTGCCCGACATGGTCGATATCGCAACTGTTTTCGTCGATTGGCTCGACGCCGGTCTCTTCGCGCAGCTCACGCAATGCGGCCGCATCGACGTCTTCCCCGTCATCGATGAGTCCTGCCGGCAGACCGTAGGCGAAGGCGTCGCAGCCGACACGGTATTCTCGTTCGACCAAGTACAAATCCTGCGCGCAGTCATGCACCAGCATGACCACACAGGGCGCGTGCCGCATCACCTGTCTGCGGATCACGGTTTGTCCGCCGTCTCGTGTCTGCAACGCGATACGCATGTCCTCCACGCCGAAAATCGCGCCTTGATACACGTGCTCTCTGCTGAGTACTGTGGCCGGTCTGGTCATGTCCACGCCATCGCTGGATTCGTTCAGCGACATATCCATGCTGGTCGTATCGGACATCGTCGTTCAGCGTTCCTGCCCGCAGGACGGCAGTACCAGATTCCAGGGATCGGTGTTCATGGAAATCCAGCGGACGGTGGGGATGTCTCCGGTCGCCTCAGATACGGCACGAGGCACATCGCCCATGGCGTATTGGAACCATATGGATTCGATGGCGCTGTGTGGCGTGTTGATGAACATCGGACGAACAGTGGCGTCGCCTCGGCCGAGTTCGATGTCCGCGGCACGCATGGACGCCTCATAGCGCGCCTGCTCGATGGCATCGGTCACCGGATGATGGCGCAGATCGCTGGTCACATACACATCGACGCCTGCGGCACGCACTTCATCGAACAGGGAATCGCCCGAGCCCGGCAATACCGCCACCGTGCCGATCGTCGCGTCAAGGTCGCCGCACACCTGCACGCCAAGTTCGGTGTATGGCAGCGCGTCGGCCACACGACGGGCGAAATCACGCAATGCGATCGGCTCCTGCAACCGGCCGACACGGCCCAATCCGACCGGATGTTCGGCTTTCGGATCTTCGATGGGTACCAGCGGACGCTGTTCGAT
>ENA-OPAW01001643-OPAW01001643.1-human-gut-metagenome-genome-assembly--contig:-NODE-1643-length-10611-cov-3.509473_pt1 | contig 10611 bp, 8 predicted proteins | sample MGYA00241060_ERZ501436 | MGnify/ENA primary metagenome ERZ501436 (study PRJEB25962, sample SAMEA2042619) | human gut metagenome | biome: human gut; feature: human-associated habitat; material: faeces... | reverse complement strand
CTTATTGGTGTTGCTTTTGGTGTTGTTCAGGGCTTTCTGGTAGCATACCTGGATATCCAGCCATTTATTGTAACCTTGGCAGGTATGTTCTTTGGACGTGGTATGACATCAATCATCAGTACTGATATGATTTCTATCAAGAATGAGTTATTCCTGAAATGGGCAAACTTCCGTTTCTATATGCCTTTTGGTTCTACTAATAAGAAAGGAAAATTTATTCCGGCTTATATTCCTCCTACAGTAGTGATCGCAGTAATCGTTGTTATTATCATTGCAGTTCTTCTGAAATATCGTAAATTCGGACGTAAGCTGTATGCGATCGGCGGTAACCGTCAGAGTGCATTAATGATGGGTCTGAATGTTAAGAGGACTATGTTCCAGGCTTATGTGCTGGATGGTTTCCTTGCAGGTCTTGGTGGATTTCTGTTCTGCTTAAACAGCTGTGCTGGTTTTGTTGAGCAGGCGAAAGGTCTTGAGATGGATGCGATTTCTTCAGCGGTTATCGGTGGTACGCTTCTTTCAGGTGGTGTTGGTACACCGATTGGTACTTTGTTTGGTGTATTGATTAAAGGTACAATTTCCAGTCTGATTACTACTCAGGGTACTTTATCAAGCTGGTGGGTAAGAATTATTCTTTCTGTACTGCTTTGCTTCTTTATTGTTATTCAGTCTGTGATTGCTTCTATGAAGAAGAAAAGTAAATAAGGCGTGATTATGCAAGCTGGGACTCGTGGAGAGTTCTGGCTTGTTTTTTGCTATAGCAGGAGGGACGTGCGAAGCAGTATCTCTCTGTGGGTTCAGTTCCGGGGTCTAAGTAACTCTAAGGTGGAGAAAATTCGCTAAAAGCATGAAGAAAAACGCAAAACTCGCTCCGTCTCCGACTTCGCTCAGACAGGTTGCTGTTTTTCTTCATAACGCGGATTTTCTCCGCCTAAGAGTTACTAAGCCCCCTCCAAATTCACCTGCAGAGAGATGCTGCTTCACGCTGGCTATTGGCTGTGTAAGAGAAAATGGATGAGGTGGTGGGAGCGGAGGGGTCAAGTGAAAAGAATCAGTTGTTACTCTTGACAATCGAATGATTTTCTGCGTATATTTTGGATAAGTAAAATTATGAAAATAAATGAGTAAAAGCTACAAAGATGAGCAGAAAGAGGTAAAGATCATGGATTTAAAGAATTATTCAACAGGGGTACAGCATATCGGGATTCCGACAAATGACATTGATAAAACTGTGGAGTTTTATCATAAACTTGGTTTTGAGACTGCATTTGAGACCGTAAATGAGGAAGCGAATGAGAAGGTTGTGTTTCTGAAACTGGGAACTCTGGTAGTGGAGACTTATGAGAATCATGCGGCGAAGATGGAGCATGGAGCGATCGATCATGTTGCACTTGATGTAAGAGATATTGAGGAGATTTTCCGGTATATTAATGAAGCTGGTTTAAACTCCACACAGGATACCATTCATTTCCTGCCATTCTGGGAAAATGGTGTGAAGTTTTTTACCATTGAGGGTCCGAACAAGGAGAAAGTGGAATTCAGTCAGTATCTGTAAAACAGAAAAAGTTACGGAATATACCTGTATAATAAAATGAAGCAGTAAAGCCGATACATTGACTGGAAGCAGTGTGTCGGCTTTTTGGCTGTCCGGAATAGACCGCAGCAGTGAAAAACGGGAAAAATAAAGGGGCATTAAAGGGAAAAGAGAGATGAAAAATTTAAAGAAGTGGTATATTAATCTGTCGATACAGAGAAAAATTCTGTATTGTACGTTAGGGGTAGCATTGGTTGTTCTGTTGGCTGCCAGTGTTTCGCAGTATATGTCTGCATCTTCAATTGTGACAGAACAGACAAGGAAGCAGTCTGCGGGAGTGGTGAACGAGTTGTCGGTGAATTTGGATCATTATTTTGATATGGTGAGGAATTCATTTGAGTATATTGCAAATAACAGTACGGTTCAGGAGGAATTGGAGTCTGATGAACCATATAAATCGGATGGCACAGAGCTGTATTCCTATTATTCAAGATCGGGGCAGATCAGAAGGCTGCTTTTACAGGGATATACAAGTATTTATATGAATGATATCCAGCTGTATGGTTATAACGGAGCAAATCATCTGCTGGCAAATAATCATGAGATTAATGAAAATACCGCTCAGACATCCTGTGAACTGGCGGAGCAGGCAAAAGGACGCTGTATTTATTATAATGCTTCTGAGGAAGGCCTGATGTATATGGCAAAGCAGATCAAAGATTCTCTGACTATGAAGCCAGTGGGAATATTGAGAGCATCTATTAAGCTGAGCTATCTGAAAAAAATGACGATCACAGCCAGAGATTCTTTGTCTGCACATATTTTTCTTCTGGACAGTGACAAAAATGTTCTGATAGAGAGCGCAGAGAATGATGCGACAATCAGTGACAGAAGCTGGATAGAAAAAATATCAGGTAACACAGGAGATTTTCTGTTTACTGCAGATGGACAGGGTTATGACTGTGTATATCAGAGAAGTTCTGACACAGGACTTACAGTTGTAGGAATGATTCCTATGAGTTTCTTACAGAAAACAGCCAGAGGATTACAGAAAACGACAATCATGCTTATTCTGGCAAGTTTGATGTTGTGTATTTTTCTTGCTGATATTCTGGCAAAGGGAATCGCCGGTCCGATCAAGCGTACAAGTAAAGCAATGCAGCAGTTTGCGGAGGGGGATTTTTCTGTCCGTCTTCCGGAAGGAAGAAGGGATGAGATTGGAGCCATGAATTCTGTTTTCAACCAGACGATAGAGAAAATAGAGCAGCTGATAAAACAGGTTGTGGAGATGGAAACAGTTAACAAAGATATTGAATTCCAGGCTTTACAGGCACAGATCAATCCGCATTTTCTTTATAATGTACTGGATACAATCAACTGGATGGCGCGAAAAAAAGGTGAGGATAATATTTGTCGTATGGTTACTTCTATCAGCAGTCTGATGCGTGCAAGTATCAGCAATAAAAGAAGTATGGTTTATATTCGTGAGGAAATAAAATATGTACAGGATTATCTTTACATACAGGAAACCAGATATGGAGATAAATTTACATCTTATATTGAAGTGGATGAGAGATTAAATGAATTAGAGATTCCGAAGATGACTATTCAGACACTGGTGGAAAATGCGGTAGTTCATGGTGTGGAAAATGCGACATGGGACTGTTTCCTTTATGTTTCAGGAGAAATTACAGATGGAATGGCAGTATTTACAGTAAAGGATGATGGAGTTGGAATGTCACAGGAACAGTTGGAGAAATTGATGGGGACAGAGGAAGAGCCAGATCATGAAGCAGAGCGGACACATACTCATCTGGGAGTGTATGCGGTGAGAAAGAGACTGGATTATGTATATCAGAACAAGGCAAGGATGAGCATTACATCAGAACCGGGGAAGGGAACACAGGTAATACTGGAAATCCCGATGAACGGTAATGTCGGAGTTACCTACAGGAAATGTGATGAACCTGTTAATGAAAATAACAAAAAAAGGGGAGACGAGAGATAATGGAATTGCAGGTAATGATATTAGATGATGAATATATTATTCTGGATGGTTTATGTTCGTTTCCATGGAGCGATTATGGATACCATATATCCGCAACTGCAAGGAACGGATTGGAGGGTCTGGAGAAACTAGAGCAGGCGAAACCGGATCTGATTCTTACAGATGTGAAGATGCCGGGAATGGATGGACTGGATTTTGCAGAAAAAGCACATGAGATTTATCCCAATGCGGTTATAGTGATACTGACAGGATATGACAGTTTTGCCTACGCTCAGAAAGCAATCAGCATTGGTGTGGAAGAATATCTTCTCAAACCGGTGGACTATGATGAGTTAAAGGCAATGGCTGCCCGGATTGCAGGGGAAATTCATGCAAAGAAGGAAAAACAGCAGGAAATCCGGGATCTGAAGAAATATTTCAATAGGTCAGTTCCGCAGCTGAGATCCAAATTTGCGGGAAATCTTCTGTATGGAAGAATCCAGGGAAAAGGAGTTGTAAAAGAGCAGGCAGAATCTCTGAATCTGACAATAGAGAAATATATTGTGTGTGTAGGGCGAAAAGTTGTTGGAGAAAATAAAATCCATACAGGAGATAAATGGATAGAGGAATTTGCATGCATCAATATTTTTGAGGAAATTTTTAATGATTTTGGAATTCATGTTTTGAGCGATTATAATACAGCAACTGCAGAATATAATTTTATTCTTTTGTTTGAAAAGGAAGAAGAAAACGCAGTATGTATGGAAAAAGCATTGCAGGCATGCAGTAAGATACAGGTAGAAGTAGAACGGTATCTGAAAGCACATATGAATTTTGGATTGAGCGATGTAGAAGTGGACGAATATCAGGCAAATGCACAGTACCGTAAGGCACAGACAGCATGCAGGCAATGTGTTTATCTGGGTACGAATATCATACTCAGATACGAAGATCTGCAATATGAAAAACAGACAGACTTTGTGATTACTTCCGGTGAAAAAACACATTTTATGATGACTTTGTTTCAGGACAGTTTTGAGAAAGCGGAGGATGAACTTCATCAGATGTTTCGAAACGCACCGGAAGATGTATCTCCGGTGAAATTTGCAGCAATGGATTTACTTTTGGGATGTATGAAATTTCCATATATCTGTGCAGTTGACAGTGAAATTCATAATAAAAACTGGAATCTTTCTGTGCTTCAGGATGGAATAAAAAGAATCTGTCAGTGCGAGAACACAGAAGAGGTGTTGAATTGTCTGCTGAATCTGTTTGGAACGCTGATTAAACAGAATACAGAAGGAACTGATGAACGGAACCGGAAACTGGTTCAGAGTGTTCTTTCTTACATTGAGAAGAATTATTCAGGAGATTTATCTATGGATGATCTGACTGAGAAATTCCATGTAAGCAGAACCTATATCAGCCGCCTTCTTAAGAAATATGCCGGAAAGAGTTTTCTGGAATATCTGACAGATGTCCGGTTCCAACAGGTGGAGAAACTGATTGCAGATAATAAATATAAACAATATGAAATCGCAGAAATGGTAGGATACAAAGACTTTGGATATTACATAAAAGTATTCAAAAAGCGTTACGGTATTACACCCAATGAATTCAGGAAATATATATAAACAGCGAGGTTAACTGTATCAGGTAAGTCATTTAATCGAATCAGGCAAGTAGCGAGGCGGATGATTTTATCTGCCTGACGATAGAACAGGAGATTTGTGCACAGTATAAAATTTGTGCACAAATCTCCTATTTTTACTTTTATTTCCAATTGTTTATAAAAGGTAAAAAGACTAAAATAAAATCATCAAGAACGAGGAAACACAAATTAAAAGGAGGAAACAAGTAAATGAGGAAAATGAAAAAAGTGTTATCACTTGCCATGACGGCAGCTATGACAGCCAGTCTTCTGACAGGCATGGGAGCAGTTACAGCTTCTGCGAAGAAATCGGACGATGGAAAAAGAACGAAGATTACTGCTTTATTAAAAGGTACAGAGTCTACAGAACAGTATAAGACATTTGATTATCTTCTTAAAAATTTCTGTGATGAAAAAGGTCTGGATTATGAAATTGAACTTGTAAACGATATGCAGGATTATTTTACAAAACTCCAGATGTATATTAACAGTGATACACTTCCGGATATTTTTGGATGCCCGAACGGAACACTTTCTAAAGCATGCAAAGATATTGATGCACTGGTTAATGTGGGAGATGAACTTGAAAGAAACGGATATGATGAGAAATTAAATGGTGCGATCAGAGATTTCCTTACAGATGCAGACGACGGAAATATGTATCTCTTCCCACAGGGATTGTACTGTGAGTATTTTATGTACAGAAAAGATATCTTTGAAAAAGCAGGAATCAAAGATGCTCCGACAACATGGGAAGAATTTGAAGAAGATTGCCAGAAAATTGCAGATCAGGGCGAGATTCCGGTTATTGTGGGAGGTTCTGATGCATGGCAGCTGATGAGATATCTTTCTTTCTCACCATGGAGAGTAACTGGTCCTGAATTTATTGAGGGTTATCAGGCTGGAACAGATTCTTTCAGTGACAATGAGTCTGCAAAATATGCAGTAAATCTTCTTTCTGATCTTGGAACAAAAGGTTATTTTGAACCAGGATTTGCAAGTGTAGATTTTACCTCTGCATGTAACTTATTCTTTGGTGGTTCCGGTGCAATCTTCTATACAGGCTCCGGACAGATCAGCCTTGCAGAAGAAATGTATGACAATGGTGAACTTGGATTCTTCCCTGTGCCGGATACAGAAGGAATGGACAATATGTCTACTAACGTACCAGTTCATGCAGGTTTTGCGGAAGGATTTAATAAGGCAACATATGATGATACAATGCAGGAATTCTTCGATTATATGTGCGAAAACTTTACAGATGCATGCTACAATCAGGCACAGGTTTTCTCACCGTTTAATGAAGAACTTCCGGAAGGACTGCCACAGCTTTACTATGATACACAGCCAATGTTTGAAGATGCAGAAACAGCATGGACTTCCTGGGATGATAAACTGGATTCAGATGTAATGACTAAAATTGTTGATGAACAGCAGCAGCTTGCTCAGGGAATCATAAAACCGGATGAATTTATTAAGACCTGTGATTCTCTGGTAAAGAAATAAAAAAATTTAAGCAGTAGTCTGGAGACTGGCAAAATTTTTGTCAGTCTCTTTGAAAGAAAAGACATAAAACAATTTGATTTTCGGAAAGGAGGGAGCCTCGTGCAGAAAGCATTTGGAAAAAAATCAGTAATTTTCTTATTTATTTTTCCGGCATTTCTTATCTATACGGCATTTGTAATCGTGTCCATTGTATGGGCCGGATATTACAGCTTCTTTGACTGGAGCGGTGTTGGTGAAAAGGTATTTGTAGGCTTCAAAAATTACATTGAACTTCTTACACAGGATGATGTTTTCAGATCTACTGTATGGCATACACTGATTTATACAGTGATCAATGTTGCAATTCAGGTATTTGGAGGTTTATTATTTGCGATTCTCCTCAGTCGTATTAAAAAAGGAAGAGTTGCTTTACAGACTCTGTATTATATTCCGGTAGTTATCTCTTCTGTAGCGATTTGCCAGATTTTTACAAAGTTATTATCAGTAACTCCAACCGGTATTGTGAATCAGGTATTATCATTCATCGATCCATCTCTGAAACTGATGGAGTGGATTTCCAATCCTCAGATTTCACTGTATGTAACAGCTTTTGTAGAAGCATATAAATACCTGGGACTGTATATGGTTATCTTTTATGCAGCACTGATCGGTGTTCCGGATGAACTGGGAGAAGCAGCACTGATCGATGGAGCATCAACATGGCAGGAATATCTTTATGTAAGAATTCCTTATATTAAACCGGTTATCATTGCAAACTGTCTGCTGGTACTGAATGGTTCCCTGAGATCTTTCGAGTTCTCTTATCTGTTAACACATGGAGGACCGGGAAATGCTTCTGAACTTATGACAACTTATATGTATAAACAGGCGTTCAGCAGTATGAAATATGGTTACGGAAGTTCTGTAGCGATCATGATCGTAATCATCTGTATGGTAGTTGGAATGTTATTCCGTAAATTCACAGGAGGAGGGGATGACGAATGAAAAAGAAAAAACCAACCATTCCGAGCATCATTAAATGGGTTATAGCATTAATCCTTGTTGTGATGCAGGTTTATCCTTTCTTCTATGTATTTACTTCAAGCTTTAAGTCACTGGATGATTTCAGACAGTTACCGGCATATGCACTCCCGTCAAAATGGGTGCTGACAAACTTTATCAATGTTTTTACAAAAAGCCATATGCTGACTTATTTTAAAAACAGTATCATTGTTTTGATCGGTGTATTGATTCCTCTGCTTTTATTTGCATTGATGGCTGGATTTGCATTAAGCAAAATCAAATTCAAAGGCAGAAAATTTGTCCTTAATTATTTCCTTCTTGGATTGATGCTTCCTATGCAGGTTGCACTGATTCCATTGTTTACTATTTTTAATAAGATGGGACTGATCAATACATACCCGGCAATTATTTTGCCACAGATTGCTTTTTCACTGTCTTATTCCATTCAGCTGTTTTATTCATTCAGCAAATTCTTCCCTGAAGAAATGCTGGAAGCAGCGATCATTGATGGATGTTCACCGATAGGATGTTTCTTTAAGATGGTGGTTCCGATGTCACTGAACTCTATTATCACAGTAGCAACCATGCAGGCAGTATTCTGCTGGAATGAGTATATTAATGCTTATACATTTACCAGATCTACAGATATGAAAACCATTACACTTGGTTTAAATGACTTCGTAGGAAGCATGGGACTGACAGACTGGGGTGGTACATTTGCAGCCATCACTGTAACAGTACTTCCGGTATTTATTTTCTACTTCTTCAGCAGCAAGAAGATGCTGGCAGGTATGACAGCAGGTGCAGTAAAAGGTTGATAATATGCAAGAATTACCTGATAACAGTAGTTTGATTTATGAGTAAATAACAGGCTTGCCGGAAAAGTACAAGCAGGCCTGTAAAGTGAAATAAAGTATAAAAAAGGAGATTAAGACTATGCAGAAATTATACTATCAGTTCCCGGGAACATGGTTTGGCGATTGCATGCCATTTGGACATGGAGATAAATTCTATTTATATCATCAGAGAGATACCAGAAAACCGGGACCATTTGGAGAACCATTTGGCTGGGATCTGGCAACAACTTCTGATTTTGTACATTACGAAGATAAAGGTGTGGCAATTCCGAGAGGAACAGATGAAGAGCAGGATCAGTTTATCTTTGCAGGAAGTGTTTTCGAGGCAGAAGGACAGTATCATATTTTCTATACAGGTTATAACCGTGATTATCCGGCACTTGGAAAACCATCTCAGGTTCTGATGCATGCATACAGCGATGATCTTGTAACATGGCACAAAACTCAGGATGCACTTACCTTCACTCCACAGGAAGGCTATGACCCGGATGACTGGAGAGATCCATGGGTGATCCGCGATGAGGAAAATGATCAGTATCTGCTGATCCTTGGTGCAAGATTACAGGGACCAAAGACAAGACAGACAGGAAGAACTGTTAAATTCACATCTAAAGACCTGAAAAACTGGAAGTTTGAAGGAGATTTCTGGGCACCGGATCTCTATACTATGCATGAGATGCCAGACTTATTTAAGATTGGTGACTGGTGGTATCATATTGTGACAGAATACAGTGACAGAAGTAAAATGGTATACCGTATGAGCAAGAGTCTGGAAGGTCCATGGATCGCACCGAAAGATGATGCATTTGACGGCAGAGCTTATTATGCAGGACGTACTTTTGAACTGAACGGACAGAGAATCCTCTTTGGCTGGGTTGCTACCAAGGATCAGGATGATGATGACAATAACTTCATCTGGGCAGGAACATTTATGGCACATGAGGTTTACCAGAGAGAAGATGGAACCCTTGGTGTAAGAATTCCGGAAACTGTATGGAATGCATTTGATAAAGAAGAAAAGACAGAAGATTTTGTAATTGATACTCCAACTAAGAGTACAGAAAAAGTAGTTGCAAAAGATACAGGAGATATCTTCAAATTCGAAGCAGATGTGGAATTCACAGAAGGAACCAGAACTTTCGGTGTGAGATTCTATGAAGATGAGGATAAAGCTGAGTCTTACCAGTTCGTATTTAATGTAACAGAAGACAGATATGTATTTGAGAAAAAACCAAACTGGCCATGGCCTGCAAACCAGAATATCGGACTGGAGAGACCGCTGGAACTGGTACCTGGTAAGAAATACAATATCAAAATGATCGTAGATGATACAATTGCTACAATCTATGTAGACGGTGTTGCATTAAATGCAAGAGCATATAAACGTCCGGGAGAAAGTCTGTCACTCTTTGCTTCTGAAGGAAGCCTGAAAGTAACTAACTGCAAGGTTACAACCGGATTAAAGAAATAGAGACAGACAGCAATTTAATCGATAAACCGCGGAGCAGTTATTCGGTGTAGAGTAACGTGACGAAGAGATTGCTGTAAATAAAAAAGTTGCTGTGCGTTTCAGTTATAGAAATGCACAGCAGCTTTTTTGCGTTAAGTCGATTGGAAACAACAGATTTAGGGGTTGCTTAATCTTCTAATTTAATCTTCTCCTTAAGGACCACACATCCTGCCATGTCTCCGATAACATTAACGCAGGTTGCACCCATGTCGCAGAGTGTATTGATGCTGATGTAAACGCCCATGACGCCGGCCGGAAGACCTGCCATCGTGGCGAGTGCTGCGAATGATGCGATCGCGCCGCCCGGGATACCCGGTGTTCCGACAGAAAGCAGGACGTTGGCAAGCAGAATGATCACCATCATCGAAATGCTGACGTTGATGCCGCAGGCATTTGCGAAGAACATGATCATAAACGACATCAGGATCGATACCGCATCCATATTGACGGTGGCACCGAGCGGGATTGCGATACTGCTGATCTGGTTCGAAACGCCGAGTTCTTTCTCGACACAGCGCTTGCTGATTGGGATCGTCGCGGAACTGGAACATGTTCCGAATGCAT
>ENA-OPAW01001642-OPAW01001642.1-human-gut-metagenome-genome-assembly--contig:-NODE-1642-length-10627-cov-2.465002_pt1 | contig 10627 bp, 9 predicted proteins | sample MGYA00241060_ERZ501436 | MGnify/ENA primary metagenome ERZ501436 (study PRJEB25962, sample SAMEA2042619) | human gut metagenome | biome: human gut; feature: human-associated habitat; material: faeces... | reverse complement strand
AGTTTGGGAGGCCAAGAGGGGTGGATCACTTGATAAGGTAATCAAGAATGCCTGCATCGGTTTCAAAATTGAATTTCAGCTTATAGCTGTAAAGCGCCTGATACTTAATGCTGTCGGGTGCTTTTTTGCCTTTGCCGTATTTTGTATCGCCCACAAGCGGATGTCCGATTGATGCCATATGCGCTCTTATCTGATGAGTTCTGCCTGTCAGCAGTTTAACCTCGGCAAGGCTGAATTTGCCGTTGAAGTCAAGAATTTCATATTTTGTCTTGATTTCTTTTGAACCCTCAACCTCATTTTCGAAAACAGTAACCTTGTTTTTACTTTCATTCTTGGTCATATAGCCGTGAAGCGTGTCGCTGTCCTTTTTTGGCTTTCCGTATAAAAGGCAGAGATAATATTTTTCAAGCTCTCTTGTTTTCATTTTTGCATTTAAAATTCTCAGGCTGTCGGCATTTTTAGCCGCAATAACAATTCCGCCCGTGTTTCTGTCAATTCTGTTGACAAGTGCAGGCGCAAAGGCCTTTTCTTCATCGGGATTATATTCACCTTTGTCATACAGGTAGTGCTGAACTCTTGCAACAAGTGAATCAAAGTGATAATTTTTGTCGGGGTGTACGATTATACCCGGCTTTTTATCTATAAGTATAAGGTTTTCATCCTCATAAACAATGTCAAAGGTTTTCGGTGCTTTCATGAACTCATAGCTTTTTTGCTCCGATGCCTCAAAAAATTCGTCCTTAATATAAAAGGTAAGCACATCGCCCTCTTTGAGCATGGTCTGAATATCACACTTTTTGCCGTTTACCTTAATACACTTTTTCCTTATATATTTGTACATAAGCGACTTTGGCAGAGTTTTGAATCTTTTCTGTAAAAATTTATCGAGTCGCTGATTTGCGTCATTCTTTTTAATTTCAAGTGTTCTCATAGTCTGTAAAATTCTCCGTAATTGTTTTCTCAGTTTATCTTATATCAATTTTAAAAATAATTCAACCGCTTTTGCACATAATTTGATTTTGTGTATATTCTGATATAGGGTGATACAGTGAATTGTTACACACAGAGAATAAAATCTGCAGTATGCTTTGGACTGGGACTGCTGTGTGCATCACTTCTGCCGAGTGAATGGGTACTCGTCATTGCGGCAGGCGCACTCGTAGTTGTCAGTATTTGTTGTGTTCGGAGGTAATTATGAAAGTTGTACTTATTGAGAAACCAAAATTCATATCGGCAATTTTGAGAAAAATTTACGGAATCAAAAAGGAAACCAAGCCGGAATAATAGTCATATGTTTGGACACTGTTCCAAAACCTTGCTATTGGTAATAGTTTACAATAAATTCGAGCCAAAGATGTGCATAGTTACAAAAAACTTTGCACATCTTATTTTTTAAAAAAAATTATGATTAATCTTACGGGTAATATTTTTCCGCACTCCCTAATATAATTGAACTATAAAACATAAAGGAGAGAAAAATATGGAGTTTAATCAGGAAAACCGCTCGTTTTGCACACCGTCGGCTGTGCTTGACACGGTTGCCGAACAGCTTGCAGATGTTGACCTCACTCTGCCCGATTATTGTCCGGATATAGAAAAAATTCTGAAATGTACCCTCACACCCAAAATTCAGAGCAGAACCCTTTCGGGAGGTCAGCTTCAGATTGACGGATTTTGTACGGTGAATGTGATGTATGTGGAAAGCATAAAGAAAAGCGTGCGCTGTTGCGAACAAAGCGTGAATTTTTCACAGAACTTTTCGGTAAAAGACGCTCCCGACAATCCGGTTATCATCACAAAAACCAAGCCGGAATACATAAACTGCAGGGCATTAAGTCCCCGCAGACTTGTTATGCACGGAGCGTTTTCATTGTATGCAAAGGTATTTTCAAAAACTCAGACGAGCATTTTCACGCCTTCCGATAATATCGAAACCGAGCGAAAGACCGTTACCTGTGCCGATCTTAAATCGTTCTGCCAGGAACAGTTTTCTGTTTGCGAAGAAATTTCGGTAGGCGAAAAACCGCAGATTGAATCTGTTCTCCGCAGCGATGTAAGCGTCGGAGTGATTGACGCTAAGGCTGTAACGGGAAAGCTTATGCTCAACGGTGAACTTAATCTCAAGCTTTTGTACCTTTCAAACGCAGAGAGCGGAGAAGTTGAAAAGCTTGACTATCTGTTGCCGTTCAACAAAATTTTAGATTGTGACGGAATTGACGAAAACACAATCAACTGTGTTTCCTGCGATGTTATGTCGTATGATATCAGACTGAAAAATGATATGCTTTCCGAAAAGCCGTCGGTGATACTTGAAGTTAAGCTCTGCGTTACGGAGGAGGGCTATATAACCCGTGAGGAGGAAATTGTATGTGACGCCTACTCAACAGAATTTTCCTCGTTGCCGGAGTTTGAACAATTAAAAATCACGGGCGAGGTTGTTCCGATTAATGAACCTCATATGGAAAAAATGTCCGTTAAGATTGATGACGGAAAAATCTCACGAATTCTCGATATTTTCACAGAACAAATAACTGCCGAGGCTTCACACGATGACAGAGGTATGGTTATAAGCGGAAAAATCAATATATGCATATTGGCGCTTAACGGGGAGGATATGCCTGTGTTTATTGAGCGTTCAGCCGATTATGAGCATATTATTCCGCAGACAGACTGCACCTGTGCCAAAATTTTCGGTACAAGGACAGCAAGTATAAGCTATAGACTTGCCGAGGATGATGTCATAGAAATTCGTTGTGAGCTGAAAATCTGCGGTGCTGTTTTTTCGGAAAACAGAGTGAACACCGTAAAAAATGTAAATGTTTTTGAGGATAAACCTATACCTCCCGAAAATTGTGCGCTGACATTATACTTTGCCGACAAGGGAGAAAAGCTCTGGGATATTGCTAAATCCCACAACACAAAGCTTGATTTGCTGCTTTCGGAAAATTCGGCTGAAAATCAGGTGCTCGACGCACCTAAAATGCTGTTGATTCCGAGAATATAGGGAGGTATAAAAAATGGAAGAGAGAAATGTTTATCAGGATATTTCCCGAAGAACCGACGGCGATGTCTATATCGGAGTAGTCGGTCCCGTCAGAACGGGAAAATCTACATTTATAAAAAGGTTTATGGATTCGCTTGTTCTGCCCAATATCCGTGACGAGGCAGTTTACAGGCGTACCGTTGACGAGCTTCCTCAATCTGCGGCAGGAAGAACCATAATGACCACAGAACCCAAATTTATTCCCGAGGAATCCGTTGAAATCAATCTCGGCGGCAACACAACCCTCAATGTGAGAATGATTGACTGCGTAGGCTATATTGTAAACAGCGCAATCGGTTACAGCGAAGAGGACGAACCGAGAATGGTAAAAACTCCGTGGTCAAAGGATGCAATTCCCTTTGATGATGCCGCAGAAATCGGTACTAAAAAGGTAATTACCGATCATTCGACAATCGGTCTTGTTATTACAACGGACGGTACAATCAGCGATATTCCGAGAGAAGATTATATAGAAAGTGAAAAAAGAGTAATTAATGAGCTGAAAGCAATCAATAAACCGTTCATTATACTTCTCAATTCAGTTGATCCTACGGCAGATGAAACAATTCGCCTGTCAAACGAAATGACCGCCGAATACAAGGTTCCCGTAATTCCCGTTAGCTGTATGGAGCTTGACGAAACCGAAATCAAAAGGATACTTGCACAGCTTTTGTTTGAATTTCCAATCCGTGAAATCAAGGTTGACATTCCGAAATGGGTTGTAAAGCTCGATAAAGACCATTGGCTGAAATCGGTTGTATTTGATTCAATAAAGAAAAATGCCGCAAAAATTGAGAAAATCAGGCAAATTCAGCAGATAATCTCTGATATTGAGCAATGCGAGTACATCACATCTGCAAAGGTTACGAGTCTTGACCTCGGAAAAGGATATGCGGAGATGGCCGTATCTATCGAAAGCGAACTTTTCTACAAGGTTATCTCGGAAGAAACAGGGCTTGAGATAACCGAGGAGTACGAACTTCTGAACTGCATAAAAACTCTTTCGCAAAAACAAAAAGAATTTGACAAGATTGCACAGGCTTATGAACAGGTTCAGGAAACGGGCTACGGAATTGTTATGCCGACAATTGACGAACTTACCCTTGACGAACCGCAGATTATTAAGCAGAGCGGAAAATACGGTATCAAGCTGAGAGCAAGCGCACCGTCAATTCATATGATGAAGATTTTTACGCAGACGGAGGTAACTCCGATTGTCGGTTCGGAACAGCAGTCCGAAGAGCTTGTGTCTTATCTTCTCAGAGAATTTGACGAAAATCCGGAAAAAATCTGGGAGAGTAACATATTCGGAAAATCAGTTCACGAACTCGTTAACGAGGGACTTCACAACAAGCTGTACAGAATGCCTGCCGATGCCAGAAGGCGGATAGGGGAGACAGTTGAAAAAATTATCAATGACGGCTGTAACGGATTAATATGTATAATTCTGTAACGACAAATAACGATAAAATCGCAAAGCTTTAATTCACAAATAAACAGGCTCACAAATAAATAAATTGGTAATATCGCCAAAAAATTATTCACCCCATATTTGTTATTGAAAATGTTTCGGGAATAAAGTATAATATTCCTATATGCAAATGACAAATATGGGGGTTGTTTTATGAATCTTTCCGATGTAGCTTTATTGGCTAAAGAGGAGCTTTCCCTTGCCGAAAAAGGTATTGCCTCTGCAAAAGTTGTTCTTACAGGTTTTGTTGTTGTATTCGCAATGCTGATTCTCTTGATTTTCATAATCAAGATTTACGGCGCAATTATTCAGAAAGCTCAAAATGCCGGCAAAAAGAGCAAAGAGAAAAAGGCTGAAACCGTAGCAGAAACTCCTGCTCCTGTTGTTGCCGCTCCTGTTGCTCCTGCTCAGACAGACGGTGTTTCCGATGAGGTTGTTGCCGTAATTTCCGCAGCAGTTGCCACTATGTACGGCTCTTCCGAAAAAGCAAGAATCAAGAGTATTAAAAAGTCATCAGACGGCGGTCGTTCCGCATGGGCAAAAGCCGGTGTACTTGATAATACCCGCCCGTTTTAAGGCAAAGTTTTAAGGGAAAGGATGTTATCTAATGGAAATTTTACAAGGCTTTGTAGATGCCGTTGTCGGTATCTTTGAAGACTCGGGTCTGTTAACTCTTAACTGGCAGAACTATGTAATGATTGGTATTTCAATCGTTTTGCTTTACCTTGCAATCAAAAAGCAGTATGAGCCGCTTTTGCTCCTTCCTATCGCATTCGGTATGCTGCTTGTTAATCTTTATCCGAGCATTATGGCTCCGCCTACAACACAGCTTTTGACAGAGGCTCAATGTACCGCACAGAATGTTGCGGTGTCGGGACACGCCAAAACGGTGATTGACGGAGTAACTTATATTGAGAATCCGACATACGGCGGACTTCTTTATTACCTCTATCAGGGTGTTAAGCTCGGCATTTATCCGCCTCTTATCTTCCTCGGCATCGGTTGCATGACCGACTTTGGTCCGCTCATCTCTAACCCGAAGAGCCTTATCCTCGGTGCTGCCGCACAGATTGGTATCTTTTTAACATTTACAGGTGCTATTTTCCTCGGATTTACAGAGGCAGAGGCAGGTGCTATCGGTATCATCGGTGGTGCCGACGGTCCTACGGCTATTTATGTAACAACAAAACTTGCTCCGCATCTTCTCGGTTCAATCGCAATTGCCGCATATTCATATATGGCTCTTGTGCCGATTATTCAGCCGCCTATTATGAAGGCGCTCACAACCAAAAAAGAGCGTTCGGTAGTTATGGAACAGCTTCGTCCCGTTTCAAAGCTTGAGAAGATTATGTTCCCGGTAATTGTTGTTATTATCATCGCAATCTTCCTTCCCGACGCAGCTCCGCTCGTTGGTATGCTTATGCTCGGTAACCTCTTTAAGGAGTCCGGCGTTGTTGAAAGACTCAGCAAAACAGCTCAGAACGAGCTTATGAATATTATCACAATCTTCCTTGGTACAACTGTAGGTGCAACCGCATCCGGTCAGAACTTCCTTACTTTTGACACAATCAAGATTATCGTTCTCGGTCTTCTTGCGTTCTGTATGGGTACTGCATTCGGTGTACTTTTCGGTAAGATTATGTACAAGGCAACAGGCGGTAAGGTTAACCCGCTCATCGGTTCAGCAGGTGTATCCGCCGTTCCGATGGCTGCCCGTGTATCTCAGAAGGTTGGTCAGGCTGAAAATCCCGGCAACTTCCTCCTCATGCACGCTATGGGTCCGAATGTTGCAGGTGTAATCGGTTCAGCAGTTGCAGCCGGCGTACTTCTTAATGTTGTAGGCTGATAACCGTAACTTAATAAACTATGATAAAGGAAGTCTTTACGGCTTCCTTTATTTTTGCTGTTAAAGAATCCGACAATGAAAAATTTGTATAATATTAAAGAAATTATTTCAATCAATATTCTATGATAGAATTATTGCTGAGAATACATAAGATATAATGAAATATAAATGTGTAAATCAGTGCCGTAAAAACACATTTTTTTGCTTTACGGTATGTTTTCTTAATACTTAATATGAATTAAAGGGGCTATATAAATGGCAAAGAATATAACCATTCAGCGAATTGTCGGCGTCCTTTTGCACAGAATCAAGTTTATTATTCTTGCTACTGTTGTAATGGGACTGCTGTTCTTTATGTATTCACGCTTTGTAATTGCGCCGATGTACAGCACATCTACCATGATTTATGTGCAGAACTACAGTTCGTCACAGCGAGCAAATGCCCATGCTAACACCAAGAGTACGACACCTTCAAAGGCTGCCGATGATACAACCAAAAAGACAACTAATGAGGAAAACCAGAAGATATATCCTGCTGATATTTCCGCCTCTGCAAATCTTGCTGAAATCTGCGTTACGCTCTTTAAAAATTCCGATGAGATGACAGCACTCTATGACGGCTGCACGGTTAATGTTGATGTAACCGACGGTACTTTCTTTATCACAATTACAGTGGACGGTACAGACGCGCAGAAGTGTGCCAATGTTGCCAATCAGCTTGCCGAAAAGGCGGCTGAGGTTTATAATTCAAAATTCAGCTACGGTCAGATCGGAACACTTCGTCAGGCGAAGGTTCCTTCGGCTCCGTATGCACCGAGTAACACAAAGAATTTGCTTATAGGCGCCGCAATCGGATTAATTGCTTCCTGCCTTATTTCTATTCTTATTGAACTTATCGACACAACAATCAAGTCTGAGGACGATATTCAGGATATCTACGGTATTCCTATATTTGCCGAAATTCCCGACTTTGAGAACCAGGGTTAAGGAGGAACTATGGCTTCTGATTTTAAATTATTTAAAAAGAAAGACGATAAAAAAAATAACGGACAGAATTTTTCCCTTTCCGATAAGAGCAAGTTTGCAATTGTTGAGTCGTATAAGGCCGCAAGAACTAATATTATGTTCTCGCTTTCCGCAAAAGAAAAAAAATGCTTTGCCGTAACCAGTTACTCAAAGGGTGAGGGCAAGAGCACCGTTTCCGCAAATCTTGCAATTTCCTTTTCAAAAATGGAAAAAAGAGTTCTCCTTATCGACTGCGACCTTCGCCGTCCTAATGTTCACAACATTTTTAAGCTTGACAATAAAAAGGGACTTACCAATGTAATCGGTAAAATGATTGAAATTGACGAGGCTGTTAAGCATGATGTTCTTCCGAATCTTGACATTCTTCCGGCAGGTACGGTTGCGCCAAACCCCTCTGAGCTTATGTGCAGTACCAGATTTCAGGAACTTTATGAGCAGTTTGTCAGAGATTATGATTATGTAATTTTTGATACGCCTCCTATCGGTGTGGTTGCCGACGCTCTGCTTCTCAAGGATATGATTGCCGGCTTTGTTGTAGTTGTTCGTGAACGCTCAACAACTCACGGCGACCTTCAGCACCTTCTTGACAGCGTAAAGCTTGCTGATTCAACCGTACTCGGTCTGATTGAGGTAGGTTGTACTTATGATTCAAAGAGAAGAAAGAAAGGTTATTACTACTACCAGTATTATTAATCCCAATTTTGTGCTTTGGCACAAAACTACACATTCTCGATAAAAATAACACAAAATCACAGACTTGCAAACTTTTACCAAAAATGACTGTTGCAGGTCTGTTCTTTTTTGTGAAAATAAAAATGCAAGATTGCAAAAAATATCTTGCATTTCTTGGGCGAATAGAGTAAAATATATTAGAAATTTAAATTACATTTGCAATAATATTTTAAGGAGTTATTCAAAATGGGTTATCTTGACTTGAGTAAACAGGAACTTGAAAAAGAGTATGGCAATCTCGTAAAGAGATTTGAGGAGATTAAAGGTATGGGTCTTAACCTCAATATGGCAAGAGGTAAGCCCGGCAAAGAACAGCTTGATTTTTCCTTACCTATGCTCGATACAATCAACAGCAAATCCGATTTTATCGGTGAGGATAAGATGGATTGCCGCAACTATGGACTTCTCAACGGTATTACAGAGTGCAGAAAGCTTTTTGCGGATATTCTCGGTGTAGATGCAGAGAATGTTATTGTAGGCGGTTCTTCAAGCCTTAATATGATGTTTGATACAATTTCATGCTTTATGACAGCTCCCGCTGTTGAGGGCTGCAAACCATGGTATGAAGTAAAGAACAGAAAATTCCTCTGTCCGGTACCGGGTTATGACCGTCATTTCGGCATTACTCAGTATTACGGCTTTGAGCTTATTCCGATTCCGATGGACGACAACGGTCCCGATATGGATATGGTTGAAAGACTCGTTTCTGAGGATGACTCAATTAAGGGTATTTGGTGCGTTCCGAAATATTCAAACCCTGCCGGCATCACATACAGCGATGAGGTTGTTAAGCGCTTTGCCGCTTTAAAGCCTGCCGCTAAGGATTTCAGAATTATGTGGGATAATGCTTACTGCATCCATGAAATCAGCGACACACCTGATGTTTTGCTCAACATTATGGATGAATGCAAAAAGACAGGTAATGAAGACCTCCCGATTCTTTTCTGCTCAACATCAAAGATTACTTTACCCGGTGCAGGCGTAGCCGCAATGGCTGCATCTGAGAACAACCTCAAGGTTCTCCGTGAAAAATATAACTACGAAATCATCAGCTATGATAAGCTTAATATGCTCCGTCATGTAAGATTCTTCAAGGACTATGACGGCGTGCTTAAACATATGGAAAAGCACAAGTCTGTCCTTAAACCAAAATTCGAGATTGTTCTTGATACTCTCGACAAAGAACTTGCACCTGCTGATATCGCATCATGGAAAAAGCCGCACGGCGGTTACTTTGTAAGCGTTGATGTTTTTGAAGGCACGGCAAAGAGAACAGTCGCTCTCTGTAAGGAGGCAGGAGTTGTTCTTACTGGTGCAGGCGCAACATATCCGCTCGGAATTGATCCAAAGGATTCCAACATCAGAATTGCACCGACCTTCCCTCCGAACCACGAGCTTGAAGTTGCTATGGATGTTTTTTGTATCTGTGCAAGGCTTGCAGCTTGCGAAAAGATTCTGAACAAGTAATCATCATTTGAAAATTTGGTTTGTCAGTTGGATTTTGGAAGAATTTTGTATGCAGTTTATGACATTAGAATGTATTTTTTGATAAATTCAATTCTTTTTTTATTAAATATTTCCGTATCCATTGACATTTTCCTAAAAAAATTCTATAATAACTCTGTTACGGTCTGTGATTGGATGTTCGTGACAGAGTTATTTTGACTTTTGAGCAAAATAAAATCACAGACAATTATTTAACGGAGGTTTCAAAGGCATGAAAAGAGTTCCAAAGCCTGTATTCTTTGTCGTAGCTTTGCTGATACTTGCCTTTTCGTTTACTGCGATTTTTGGTATTTCCTACTACACCGGCGATAACAAAACAACAGTATTAAAGGGCATCAGCGATATACGATGGGGAATTGACATCCGTGGCGGTGTTGAAGCAACATTCAAACCGGCAGGAGATGTTGACGCAACTGACGAGCAGCTTGAGTCTGCAAAGTCAATCATTGAATTAAGAATGGTATCTCAGGGTATCACAGATTATGAGCTTTATGCGGATGCAAAAAGCGACAGAATCATTGTTCGTTTCCCATGGAAGGAAGATTCCAACCAGAACGCAATTGAGGCAATCGAAGAGATTTCTTCAACAGCACAGCTTACTTTCCGTCCCGGAAAGGAATATTCAACAACAGATGTTGATTCAAACGGCGAGTATGTTTACAAAACTCCTACGGGCGACACAGCTAAGACAATCCTTATGGACGGTTCTTATGTTGAAAGTGCAACAGCAGGTATGACAACAGATCAGTCAACCGGTAAGAATTCATATGTTGTACAGCTCAAGCTCAAGAGTGACGGTGACAAGAACGGTAAAGAGCTTTTCGGTAACATCACCAAAGAATATCTCAACCAGACAGTATCAATCTGGATGGACGATATTATGCTTTCGTATCCGACCGTAAATGCAGAGATTACAGACGGCAACGCTGTTATTTCAGGTGACTTTACATGTGTGTGGGAGTGGGGCAGAGGATTGGAGAGGGAATTGCCAATGTTACACTAA
>ENA-OPAW01001631-OPAW01001631.1-human-gut-metagenome-genome-assembly--contig:-NODE-1631-length-10705-cov-4.212582_pt1 | contig 10705 bp, 9 predicted proteins | sample MGYA00241060_ERZ501436 | MGnify/ENA primary metagenome ERZ501436 (study PRJEB25962, sample SAMEA2042619) | human gut metagenome | biome: human gut; feature: human-associated habitat; material: faeces... | reverse complement strand
GGTCTGAACGGCAGTCTGAATCAGGCCATCACCATCCGTACATTCGTCAGCCGCAACGGGGTACTGTGGTTCCAGGCAGGCGGCGGCATTGTAGCCAAAAGCAATGATGAATACGAGCTGCAAGAGGTGAACAACAAACTGGGAGCATTGAAGAAGGCGATTGTAATGGCGGAGAGAATGAAAGAAATGAAGAATGAGGATGAAGTATGAAGAATAAAGGATGAAGATTTTGAAAGATATGGAAATGAAAATAGTAATCATAGACAATTACGACTCTTTCACCTACAACCTTGCGCATCTGGTGAAAGAGCTCGGAGCAACGGTGGATGTGTTGCGCAACGACCGATTCGAAATGGACGAACTGGAGAAATATGATAAGATTCTTCTTTCTCCCGGCCCCGGTGTGCCCGAAGAAGCGGGATTGTTACCGGATGTCATACGTACCTATTCCGGAAAGAAACCGATATTGGGAGTGTGCCTGGGAGAGCAGGCTATCGGACAGGTATTCGGCGGGAGATTGGTCAATCTCAGCAAGGTGTTTCACGGCGTACAGACCGATATACGGCTGACAGAACCGGATTACATTTTCCGGGGACTGCCTGAGAAAATACCTGTGGGGCGCTACCATTCTTGGGTAGTGGATACGGAAGGACTGCCTGCAACGCTTGCCGTTACAGCCGTCAGTCCCGAAGGGCAGATTATGGCGTTGAAACATCGGGAGTACGACGTTCACGGCATTCAGTTTCATCCGGAATCCGTGTTGACGCCGGACGGAAAGCAGATTATGAAAAATTGGCTGGACGGTGACGGAAAGGACGGAATAAACGGCGCAGCTTATGAAGGTAAATGACACAGTTCACGAGGATGCAGCGCAGACCTCATAAGGTACAAGCGGCCTCATAAGTACAGGTGCACATTGCGTGAAAACAAGCGCACACTGCGTGAAAGCCAAGCAAGCACTTCGTGAGAACCGAGCAGGCACTTCGTGAGAGCCGACCGCCCACCTCATGGAAGCTGACCGCGCACCTCACAAGAGCCGGGCAGGCATCTCACGGGAGTGAAGCAAGCGCCTCACGAGAACAAAAAAGCGTTACTCGGAAACATATTCGATTACTGATATCAGCACTCATGCTTAGCCATACATCAACTATAAACTTTTTAATCACTGACTTAAACAGATGAAAACAATATTAACCCGCCTCTTCAATCACGAAGAGCTCACCGCAGAGGAGTCCAGACAAATCCTGCTCAACATCAGCCGGGGGATGTATCCCGAGGCGCAGATAGCAGCGTTACTCACTGTTTTTCAGATGCGCGGCATCACAGTAGACGAACTGACAGGCTTTCGCGAAGCACTTATGGAGACACGAGTCCCGATAGACTTCGCTCCCTATCGCCCCATTGACATCGTAGGTACGGGCGGTGACGGAAAGAACACGTTCAACATCTCCACCTGCGCCTGCTTCATTGTGGCGGGAGCGGGTTACAAAGTGGCCAAGCACGGCAATTACGGCGCTACTTCCGTCAGCGGGGCAAGCAACGTAATAGAGCAGCATGGCGTGCGCTTCACCAATAATCCCGACATCCTGAAGCGCAGCATGGAAGAATGCAACATTGCCTACCTGCACGCCCAACTGTTCAATCCGGCAATGAAAACCGTCGGTTCTGTGCGCAAAGCGTTGGGAGTACGCACGCTGTTCAACCTGCTGGGCCCGCTGGTGAATCCGTGCAAACCCGCTTATCAGCTGCTGGGTGTGGCAGACCTCTCGCAGATGCGTCTCTACACAAATGTTTTCTACAAGCTCGGTATCGACTTTGCCGTCGTCAACAGCCTGGACAATTACGATGAAATCTCGCTGACCGATGAATTCAAGGTAATGACACGCAATTATGAGCGTATCTATCGTCCGCAAGCTCTCGGTTTCAGCGCGGTACGTCCCGAAGAGCTTTCCGGCGGAGCATGTAAGGAAGACGCGGCACGCATCTTCGACAATGTCCTGAACAACCGTGCGGAAGCTGCCCAGACGCAATGTGTCATTGTCAATGCCGCCTTTGCCATTCAGGTCATGGAACCGGAAAAGGAGATTGAAGAATGCATCGCCATAGCCCGCGAATCACTGGAAAGCGGACGGGCGTTGAAGACATTGAAAAAGTTTATAGAAATAAGTAAAGGTTGAAAATCAAGTTATGCTATACTGTCATTCAGAGAGAAGCGAAGCATCTCTTCCCTTTGTGAATACAAGTCTTTATGTGAATGTCAAGAAGAGAGAAGATTCTTCGCTCTGAATGACAGATAGGATTAACCGATTATACGCATTTACTTAAACAGCGCCATATCACCCCCAACCCATAACCCATAACTTATAACTCATAACTTATAACTCACCCCTCCCCTCCTATGGATATTCTATCTGAAATAACAGACCACAAACGAATCGAAGTGGAATTGCAGAAACAGGCTGTTTCACCCGAACAGTTGCGCGAGCAAGTGTGCGACCTAATGGAAAACTCCCCTGCCCCACGCCGCAGCATGAAACGTGCGCTGGCTTCCTCGCCCGCGGGAATCATTGCCGAGTTCAAGCGGCGCTCGCCCTCGAAGGGTTGGATATACGAGACGGCCAAAGCCGACGAAATACCAGCCGCATACGAGGCGGCAGGCGCTTCCGCCATCTCCATCCTTACGGATGCGAAATTCTTCGGCGGTTCGTTGCGGGACATCCGTACGGCACGTCCGCTGGTCGACATTCCTATCTTGAGAAAAGACTTCATCATCGACGAATACCAACTGCTGCAAGCACGTATCGCAGGCGCGGATGCCGTATTGCTCATCGCCGCCTGTCTGACGCAGGAAGAATGCGCCGACCTCACCGCCCAGGCGCACGCCCTGGGACTGGAAGTGCTGCTCGAAATCCACAGCCCCCGCGAACTTGCTTATATAAGTAAGGATGTGGACATGGTAGGCGTCAACAACCGTAATCTCGGCACATTCGTCACCGATGTGAAAAACTCTTTCCATATAACCGAAAAACTCCGGCAGATACCGGCCACAGCCCTGGATTCTTCCGACAGCCAAAGCCTGCCGCTACTTGTTTCGGAAAGCGGTATTTCGCACCCCGAAACCATCTGCCGCCTGCGCACCGCCGGTTTCCGAGGCTTCCTTATCGGAGAAACCTTTATGAAAACCCCGCAGCCGGGAGACGCGCTGAAAGGCTTCATACAAGGCATCGAGGAAACCGAAGCACAGAAATCTTTGTGAGCAATGAATAATGAATCATAAATATAGTAAACAGTAACTCCCATGGCTTCTCTTATTATCAAAGTATGTGGTATGACCGAAGCGGAAAACATCCGCAATGTAGAGCAACTGGACGTAGATATGATAGGTTTCATCTTCTACCCCAAGTCTCCCCGTTGCCTGTGCGAAATGCCGGCATACCTGCCTGTGCACGCAAAGCGTGTCGGCGTCTTCGTAAACGAAAACAAGGACGACATCCTGATGTACACCGACCGTTTTGCGCTGGATTATATCCAGCTCCACGGCAACGAATCGCCCGAGTACTGCCGTTCTTTATGCAACAACGGCCTGCATCTCATCAAGGCTTTCTCCATCGCGCACCCCAAGGATTTGGCGGCCGTCTCCGCCTACAAGGGATTATGCGACTATTACCTGTTTGACACCAAAACGCCACAGTATGGCGGTTCCGGCAATCAGTTCGACTGGAACCTGCTGCTTCGATACACCGGAATGACACCCTTTCTGCTCAGCGGCGGCATCAACCCTTACAGCGTCAAAGCAATCAGGGAGTTCCATCACCCCAAACTGGCCGGCATCGACATCAACAGCCGTTTCGAAACGGCTCCGGGCAAAAAAGACGTGGAACGCATCGGGAAATTCCTTCAGGAAATAAGAGGCGGCGAACCTGCCGGCAAGTAGCACCGCTACCCGCCGATAACGTAACAGACAACAATAAATCCATAATAACGAACTCACTATGAACCGTATCAACCAACTTTTCCAGAACAGCCCCCAAAACCTGCTGTCTATCTACTTTTGTGCCGGCTGCCCCACGCTCGACGGCACAGCCGATGTTATCCGCACGCTCGAAAAGAACGGAGTGGATATGATAGAAATCGGCATCCCCTTCAGCGACCCCATGGCGGACGGCATCGTCATTCAGGATGCCGCCACCCGCGCCCTGCGCAACGGAATGTCTCTCCGCATCCTCTTTGACCAGCTGCGTGACATCCGTCGCGATGTCCGCATACCGCTGATATTGATGGGATATCTCAATCCTATCCTGCACTTCGGCTTTGAAGCCTTCTGCCGGACATGTACGGAATGTGGCATCGACGGCGTCATCATCCCCGACCTGCCCTTCAGGGAATACGAGGCGAACTATAAGGCCGTCGCGCAAAAATACGACATCCGCATCATCATGCTCATCACCCCCGAAACCAGCGAAAAGCGCGTCCGCGAGATAGATGCCCACACCGACGGATTCATTTATATGGTGTCGTCGGCAGCCACCACCGGCGCGCAAAAGGATTTCGACACCCGGAAACAAGCCTACTTCAAGAAGATTCAGGACATGAACCTGCGCAATCCGCGTATGGTAGGTTTCGGCATCAGCAATAAACAGACATTCGATGCCGCCTGCTCCCATTCGTCCGGAGCCATCATCGGAAGCCGCTTCGTCACTCTGCTCAACGAATATAAAGGAGATGCCGGAAAAGCCGTCGCGCACCTGAAAGAGGACTTGGAGCAAGGATGATAAAAGGGTTATTACTTTATCATTACCACCTTATTACTTTTTTTCCTATCTTTGTGCCCGAAAAAGAAGAAAAACGAGATATTTATGAAAGCAGATTACCCTTCCGTTCTCTTAATTTACACAGGCGGAACTATCGGAATGATAGAAAACCCGGAAACCGGCGCACTGGAAAATTTCAATTTCGATCACCTGCTCAAGCATGTCCCCGAATTGAAACGCTTCAACTACCGCATCTCGTCCTATCAGTTCGACCCGCCCATCGACTCCTCTGATATGGAACCTTCTCTGTGGGCCAAGATTGTCGAAATCATAAATGATAACTACGATAACTTTGACGGCTTTGTCATCCTGCACGGCACCGACACGATGGCGTATACGGCATCGGCGCTCAGCTTCATGCTCGAAAACCTCGCGAAGCCGGTTATCCTTACCGGTTCGCAGCTGCCTATCGGAACCTTGCGCACGGACGGAAAGGAAAACCTGATTACTTCCATCGAAATAGCCGCCGCCAAGCATCCCGACGGCACAGCCATCGTTCCCGAAGTATGCATCTTCTTTGAGAACGAACTGATGCGGGGCAACCGGACAACCAAAATCAATGCCGAAAATTTCAACGCTTTCCGCTCCTTCAACTATCCCGCCCTGGCAAAAGCAGGCATCCATATCCGCTACAACGAGCACAGCATCCGCCGCCCCGACCCTGCACGGCCGATGAAACCGCATTATCTCTTCGACACCAACGTCGTAGTCCTCACCCTGTTTCCGGGCATTCAGGAAAGCATCATCAATTCCGTACTACACGTTCCGGGGTTGAAAGCGGTGGTTCTCAAGACATTCGGTTCCGGCAACGCTCCCCAAAAGGAGTGGTTCATCCGGCAACTAAAGGATGCCACAGAGCGCGGCATCGTCATCGTCAACATCACCCAGTGCCAAAGCGGCGGCGTAGAGATGGGGCGTTACGAAACCGGCCTGCATCTTCTTCAAGCCGGCGTTATCAGCGGCTACGACAGTACGCCCGAGTGCGCCGTTACAAAGCTCATGTTCCTGCTCGGACACGGGCTGGACCAGACAGAAATTCGTCACCGGATGAATTCGGATTTAGCAGGGGAAATTACAAAAGAGTAATTTCCTCTTTTTTTCTTCTCCCCCCCTTCTGACTTTTTCCCTCACCCGCTCTGGATAGTATTTACAAGTTTCCAAGACCGGCAAATGGCCGGATTCAACAAAATATCCGCCCTATTTTATCAAAAAAGACAATATTTACAACTAATAATCCAAATAATATGGCTATTTTTGCGGCGTAAACGAACTAAAAGTTGATTATTTTATTCAAGAAGCAAACAAAACATCAGAAATTTTTATAGATTGGCTTATGAAATTATTCTACCGTTTTTCAGTTATGGCAGCCATAGCCGGAACTTTGGCGTTTGCCGGTTGCACGGATGATGTGTACGATCCTGAAAGGGGGATTCAGACGGAACCGAAAGAAAATCCTTTAGGAGAAGATTTCGCCGCCCCTGACGGTTTTAACTGGTCTATGATTAACACCGTAAATCTGAACGTCGAGGTAAACGACGAGTTTGACGGTCGATACAAGTACCTTATCGAAGTATTCACCGCCAACCCGATATCCGATGTAAGCGCCGCGCCTATCGCAGTGGGTACCGCCGATAAGGACGGAAACTACAACGCGGAAATCAACGTCTCCAAAGCAACCGCGAGACTGTTCATCCGTCAGACCGACCCAAAGCAGCGCAAGGAAGTCTACGAATACGACATTCCCGAAAACGGCGGAGCATTGGAGTGTAAGTTATACAGCGTTTCAACCGACACAAAAACAAGAGCGGCAAGCAGAGTTACAGCCAATTCCAACCCGGCAGCCGAAGCAGCCCGGGCAGCCGGCATAGTGGAAATCGCCGATAAGGAATATAAGGAAACGGAAGTCATCCCCGCCGTCCCGGGCACATCGGACGGTTATATCTCCGACAATCCTTGGGATGAAGGCGTACTGGCCGACGGCGCCGAGTATATTATAGGAAAGGAATACACTTCAGCTTCTCCCTACCTTGTGCAGCTAAGAACAAACAGAGGCAGGGCAACCGTATTCGTACAGGGTGTTTGGAAACTAAGCGATAATCATTCAAACCTCGATATATATGTAATGAACGGCGGTAAAATCATCGCCAACGCCCTTACCGTCGGCAACAACAATACCCTCACCCTGCAAAGCGGCGGCAGCCTCGAATGTACCTCTCTCAAATTAGGATGCCCCACCAAGAATTTCGGAAGCATCAAGGTCGGCAAGGAGCTGAGCATGAATCTCGGAAACCGCCCGGAATTATTTAACGCGGGGAACATCGAAGCAGACGATGAAATCACAATCAACGGCAGCAACGTCATCAATCACGGCACATTAAGCGCCCATGAATTCAACTTCGTAAATGCCCGGATACTGAACAAGGCGGATTTAACCAGCGCCACCGATATAGACCTCAACGGCAGTCAGCTATTCAACTACGGCAATATCAGCTTCGACGAAGCGGACGGTGAAATAGAAACCAACAACTCCACCGCAACCGCCATCGTCAACCACTATGAAGCCCGCATCAGCGGTCATGAAATAGAAGGCGGCCTGTCCGTCTACAACGACGGTTTCATCGAAACATCCAAATTCACGAACTCGTCATCCGATGTTCTATACAACAGTTGCACCGTCATCGTCAAAAAGGAATTCAAGTTCAGAAACGTGACATTAAACAAAGGCTCCATCACTGCCGGCCGTGCCGACGAAACCGACACCGAATGGCTGCCCGTACCCGAAATAGAAACCCTGAGCAATGCCAGGTTCACGCTGACAGACGGCTCCATGATTAAAGCCAAAGAGTTCAGAGTAAAACGCGGCGACGTCATTTTCCGGGCGGTGAACGTCACCAACAACGACAAGTCGATGATTAAGGCCGGAACAATTAAATTCGAGCAACCCTCTACCGTCCAATTGTTAAGCAACAATCTGGTCATAGAAGGAAAGATAGAAGGCCCCGACCGGTATCGCCCGTTTAAAAAGAACGAAAGCGTCAATACCGGTTATGACGAATCCAAATACACCATCGAGACTTGCGGCGGCATCTACGACGAAGGCAACAAAGGCGAAGAAGAGAAAAACCCCGACTTCCCCATCGAAATCGAAGACAGCGACGTATACACTTTCGCCTTCGAGGACAACTGGCCTGTATACGGTGACTTTGACATGAACGACCTCGTAATCGTAATGTCCAGAAAAGAGCTGCAAGTAGACAAAAACAGCATCGTGACCCGCCTCAGAATGACCCTCGAATTACGCGCGACAGGCGCCACCAAGACATTGGGAGCAGGCATCCGCTTCACCAAATTCCCCCGAAACATGAAGCCCGATAAATTCAGAATCGGCGGTGAGGACGTATCATTCGAGGAGCGGCAAAGCATCCCCACCTATATCCTCTTCGGTGACGCGCGCACCGAATTGTGGGGCGGCCGATACACCGACACGGAGAAACGCATCAACACCATTGTCGGCGGTCCGTTCAAAAAGGACACCAAGGAATACAACATTATCATGGAAATTCCCGCCTCTGCCAACGTGAAGCCGGAAGACCTGAATATCAACCACATCGATATCTTTGCCATCACAGCTCCCGCCACAGCCAAAGGAAAGCGTACGGAAGTGCACATAGCGGGCTTCGCTCCGACCGACTTGGGCGGCACTCATTACTTCAACAGCGGTAACGACGGCTCATCCGCCGCCGAAAACAGGTACTATCTCAGCCAAGAGAACCTTGCCTGGGCGGTCGTGATTCCCCAAGAGTTCGCATGGCCTGCGGAGAACAAGAAAGTCACGATGGTATACGATAAGTTCCGGTCGTGGATTACCACCGGCGGACAACAAGACAACGACTGGTACCGGTCGCACAACCAAGACGTATATCCTATTGAAAATCTAACTCCGCTCAATAAAGACTAAAGTACACCGATATACACATTCTCACGTTTTTTCTCACTTCGCCGTTAAAGTAGGTTAACAAGTCTTCATTGTTATTAGCAATCGGACGAGTTTAATAAAAAATAATAGTTACTTTTGTTACTGCATAGCAAACAAACAAAGCAACAGCGCTATAATAAACAGAGCAATGAAAAAAATCTTATTGGTTGATGACAAAGCCACCATAGGCCGCGTACTCAAGATCTATTTAGGGACAGAATACGACCTGGAATATTTTGAAAACCCCTTAAAGGCCCTTGAGTGGCTTAACGAAGGCAATATTCCCGACCTTATCATCTCCGACATCCACATGCCCCATATGCGTGGCAACGAATTCCTGTACTATCTGAAAGGAAACGAGCTGTTCAGGCACATCCCCGTAGTGATGCTCTCCAGTGAGGAAAGCACCGTCGAGCGCATCCAGTTGCTCGAAGCCGGGGCGGCAGATTACATACTCAAGCCATTCAACCCGCTGGAACTCAGGGCACGCATCAAGAAATACATCTAAAAAAGCAGCAAGGAAGATATGTTATATTATATCTACATAGGAAACGGCCAAACCGCCATCGACCATCTGAGCAAGGTTACGGATGGCATGTTCGTTACTGTTTCCTGCGCCGATAAAGCGGCCGTCATCATAGACGGCATCCGCGAACGGTATAACACATCCATCCTTTACGAGCAAACCGACCCCGGAAAGGACTGCCTCGACATCGCCTGCCTTCACAGGAGATTTCCACGCGTCTACATCACCCTTATCACCGAAGGATTGCAGGCAGAAGAGCGCAAGGCCTATCTGCTGGCAGGCGTCAGCAACACACTGCCGCCGCAGGCCGACGCAGAGAGCATCCGCAGCATGACCCGGTTCCTGCAGATACGCCAAAAGCACAAAATGCAGGAATTCAGCCGTACCCACCGGAAGATGCTCAACACGTTTCACCTGCCCGCATGGAAACGCGCGTTCGACGTATTATTCGCCGCATGCGCATTGGTACTCCTTTCTCCGCTGCTCATCGGCACAGCCGTCGCCATCCGTCTCGAGAGCAAAGGCAAGGTCATTTACAAGTCGCAACGTGTAGGCAGTAATTACCGGATATTCAACTTCCTGAAATTCCGTTCCATGTACACCGATGCGGACAAACGGCTGAAAGAGCTCAACGCCCTCAACCAGTACAAGCTGGAAGAAGAAATAGCGGACTGCACTCCCGACATCCGTTTCGACGAGCTTACAGGCTCCCCCGACGAAGAAGCCGGCCTGCTGATTTCGGACGATTTCATCATACCGGAGAAAGATTTTTTGAAACAAAAAGCCCAATCCAAAGAAAGCCCGTTTGTCAAGATAGAGAACGACCCGCGCGTCACACGCATCGGCCGTTTCATCCGCAAATACAGCATCGACGAGCTTCCACAGCTATTCAACGTTCTAAAGGGCGACATGAGCATCGTAGGCAACCGCCCTCTCCCGCTCTACGAGGCCGAGCTGCTGACCAGCGACGCGTACATAGACCGCTTCATGGCGCCTTCCGGACTGACCGGGCTTTGGCAAGTGGAGAAACGCGGCGGAGCCGGCAAGATGTCGGCGGAAGAACGGAAGCAGCTCGACATCAAATACGCGCAGGAATTCAGTTTCCTGCTGGACATGAAGATACTTCTCAGGACGTTCACCGCTTTTGTACAGAAAGAAAACGTGTAATCATTAAAACCAAAAACAAGACAGACGAATGATAAAAGCCCGTACATATACCTTATTATATCTCTGTGCAGTTACACTTATTCTGTTCCTGTCACCCCTGCCTGCCGGCGCCCAGAAAGACATGACGCGTGAAGAGCGAATCAAAATCCTGGAAGCGTTGAAAGAGAGCGACGCCATTCTGGAAAAGAGCGTCTCGGGAGACAACCTGCCGGAGACGCGGCACCC
>ENA-OPAW01001629-OPAW01001629.1-human-gut-metagenome-genome-assembly--contig:-NODE-1629-length-10712-cov-4.755091_pt1 | contig 10712 bp, 17 predicted proteins | sample MGYA00241060_ERZ501436 | MGnify/ENA primary metagenome ERZ501436 (study PRJEB25962, sample SAMEA2042619) | human gut metagenome | biome: human gut; feature: human-associated habitat; material: faeces... | reverse complement strand
CGAGGCGGTTAGAAGTGAGGCGGGATTAAACAGATTTGTTATGACACCGACCAAAACGGGAGTTCCTGTCGCAGTTAGTGGATAATGTGCAGATTTACGAAGAACGCAAAGAGAATGGTCAGTGGCTGAAATCTATAGAATTTAAGTTGCCGATTATAGAAAAAGAGTTTACACTAAGTTTGGACAATGATACACAAAATGAGTGCGTGGTTCTGTTGACTAAAGTACACAAGTAAAAGTGTGAAAATGTGCCTGAAATCTTACTTACTAAAATAGAAATGATTTGGATACGAACAAAGGAATAAAGAATGCACACTAGGAGAAATGCATGGATAGATTTTCAGAGAAGAGCCTTCTTTCACTTGGAGATTATTATGTGTATGGACTCATAGATCCACGCAGTAAACAAATTTTCTACATTGGAAAAGGCACTAAAAACAGAGTATTTGAACATGAAAAAGAGAGCCTGGGCAGTCCTGATAGCGAGAAGTTGAAACTGAAGACTATTGCGGATACTAAGAATGCCGGATTTGAGGTTGAGAAAATAATCATCAATTCAAACTTAACCGAAGAAGAGGCATTTGCTGCAGAGGTTTTATCGGTTGATGAGTATGAAAGAATAAACGGTGCCGCCCCACTTGAAGAAAAAGACATCAGGCATAAAATCCTTGTCATCAAAATAAATAGACTCTACCAAAAAGGTATGGATGAGAAGGTATTATATGATGCTGTTCGTGGTGTTTGGAGAGCATCAAAGGAAAATGTTAAAACTGTTGAGTATGTTTTTGGTGTTTACAACTCTTTGATTGTTGCCGTGTATAAGCCATCAGAGTGGTTTGTATGCAAAGAGGCAAAAGACAAACTCCCAAGGCAGGATATTGTTCTTACACCAAAAACCGAAAACAGAGTGTTCTTCGTGGATGAAAGATACGAACAGGGACTTCCACTTGAGAAAGATAAAATTCATATTTAATGAAATTGACAAATCGGTATTTGTGAAACTGCCTTATTTATTTTTGTAGGGTCAAGTTTTTGAAACTGAGAAATCGGAATTGACCGAATAAGTTAATCGTGCCATATGGCTTGATTATAAATACAAAGATAAAAACGCAATGTACATTAAAAATGTACTAGAGCTGGTAGGTAGCCCAGCCGTCCTATGCAAATAGGGTAAGTAACCTGCCCCTCCGGGTTGTCCATTCTTTGTTCAATTCATTTTAGGAGGGATTCTTATGGACAAAGCAAGTGGAAAACTGACGGTATATTTTGAAGAACCATTTTGGGTAGGTGTATTTGAACGTATTGAAGATGGTAAACTATCTGTGGCGAAGGTAACATTTGGTGCAGAACCAAAGGATTACGAAGTGCAGGAATATATTCAAAAATACTATTTTAGTTTGAAATTCAGTCCGGCTGTTGAAACTGTTGTAAAGGATATAAAAAGAAATCCGAAACGGATGCAGCGGGAAGCAAAGAAACAGATGCTGGAAATAGGCATTGGTACAAAATCGCAACAGGCGTTGAAATTACAACAGGAACAGAACAAACAGGAGCGTAAAGAAAAAAAACGAAAGAAAAAAGAGGCGGAAGAACAGCGAATGTTTGAGTTGAAACAGCAAAAGAAAAGAGAAAAGCATAAGGGGCATTAGCCCCTTGCTTTACTCGCTCAAATCGGAATTTGGAGAAGCAGAGATGGACAAATATAATGAACTAAAAGAGGAATTTGAAGCAAATAGAAATGATGAAAACGCCACAAAAATGGCAGCATATATGAGAAATCTGTTTGTATTTTATGGTTTACCAACACCGAAACGAAAATCCATCTATAAGGAATTTCTAAGAGCCGAAAAAACAAAAAAGGTTGTTGACTGGGATTTGCTTGACAGATGTTATGCAGATGAACATAGAGAATTTCATTATTTTGTGATGGATTATCTTGTGGCAATGCAGAAGTTTTTAAAATTCGATGATGTACCTCATATAGAAAAATATATCAAAACAAATCAATGGTGGGACACAATAGACGGACTTGATAGAATTGTCGGGAATATAGCTTTTACAGATGAACGAATAAATGACCTAATGTTGGAGTGGTCAACAGATGAAGATTTTTGGGTGCGTCGAATTGCTATTGACCACCAGCTTTGTAGGAAAGAGCGAACAAATACGGAATTGCTTGAAAAAATATTAGTGAATAACTTTGGCAGTTCAGAGTTCTTTATCAACAAAGCCATCGGTTGGAGTCTGAGAGATTATTCTAAGACAAATCAGGATTGGGTAAGAAATTTTGTTGAAACTCATAAAGACAAGATGGATAAATTGAGTATCAGAGAAGCAAGCAAATATTTATAAGTCAAATGGGAAACACAAAATTGGGTTTTATGAATGTCCCTAATGGTGATGTAATAGCATTTGATATGAAAGAGAGTGAAATAAATCCGTCTGTGGTATATCTTAGCCATGACGATGGTGAAGGACATGGATATATACTGGGTAAAGATTTTAATACTTATTTAGAACAATTGTTATTGGTAGGAGCATGTGGCAATGAGGATTGGCAGATGTTACCGTTTTGCTTGGATGCGCAATCAGAAATTGTATCAGATTGTGAAAATGCAAAGGAGTATCGAAAACTTATAGGGTTACAGATATAGTAAGAGGCACGCCCAAATTTCAGGTTTCGTTCCATTCTGTAAAGAAAAATGAATAAATGTCGATAAATATTATGAGCTAAGGATGGCGTCTGTTTTCAAGGGATTGAATGTGAAAATAGACGCTGTTTCTGTTTGGATTGGAGGTTATATTATGAGAATACAAGCGGCAAATACATTTTATACAGGTACTTACTCTGTTTTGAATACGAAGTCATCATTTCCATATGCTGTGAAAGTTGAAGGTTACGGAAATACAAGAAACCAAAGGAGTTTATTTCAGTTTGCACATGTGACAATAACAGAACATATGGTAAATGCAAAATATGGTACAAAGATTACAAACGGTCCGAGAGTGCAGATGCAGACCGCAGGTAGTAAGAAAAAAGAAGATTGGACTGAGGTTTCCAAAGAACAGTTGGCAGAAGTAAAACTACCGGCATCATTTGATAAATTGAAAGAACAAAATTCTTATTTTTATCATGGAGAAAACATATCGGATTATGAACTAGTGCAAACTGCAGTAGCATTGGGGAAAATGGAATTACCAACAGATGAGAAAAAGTGTATCCTAGACAGAGTTGCAATGGATGCATTTGAAGTGCTTGTCAGAGACCAGGCGGCTCCAAAAAACTCATGGTCAAATACATTGTATTCGGAAGATGGAAAATATACCTTTACAAAGACTGAAAGCGGAAGATGGCAGATGCATTTGATTGATGATGCTGCCATAGGTGCATCTTTGGAAGATATAGCAAATTGGATGATGAGCGGCACGCCCAATAGAAATATTGAGACACGCTACCTAAATTATCTTCATACTGTTGATCCGGATTTATATAATGTGGCGATGCGAATAGGTTCCGAGGTTCGTTCTTATGGTTTTATGGAGGATTTACATCAGCAGGGAGTATTAAGTGATAGTCAAAATCAGTATGATATGAGTCTGTTGGGTATGTTATTCGGTAAAGATGCGGATAGTATGCGTATGATATTGAATGGGTGTAAGGAGTCTGGTAATTTTTTGGAATTATTGGATTTGTATAGCCCAGATGGAGCAAAATCGTTGGATAAGCTTCGGGAACAGCAATATAAGCACGGTGGAATTGTTTAATATAGCGAGTTTTATGACAGGATATGAAAAAGCAATTAATTCTCGAAGTATAAGAGTGTGAAACACTAATGTAGCAACGGAGGTAAAGACAAACAGCAAGGACAAAGTGCAGGAATATTATGAGAAACTGTGTAAAAAGTTCCCGGAGATTACTTTTAATACGGGTAGCAGTCTTATGAGTGGAAATGAAAATAAAGTGGTAATAAATCTTTCTAGCGAATGTCTAAAGAAAATGGCAAATGATCCGGAATTTGCCAAGAAAGTAGAGTTTAATTTAACTGGTGCAGTACCGGGACAGAATAGAATGTTTGCACAAGCCAAAGCTGATAATGCAGTGATACATGGTGTTACAACTGTAATAGATGCCGATGGGAATGCTTCTGTTACTTGCGGAGGTATGACAAGAACCAGTGGTTCAAAACAAAATTCAACTATATTGAATGCGGAAAAGAAACAAAAAGAAAGATTATTGAAAAAGCGTGAGGAAAGAAAAATCTCAGAAGAAAAGGCAGCTAAGAGACGGGCAGAGAAAAAAGCGCAGTTGGAGAAGCTGACAGAAGATGAAACGTTTACAATATCGGCTACTGGCACTGATGTAAAAAGTGTTACGCAGAACCTCTTAGCTGCGGTTTCTGGTACATCTGCGCCGACAGGGGCAAGTTTTGATATAAAGGCATAAGGAGAAATTGTTCATATTCCGCAAGGCGCATAAACCTTTGCTTTTGCGGACTGCCCGGACTTATTGCAAGGGGGCAGGGGCGGCAATATAAAAAATTGATGACAATGGAGGATTAGGAAATGGCTATTAATGGAGTCGGACATAATTATGATTATTTCGGAACGACTACAAATTATATACGGGGAAAAGCAACTGTTAGGGAAGCAATCTCAAAGACGGTGGAGCAGTCGGCAAATCTTTCTATTTCTGATGCAGGAAGAAATATGCTGCGGGAAATGGCAAGCAAATTTGAACCCGATTCGGATTATACCAATGTCAGGGAACTGACAATACAAAATACAAATGAGGTTGCTTGGGAACACTATACCGCAATGCGGGATATTAGCAGCCTAACATTAAAAGACGGGAATTATAATGTTGAAGATGTGATGAAATCTATAATGGATACATATGAAACCCGTTATAATGAAATCGTAAAAGAACATGAAAATGGAGATCGTGAAGTTTCCTACGAACTTACGGGGAAAAGGTCATTGACACTTGACGAAGATTTAGCCGGATTGGACGAAGCCTTTAAAATGCGTCTGGCAAATTTAGAAGGATATATTACCTGTCAACAAACCAATAAAGCATTTGAAAACGCGGACAGTTCATGGTATTTCCGTAGAAATAGCCCTCAAAATGAAGTAAAAACACAAGATAAGGCTCAAATGTTTGATACAAAATATCAGAAAACCGCAGTATCAATAATGGAGCAGGCTAAAGAGAAGTTTTTGGTAGCCTTTAAAAGTATAAATTACAAACAAGGAACAGCAACAAGCATACTATCGGATATTATGAAAAAGTGCTGATAAAGGAGGATTAAAAATGGCTATTAGTGGAGTAGGACAGAGTTATTATCAGAACAATGTTGCAACAACGAAAAGTACAAAGAGCGTAAACAGCACGGGAGAAACGGGCAATACAAAGGAATTATCAGAAGCGGAAGAAATGGCGATTTTCAAAAAGGAATTTTATGCTGAAATTGATAAGATACCCAGAAATAGAACTATAACCAATGTGGCTATCAACATATCAGAGGAAGCATTTAAGAATATGAAAGATGATCCGGAGTACAGGGAAAAGATATTATCAGCACTTAAACGTGACTTAACTTCGTCCTTTGCACCGTTGGAAGCTTCTATGGTGCTCACTGTAGGAGCTACTGCTAAAGATTATAGGGGCGATTCATGGTCTGGTGTTAATAATCAATCGGAATTTTTTGCTCGTTCACAAAACAGTTTTTATAAAAAGACAAGCAACAAGAAAGATAGACAAAAAGAGCTTTTGGAAGAATATCTGGAAAAACGGGCGCAGGTTAAAAAACAGCAGCAGGAAATGTTGAATGAAAAGATTGCAAAGCAGGAACAGGAAAGAAGCCGATTATTACGGTCGTGGAACAATGAAAGGCTGTTGTCAAAAGCGTCTAATGCTTATGAAGCAAATGCTATGACGGAAGCGGTTACGGATAGTGCTTTTTCGCTTGGATAGTGATTTTAAGTAAGGAGAAAGAGATATGTCAATTACATTTTTAAGTAATCCTATTCATCTGCCGGATTTTTTCAAGTTTGATAGGGAATATTTGGGAAAACAGGAAAGCCAAAATGAAGACCAGAAAGTGTTTCATAAGGATACTTTAGAGGTTTCTCAATTATCGAAAAACAGGGAAAATTTAATGGATAAAATTAAGCATACAGTTGTGCATTCGGTTACATCGTTCAGCGATATGAGAGCCGGAATATTAAAGGAAATCAGGGAAGAAAAAGGGCAGTATGGCTATTCGGATGTTGTGAATGCTTGTGGGCTGAGTTATGCAAGGCTGTATTCTGAAATTGAACAGCGCTATGAAAATGAACAGTATTATAAGGTAGATGGGACGCCGCTGACAAAAGAAGATGAGATAGAGTGGCTGGATATACAATTTGAGCAGGAAGTGGCATGGCAGAAATCCTGTGCCAGAATAACAGCCCAGGGGCAGGTCATTCAGGGGAATATTCCTGAAATGCCAACAGAGGAGATGGAAGAATTGGAGGACAGCTTTTATCAGGCTAAGGATGCCTATATGAAGCTGTACCGAGAAAACAGACGGGCAGAGAGACCGCTTGTTTTGCAAAGTTATATGTTTGGCAATAGCCAGATGTATCAAATATTGGATAGACTAGGAAATTTACAGGAGAGGGTGGTATAATGCAAGTTAATTCGTCCAATGGTTCATTACAACAAAGGTTCTTTTCTGGAACAGGCAGTATAGGCGGCATCCATCTGCCGGACTTCAATGACAAATATATTTTCTCTAAAAAGAAAAGCGGTGTCAGTGATAAAGAATACCGGAAGCAGATCAGGGAACAAGCTTATGAGGATTTTGAAAAAGGGCAGTTCCAAAACAAATCCGAAGGATTTAATAGGCTGATGAAAAGCTACACATCGGAAGTGTCCCCGGACAGAAAAGGGATTATTACTTCCGGGCTGAAAGCTATTTCAAGGAACAGACAGAATGTGCTGAAGCCAATAGATTTTGTGGCAACACTGCTTGAAGGGAAAGTGAAATATCAGAAATTGCCGTCAGGCAACAGCGATTACATAGAGTTTTACGATAAGAACGGGGAGATGGTCGCGACTTATTCCAATAATGGGTGGACGATGTATACCACCAATGCGGAGGCATCCAGACAGACGGAAATGTGCATGATCTACAATGAAGCATGGGGAAATGCAAAGAGAGGGATTCCGCTGGAAAGTGAAGAGACGGTAAATGTGGATAATATGCAGAGTAGCTTTGATGCCAAGGCATAGCAGAAAATTATCCCTAATAAGCCACAGAGGACGGGCAGGGCAGTTCCTACAACTATGAAATAGAGCTGTCTGCCGGATGTACTGATGGAACATGGCATTGGTTTGAAGAATGCGGAAGCGGTGTTAGAAAAATACGATGGCAGAATTGCATTTGACTGTGATGAGAAAGAGTTTAGGGTAGTGGTAATTTTATAGTCAGTTAGTGCAACAAATAGTCGATAAGTGCAAGGTGGATTTGCAAGAGAAGAAATCTGGTCGATATGAGAAATAAGAACACATTTCGCTTGGAGGAGTGGTATATGAAAAAGAGAAAGATAGTATTGTCAATTATGATAACAGTCTGCACTATGTTTTGTCTGTGTGGATGTTCGCAAAAGGAACCATCTGTCGTTAGGACTTATGAAAAAACGGATTCGAAAGAGGCATTTGAGAATACTGAGCCGGTTATTATGGTTAAGCATTATGAAATGAGTGATGGTACATGGAAAACGGATGATTATACCTATCAATACCGATTAGAGATTACCGGAAGAATGAATAATGCAGAAAAAGATAGCACATTTATTTTTTTAAGTAATATTGAAAATATAACATTTGATCAGGCATGGAAGGCAGCCGGATTCAGTAGTAATATGGAAGACTATTTCGATGTGGAGGTTGCAAAATTTGTTGGCATGAAATAGGTAATGAAAAATATAAACGGATTTCATATTATTTATCAAGGAGGAATAAATATGCAGATAACAAGAGGCAATTATTCACAGTATGCTAACATGGTGCAGCAGATGTTTGGCAATAAGAAAAATCCCAATAATCCGTTAGCTCAATGTGATTATGGAAATTTCGCACTGCGTTTCAAGCCGGTTGATATTCAATTCACAAAACCGAATTGGGATAATATTATGACGAAACGTGATAAGCCTGCAATGTCGGAGGAAGAATTCGAGAAAGCTATAAAGGAACTTGCACAGAAGGAATTTGCCACCGGGAAGCGGGATGATGCGGCATACCGAAAATTATGTATGCAGCATGGTGAGACAGTTTCCCCGGACAGAAAAACCATCTATGAATCAAGCATGAGAAAGACAGGAGGAAAGATGAATGCGGCTTGTATGTTTTGGGACAACAATGGAAATAAAACGCTGTCTTACAATCCTGAATCAAGGAACTGGAAAGCCATAAGCACAGAGGAAGAATTTGCAAGGGCACGTGTATTTACATCTATCTATAATGATGAACTGGCACGACTGAAAAAGGAGTATGGAGAAAACGCAAAGGGAACCATATCATAACAATGGAGGATTCAAAAATGAGCATTAGTGGAATAGGACAGAATTATTATCATAATAATGTAGCAACAGTGAGAAACACCAAGAATGTAAACAGCACGGGAAAAAATGACGGATTTGCTGGCAAGGTCACAGAGAAAAATCCGGTTTCCCCAGAAGATATGACTTTAGAGGAATACAAGGCGTATTTTAATGAAAAGATGAATTCATTATATACACATCCATCGCAGCGGAATAGAAATGATATTATAGATATTACGGATGCCGCTTATAAAAGAATGCAGACTGATCCGGAATATGAGAAGAAAATATTAGACGCTTTAGCGAAGAATAAGGCAGTTAATTTTGGAAACTATATTCCACAAATATCATATATGCATATAGATGATACATGGGAAGGGTGTTACGGATATACTAAAGGAATGAAAGAGAACGATAGTTATACTAAGGGAATTTCTTCAAAACATGAAAATAATGTAAAAAAGAAAAATGAGAAAGATAGAAAAAAGCAGCTTTTAGAGGAATATATTGAGGAACAAATACAGGCTCGTAAGGACATACTGGAGTTTCGCAAAGAAGAGAATTTTAAGCATAAAGAGCAAAATATCGAACTTAATAAAAAGGCATTGGCGCTGAGGGCTTATAATCAGCAGATTTTAGAAGAGCATTAAGCAAGATATGAGTAGGATAATCTGTTTGTTGTTGAGTTCAAACGTAAAAAGACCAAATAACAGATAGTGTCTGTTGTCTGACTTTTTTGTGCCATTTTCTGCAAGGGGTATTGATGATATGTGCCAAATGTCTATATTGAAAACAAATTTTCAAGTGAGGTAATAGAGATGAATATATCAAATGCTATCAATACGGTAAGCGTATCTGGAAGTTTTAGCAGTAGTGCTAAAACTTCTGAAAAGAACAAGTGGCAATTAACAGATTCATTAAAAGAAAAAATTGTTGAATTGGTTAAGAAAAATGCGAAAAACAACATATATATGGGAAATGAGTTTATGAACTTGCGGAAAGCAGAGGTCGCTAAAGTGGCACCAAATCGGGCAGCACTGATAGGTAAGTTCAACCAATCAATGAGTTCTGGAAATATGGGTGATATGAAAGAAATACAAGAGGCAGACAAAAGATGGCTGTGTATTTTATTTGGGATACCATATGAGGCAGAGTTTCAGGGAGAGGGAACAGGATCAGCAGCTCATGTATATAACGAATGTGGTGAAGAAGTTCTGACATATACAGAGGGAGTAGGCTGGCAAGAAAAGGAAACAAAAGCAGAGTCACAGGTACATTCGGCGTTAAAATCGACATATTATGAGGCTTTTTGTGATGCAAGAAAAGCATTAAACAGTGAACAAAGAACTGGTGGTATGAATGAAAATATAATGTCACAAGGCAATTTTGATATGAAAGCGTAAAGAGCGTGCGATTAAAATAATGGTTTATAAATAGGAATAGAATTTTAGATGAAAAGCACAGTCCTGACGATGTTTTGGATATGGACACGGTTATTCCATTTATGGCGGTGGCTTGTGACAATCTCACTTCTTCATCACAGACATATTATATTCATGTTAATCGTGGAACTTGTGAGGGTACAATGTATTTTTCACTTTCGATGAATGAGAGAATTAAAACTGGACGGGGAGTGTTTTCTTTTAGCGGAACAGCATCTAATCCTGGAAATTCATCAATAAGTTTATCAGGTGTAGATTCTTCTGTTCTTACATTGAATTTGGCAAATAATACTACAATTCCACCAGAAGCCATTGTTACATCAGTAAATACATCAGGTACTCAATCACCGAGTCAGGGAAATGTTCATCATATGGTACTTCCTGCAACAGAATCAAGTACTTGGTATACATCTACGGTAGCAAGTGCATCGAGTGGACATTACAATATAGATGTTTCGGATGGATTTCAGGCAGCACAAAGATGGCAATTTAAATATAATGCTTTAGCAACAGCAAAATCAACAATGAAAAATGTTAAAATAACACTGGAATGGGAGTACGATATAGCAAATACAGGATATAAGTCATATTAGAAATGTGGGTGATACTATGAATATTTTTTTTAACAGCCGAATTTATGCTAATCAGTCATTGCTTAATGTTCTGTTTGGTCAACAACAAAAA